>Ga0209656_10000300_pt1 | contig 33275 bp, 28 predicted proteins | sample BogFormECP12_OM2_FD_188239 | JGI IMG/M metagenome (GOLD analysis project Ga0209656, IMG submission 188239) | Bog forest soil microbial communities from Calvert Island, British Columbia, Canada - ECP12_OM2 (SPAdes) (version 2) | ecosystem: Environmental > Aquatic > Freshwater > Wetlands > Bog ...
CGTGCTATCCTCGTCGAGAGCGGCGAGCGATCTGCTGAGGTCATTCGGCTGCGGCATGGGGCACCCCGTCGGTTGTATCCAGCGACGATGATGCCTTGTCCTCGCCGCTCGCCCCATAGCATCTCTGTGCCGGGGCGGTCAGCGCCGCCATCGGCTCGACGCTCTTGCGTTCAATCGGCATCAGCAGCCCCAGGCAGTAATCATGCATTGGCTGCTGTCGATCGACATGGCCCAGCACGACGCCCCAGCGCCTCGACATAGGCTGCAACTCGCGCTTCACTCCCCTCGCTCGATCCGCCGTCCATTCCGGTCCCCCGACCCGGATGAAGATAAGCCTAAATACCACATCTTGCGGTTGCCAGATACACAAATACACGATCTCGAATTTTGTGACCCAGTAAGATTAGGGATCCGTGAAGAACACCAAATCGCTGAATATGGGCCAATTCTGTGGAGATGGGGGGTTCCCGAAGCGGACGAAGACAAGGAAACCCCTTGCTCTTCGCTCCTAGCCACGCTTCGATTTGAGGAATGCCTTCTAGCTTCGATTTGAGGAATGCCTTCTAACTGAATCGACGGAGAGCCAATATGCCAGTCCCCCCATCGGTAATAATCGGGATCCATGGCCTTGCGAACAAACCACCGTCTGTCGACAAACCCGGATATTGGAAGAAAGCTTTGATTGAAGGCCTCAAGCGCAATTGCGGGAAAACGACCAATGATCTTTCGTTTGATTTTGTTTATTGGGCTGACCTTCGATATCCAACCCCGATCGCTTATTCCGACAATCCGGAATACTACTATGAAGACCCAGGAGTAGGGCCCTTCCCTGACTATCACACCAACAAATGGACGGAAATCGGAAATCATCAACACGGCAACCGAAATTGCTGGAACGGAAGTAAATTTTCTCGATGTGCACACTGGCGTGACGAAAGTCGGCGAGTTCGTTTTGGAACGCGAGCTCCAGGATCTGGCTGCATATTATGCCGACGTCGAGTTTCGTGAAACGGTCCGCGGGCGATTGACTGACAAACTTAAGCTATACAGAGGAAGTCGCATCATGCTCATTGGGCACTCAATGGGCTCTATCATAGCGTATGACGTGCTTCGCCTCCTGGGTCGCAATGACCCGCAGTTCAGCGTCGACCATTTTATGACGATCGGCTCTCCGCTCGGCATGCCGCATGTAAAATATAAGATTTCGCAGGAAAACGATTTGGTACGCACCCCGACCATCGTCGGACGATGGACAAATTTCGCCGACCGGCGCGACGTCGTCGCGATCGAGGCTAAGCTCAGCGATGACTACGAGCCCAACGATCAGGGCGTCAAAGTGGCCGACGTACCGGTAATTAATGCTTATCGCAGCCCGTTGGACCGAGATCCGCCCAATAAGCCGAACTACCATAAGTCCTACGGATATCTACGAACGCCGGAGCTATCGAATGTCGTACGCGCGTTCAGCTAATGTCGCGTGATTATTAACTGGGGATGGTTTCGGTCGTGCAGCGAGAATGTACGAGAACCCGCGCGCCACTCTCAAGGCGCGGATCACCGTCGAGGAGGTGCCGAATTCGCGGATGATCGCCGAGCGGACGTCATCCCGGCATGGTCACGGCACCGTGCTGATGCAGGATCACGTCCGCGGCCTTCTCGGCGATCAGATAGATCGGTAGGACGATGAAATAGCCGGGTATTTTTGGGAACACCGAGGCGTCGACGACCCGCAAATTGCCGCCCGGCGCGCCGATCACGCGGAACTCGCTGTCGACAACGGCATTCTCATCGTCCTCTTTACCAATCCGGCATGTGCACGACGCGTGGTGACCCCAAGCACGCGTCATGATGAAGTCGCTCAACGCCTGCTCGGTTCGGGGCGCACCTGGCAGATATTCGCCCTTGGTGGTCCCCACCTCACGCACCGGCTCCATGAACCGGCGAACGTAGTCGACCCCCCACTGAAGCGCCTTCAGATCAGAATCATTTGCGCGCTGGCCGTCGCCGAAGCTCTTGAAATTGATTTCCGGAGGATCACGCGGGTCGGTCGTTCTCAGCCTGACCTCGCCCCGGTTGTTCGTATGCGCCTTGAGGATGATCCAGGAAAACCGGCTGCGTCCCTCCTTGGTCTGGATCGTCTTCGAGTAGTCGAGCCGGTACCCAGCGAATTCACCGGGTATCCCGAAAATGAACAGATCGCAGTTCGGACCGGGCGTCTCGCCGGAATGCCGCATGATTGCGATCGTACCGCCATTGGTGGTGTAGAACCCCTTCCTGTGGCTTTTCCATTCGATATATCCGCGATCATCGTCATCGCCTTTGAAAGTATTGCCATCGAGCAAAGTGAACTGATGGTCGATCTCGTCGATCACCGGGATCTCGTAGCGATCCTGCAAGTTGAGACCGACTCCCGGTCGATCCTTAACGAGATTCACGCCCATGTTCGCGAGATGTCCTGCGGGACCGATGCCGGAGTTCATCAGCAATTGCGGGGTGTTAAAGGCGCCGGCGGCGAGAATGATTTCATTGGTTGCCTTGACCGTCGGAAGGTTGCTTGGCAGTTGGGTCCAGTCTCCCTTCGTGTCGTCGCGGTCGGCCCGATATGCATTCTTCCGCGTCAAGTATTCGAGGCGTTCGGCCTTGCCGTTGTTGAACAAGACTTTGGTAACAAGCGTGTCCTCCCAAATCGTCAGATTATCGCCATAGACGGGATGAGCCTTCGTCGCGTAGATGAATTCGGTCACGCCGTTGCGCTCGCCGTCTCTGGTACTGAGCGGAATCCGGTACAGGCCCTCGCGGTTACCCTTGACGCCGTCGGCATGGTTGGGGTCGAGGACGGGCTCGGCCGGAGTGCCGAGGATGTCGAGAATGCTGCCGGCCCTCAACAGATGCGGGGCGTGGAGGAACGCAGAGAGCAGGATCTGGTCGACCGTCTCGTCGCGAGTTGCCGCCAAAACCGTATGAAACCCGGCGGCTTCGATGTCGAGCCAGCGGAACCCGTCGGTGCCCCTGCACCTTTCGAAATAGCGCCACATTTCGTCGCTGGCCCAGGACACGTCGCCGGTCATCGCCGCGATGTCGTCCCAATCCGAAGGATCGGGATAGACCGTGATCATCGCGTGATGGGCGGTGCAGCCTCCGATGGCGCTCGCTCGTGGATAGAATATTCCTTTGTCCTTGCCAACTTTTGGATCTATCGCGTATTTCTCATCTTGGTGAGCAAGATTGCGATCCGAGAAATGCTCGACGAAATAGTCCCAACGCAATTCGGGATCCTCTGTCGCCAGCGCGTGAAACGCAGGGACCTGGTAATGCTTGTTGGCCCTTGGGTCGCTGCCCGCATCAATTTGCAGAACCTTTAGACCCCTGTCATTCCGTGCGAGGCGAGAGGCGAGCACGCCACCGCCTGCCCCCGATCCGACGACGATGAAATCAAAACTTTGCTCTTCACCTGCCAGGGCTGCCTCCGTCGAAGATTATCGCCCCTCGGCGCTTCTGGACGAGAAGACGATGCTGCCGATCAGTTACATCTCGATCGCATGCCCGGGACAATCTAAGTTGATCAAGACCGGCTAATCTAGCTGGCCGGCCGGCGGAGATGTGTGAACTGCTCCACACTCGAGTAATTTTTGGCGTCAAATTGTAGCGGTGCCGTCGTGGCGATCCCCTCGGTGCCTGCTCCGACGTCGGGCACACCCGCAATATGGTGGCACACGGATCACCGTCGAGGAGGTAACGAATTCGCCGATGAATTATGATATCTGCCGAAGGGCTGCAGGGGATTGGGGATGACAACGGTAAGGACCGGGGGCTGCCTGTGCGGAGCGGTGCGGTACGAGTCGGCAGGGGAACCGCTGTTTTCTTTGCTGTGCCATTGCCGCGACTGCCAGCACCAGAGCGGCAGCGCCTATGCTGCGGCGATGCGCGTGCCTGCCGCTGGGTTTCGCGTCACCAAAGGTCAGCCCAAGCTCTATGTCAGCTCGAGCGATGCGGGCAACCGAGTGACCCGGGCATTTTGCCCGGAGTGCGGCTGCCCGCTGTTCATCGGGGTCTCGGCCCGGCCGGAGATTGTCGGCCTTCGGGTAGGCAGCCTCGACGACCCCAGCGGGTTTCGCCCCGAGGCCGATATTTTCGTCAAAAGCGCGCAGCCCTGGGACCACATGAACCCGGATCTGCCCAAGCACCAGACCTATCCGCCGGGCCGGGCCTATACGCCGCCGGGGTGAGCCCGGCTATCGCGGCAGCGGGTCGCCCATGGTTTCGCGGCCCAGCAGCATTGCGATGATGCTCAACAACGCAAAGCAGGTCATGAATGCCGTGACCCGATTGAAGCTGCCGCCAAACGCGCCCACCAAGAGCCCGGCGACGAGCGGGCCGAAGCTCGTGATGATGCGGGCACTGCCGGTGCAGAACCCGACCGCGGTCGAGCGGATATGGGTCGGAAACAGCTCCGGCAGATAGACGGCATAGCCCGAGAATACGCCAAAGACGAAGAAGCCGAAGATCGGCAATACCACCGGGTACCAGGGTTCGTACTCGGGAAGCGCCAAATACAAGGTCAGGCCGGCGGCGATCGTGCCGACGCTGTAGAATATCACCGTTCCGCGCCGGCCGATCAAATCAGCGATAAACCCGAAGGCGATATAGCCGGCAATGCCGCCGAGGCTCCACAGCATCATGCCGCGGCTGACGAACGGCACCGCGGCGGTAGCGTCGGCCGCGCCGCTCTTCTGCGCCATCAAGGAGAGGATCGTCGGCAGCCAGATTACCGTGGTCCAAATCGCCAGCAGAGAACCGAGGCCGAACAATACCCCGACCATCGTGTTGTAGCGGTGCTCTTTCGAGAAGAGTTGGACCGGCACGAAGCGCATGAACTCACGGTCGCCGGCGTCGACGCGCAGACCCGCGGCGACGGCGCGGCGGCGCTGCTGGACGTCGGCAAAGCGGTCCGGCTCTAGCATCCGGCGGCGTATGACTGCCAACAAGATCGCCGGCACGATGCCGAGGAAGAACACGTAGCGCCAGCCATATGGGCCGACGAGGCCGTAAGCCCAGGCGCCGACGAAGGTGCCGACCGCGCCGCCGGTCATCATGACCCCGGCGATCTTGGCCCGGTGCGTTTCGCCCAGCGTCTCGGTCAACAGCGGTATGCCGACCATCAGCTCCGCGCCGGTGCCGAGCCCGGCGATAAACCGGTAGACGGCAAAGTCGAGAATGCCTTGCGAGAGCCCCTGCAGCGCGGTGAACACGCTGTAGATCAAGATGCTGTAGGCGAGCGTTCGCACTCGGCCGATATAATCGGCAATGATGCCGAACAAAAAGCCGCCGAACGCCCAGCCCAAGAGGCCGGCCATGCTGAGCAGACCGCCATACTTACCGATCTCGGTGAGCGGCGGGTTGCCGCCCAGCAGGTCGATCATCGCGGGCCGCAATACCAGCGAGAAGAGCCCGAAATCGGCCGCATCCAGCGTCCAGCCGGCCCACACGACCAGAAAGACGAGCCACTGATACCGGCTGACCGCCCGCAATCCGCTCAATGGAGCAACGGCTTCCACGCTCTTGTCCATCGGCCCCCTCCCCTGTGATGATTGCGGTTCCGCCCCCACCCTCTCTCCCCGCGAGCGGGGAGAGAGGGAGCAGGTGGAGGCTAGGACGGCATCTGGCCCATAAAGTCGCGCTTGCCGATATCGACACCGAGGCTGCGCAGGATGTTGTACGCAGTCGTGATGTGGAAGTAAAAGTTCGGCATCGCGAGGTGGTAGAGGTAGACTTGGGCGCGGAAATTGCGCGGCTGGCCGCCCTGGGTGATCGTGACCTGCGAATCTTCCTTGCCGTCGAGCTGGTTCGGCCGCAAACCCTTGAGGAAATCGATCGTCTTGTCGATCCGCGCTTTCATCTCCGCCAAGCTGTTGTCGATGGCGGGGAGGCTCGGGACATCGACCCCGGCGGCGCGGCCCGCGCCGAGCGCGTGCTCGCTCGCCTGCCGCACCTGGCGGGCGAAAGTGAACATGTCGGGGTGAAGCCGCCAATTTAAGAGAGTGTTCTCTTCCCACTTCTTTGCCGTGGCCGCCGCCTCGCCCTTCTCGATCACCCCCTTGAGGCCACCGAGCAGCTGCAGAAACACCGGCACTGATGCGTGGTACATGGAGATCGGCATGGCTTGGTCCTCCTCGTCGTTGCTGACGTTGACGCCGGGGGATCTTAGCGAGACGCGGTGAGGGCGTGAAGACCCCCTTGCCGTCGTTGGCGGCGGCCAGCCGGTCGCATCGGATTAACCGGTCGCATCGGATTAAGCGGAATCTTAACTTCGACCTGCCTCGATGGTGCGTCCTCCTCGGAGCCCGGGATCTTGTTCGCCCCGCTCGCCAGCGATCCGCGTCGCCACGCCCGAGCCATTACGCTCGAGATCGTCGCCGTCGGCATCATCGTCATTCTGGCGATGTGGACCATGGTCATCGCCTCGATTATCGCCGCGCAAGAGGCAGCCATGGATCGCACGCGGTCTGAAGGGCGCAACCTCGCGGTCGCCTTTGCCGACCAAGTGACCCATATCCTCGATGGCGTCGCCGGCGCGATGGAGGTCGTCGCCCAACACATGCGCGCCGAGCGCGGCCGCTTCGATATCCATGCGTGGGCCCGCGAGATCCCGCTGCTGTCGCAAGCGACCATTCAGGGGGCGATCATCGGACCTGACGGCTGGTTAGTCTCGACCACGCTCGACCCGGCACCGCAGCCGATCGACCTCAGCGACCGTGAGCACTTCCGCGTCCATCTCGATGGCCGGTATCAGGGCATTTTCATTGGCAAGCCGGTGACCGGCCGCGTCTCGCACGAGATCACCATCAACGTGACGCGGCGTGTCGACGCCGAGGACGGGACCTTTCTCGGCGTCATCATGTTCGCGCTCTCGCCTGCCAATCTCACGACCCTCAACACATCGGTCGATCTAGGTCCACGCGGCAGTCTGACTCTGGTCGGGCTCGACGACATCATCCGGGCCCGTTTTACCCGGGAAAATCCGCACGGGCTGGTCGGCATCGGTCAGCTGGTCGAGCATCCGTGGACATCCGCCATTCCCGCAAACGGCGAAGGCTCGTTCATCAAGGAGAGCGTTTTCGATCACGTCACGCGACTCTTCAGCTATCGCCGCGTCGGGGATTATCCGCTGGTCGTCACCGTCGGTTTGGATCTCAACGAAGCGCTCGCGGCTTCTCGAGAGCACGCGGTGATGATCGCCGGGATCGCTGGCTTGGCGACAGTGTTGCTGGCAGGGCTTGCGGCGTATTTGATTCGCGAGATCGGCCGGCGCACCTCGCACGAGACCGCGTTGGCTGACGAGCGCGACAAGCTTCAGGCCGCCAGTGACGGTCTGAAAGCCGATATTGCCTTGCGCAGAGAAGTCGAACACAAGCTCCGGGAAACACGGGCGATCTTGCGCGACGCGGTCGACAGCATTTCCGAGGGGTTCGTCATCTATGATCGCGATGATTGTTTTGTCATGTGCAACGACTCCTATCGACGACTGTATCCGAAAGCGGCGCGCCTGATGGTGCCGGGAACGCCCTTTGAGGAAATCGTGTGGGCCGGTCTCGACGCCGGCTGGTATGCCGATGCGGTCGGATGCGAACCGGAGTGGCTCGCCGATCGGATGCACGCGTACAATCAGCCGTCCGGGGTGATAGAGCAGCGGCTCGCCGACGGCCGCTGTGTGATGGTATCCTTGCGGCGCATGCAAAATGGCGGCATCGCCGGGTTGCACATCGACATTACCAGGATGAAAGTTTCCGAAGACCAACTTCGGCGCAGCCGAGACAATCTCAATCGCGCCCAGCGGCTCGCCAAGATCGGGAGCTTCGACCGCGATTTCCGGACCGGAGAGGTCATCGGGTCGGAGGAGCTATATCGAATATTCGAGCTCGATCCGACGACGCCACCGCCGACGAAGGAAGAGTTTCTGCCACTCGTCCATCCGGACGATCGCGCAAGATATCAAGCCTCGATGATCGCTTCCGAGCAAGGCTTGCCGGCAACACCGCTAACGTACCGCTTTCGCTGTTACGACGGCTCGACCAAATGGATCTATACGGAGATCGAGACGATTTTCGACGACGACGGCCATCCCGTCCGGCGGATCGGGACGATCAGGGACGTGACCGAAGCGCGCGCGGCCGAGGAGCGCCAAAGAGAGCTGGAGCGCCAGCTGCTCCATTCGCAGAAGCTCGACGCTCTAGGCACCCTCGCCGGTGGCATCGCGCATGATCTCAACAACACCTTGATGCCGATCCTTGCGCTGTCGCAGCTGCTGATGCAGCAAATGCCGGAAGGAAGCAACGAAAGGCAGGATCTGGAAATGGTCGTCCAGGCAAGCAGGCATGGCCGTGATCTCGTGCAGCGCATTCTCGCCTTTAGCCGAGATCAGGAAGCGGCGAAGACGAAGGTGGATCTCGCTGCGACCACCCGCCAGGCCCTGCGGATGCTGCGCCCGACCATTCCGGCGACGATACTGATCAACGAAGAGATCGAGGGGGTCCCGCTTATTCTTGCCGATGCCGGTCAGCTTCAGCAGGTCATCGTGAACTTGGTCACCAATGCCCGGCAGGCCATCGGGAACCATCTGGGGACGGTCACCATCGGAGTTTCGCCGGCGAGCCGGCGTTCAACTCGCCGCCAGGGCGGCGATTTCGTTCGCGTCCGGGTCGCCGATACCGGCTGTGGCATGGACGCCGAAACCAAGGATCGGATATTCGAGCCCTTCTTTACGACAAAAGACGTCGGTGAGGGCACCGGGCTCGGACTGTCTGTCGTTCACGGCATCATCGCCGACCATGGCGGGAGGATCGAGGTCAGCAGCCAACTGGGCAAAGGCACCGAATTTACGATTTTCCTTCCGGTCGCCGAGCCTGAGGCAACACCAATCGGAGCGGTAGCAGCATGACGATGCGAAACCGTTAACTCCGGTTGTCGTCGTAAGGGAAGGCTCCGTTAAATCATTTTTACCGAGTTTCCGCTTAAGTGGCGCTATCGCGCTGCACGAGGCTGACCCCATGAAGGTTTTAGTGATCGACGACGACCATCTGGTCCGGTACACGCTTTCGAGGATCCTTCAACACAACGGGTACGATGTGGTAACCGCTTCGGACGGCAAGCGTGCGATGACTGTTTTCCGCGACGAGCGCCCGGATGTCGTGATCACCGACATCATCATGCCCGAGCAGGAGGGTATCCAAACCATCCTGATGATCCGGGGCGAGCGTCCGGAGGTCAAAATCATCGCTATTTCGGGCGGTGCACGGACCCACAACCTCGATTATTTGGGGATGGCCCAGGCCTTTGGGGCAGACGACGTCATTCCAAAGCCCTTCGAAGCGGAGGAGCTGCTGGGCCGACTGGCGGGGCTTGACCGCAGGGCCCCCGGGGTCGGGGGAGTTACAGCCTAGCCGGAAGCGAGCAGGAGGGGGTTGCCACACGTTTCTTTGGAAGCCCGAATATGCGACCCCGCGACAGCACGATGGAAGCGGGGCCACCAGAGTAGCCTACAGGCGTCAGTAAGGCCCACCCCGGCGTTCATCGTGGGGGCTTAATCGGGCAGGCCGCTCCGCCGACTTTTCGCCGCCGTTGACAGTCCTTGCCGCGGCCGATACCACACCGCAACCGAATAAGAACACGACCCGGGCCAGGTGAACGGGAGGAAGATGCGGGTGATTTGCCGCCACTCTTAGACGTCAGGGACCTGCGCACCGAGTTTCGCACCGGGGCGGGTGTGGTGCCCGCAGTCGACGGGATCTCCTACACGGTCGAACGCGGCGAGACGGTCGCGATCGTCGGCGAAAGCGGCTCGGGTAAGACCGCCGGCGCTCTGTCGATCCTCCGCCTGATCCCAAACCCGCCCGGACGGATCACCAAGGGCGAGATCCTCTTTGCCGGCCGCGACCTGATGCGACTGTCCGGGGAGGAAATCCGCCAAGTGCGCGGCAGCGACATAGGCATGATCTTCCAGGAGCCGATGACCTCGCTGAACCCGGTGCTGACGATCGGCCGGCAGATCACCGAAACCCTCGAACAGCATCGCGGCGCCGACCGCGCCGCCGCCCATAAGCGTGCGGTTGAGCTTTTGGGTCTCGTCGGCATCGCCGATGCCGGGCGCCGGCTCAAGCAGTATCCGCACCAGCTTTCGGGCGGCATGCGCCAGCGCATAATGATCGCGATTGCGCTCGCGTGTGACCCGAAGCTGATCATCGCCGACGAGCCCACGACCGCTCTCGACGTGACGATCCAGGCCCAAATCCTCGAGCTGATGAAGGAGCTGACGCGCCGGCTCGACGTCGCGCTGATCATCATCACCCACAATCTCGGGGTGGTGGCCCGCTATGCCAACCGGGTCAACGTGATGTACGCAGGCCGGATCGTCGAGAGCGGCCGCGCGGCTGATATCTACCACTACCCCAAGCATCCTTACACGATGGCGCTGCTGCACTCGGTGCCGCGGCTCGATCGCCCGCGCCAGGCGCGGCTCGACCCGGTCGAGGGCCAGCCCCCCGATTTGACCCGGCTCGACGCCGGCTGCTCGTTCCGGGCGCGCTGCCGGTTCGCGGTCGACGCCTGCGCCGCGGCGCGGCCGCCGCTCGAACCGGCGGGAGATGCTGATCACCTCGCCGCGTGCTTCCGCCGCGACGAGTTTGTGATCGAGACCGGAGCAGCAGCCCGGCCGCGCCAGCCGGCAGGCGGTTTTGTTGATTCTTAGGTAGAGGCGGAGATGACGATCGGATCGATATGGTTGGCCGCTGGGCTGAGCATCGTTTTCGGCACTGCGGCAGCAGCGGCCCCGGCGACGGAGGAGGAGGCACCGGCGAAACGCGGCGGTGTCCTGACCTACACGATTCCAGCCGATGCTCCGCCGAGCTTTGACGCTCATCGCGAGGGCACTTTCGCGACCCTGCATTCGGTCGCTCCATTCTACAGCGTGCTGATCCGGGTCAACCCCGAAAACCCGTCCTCGACGACCGATTTCGTGTGCGATCTGTGCACGGCGATGCCGCAACCGACCGATGACGGCAAGACTTACACCTTCAAAATCCGCGACGGCGTCAAGTTTCACGACGGCTCGCCGCTTACCGCAGCCGATGTGGCGGCGAGCTGGCAGATGATTATTCATCCACGAAAAGACATGTTGAGCCCGCGCGCCAGCTGGTACGAAATGGTCGACAAGGTCGAGGCGCCCGATCCGGCGACCGTCGTCTTCCACCTCAAGTTCGCGACAAGCGCGTTTCTGCCGGCGCTCGCCGACCCCTTCACGTTGATTTACAAGAAGGAGGTCCTCGACAAGGATCCGCGCTGGTACGAGACGAACATTCTCGGTTCAGGCCCATTCAAACTTGCCGAATACCAGACCGGCCAAGCGATCAAAGGGGTGCGCAATCCCGATTACTATCGCAAAGGACTGCCCTATCTCGACGGCTTCACCGGCATCTATGCGCCGAAGCAGGCGGTTCGGATCGATGCGATCCGCAGCGACCGCGCGGCGATGGAATTCCGCGGCTTGCCGCCGGCGACGCGCGACGAGCTGGTCAAGGCGCTGGGCGACAAGCTGAAGGTTCAGGAGAGCGACTGGAACTGCGGCAACCTGGTGACCCCCAACGACAAGAAGAAACCGTTCGACGACGCCCGGGTGCGGCGCGCTCTGGCTCTGGCGATCGACCAATGGCACGGCGCGCCGGCGCTCTCGAAGATCGCCAATGTGCACACGGTCGGCGGCATCGTGTTTTCCGGCTCGCCGCTGGCGGCGACCAAGGAGGAGCTCGAGCAGATCGCCGGCTTCTGGCCGGACATCGAGAAGTCGCGGGCCGAGGCGAGGCGGTTGCTGAAGGAGGCAGGGGCCGAGGGGCTCAGCTTCGAGCTGCTGAACAGGGGAGTCGACCAGCCCTACAAATATGTCGGCACGTGGCTGGTCGACGAATGGAGCAAGATCGGGCTCCACGTCACCCAGCGCATACAACCGACCGGCCCGGAATTGGAGGCACTGCGCAACGGTGATTTCGAGGTGGCCCTGGTCGCCAACTGCCATGGCGTGCCCAACCCGCTGCTCGACGTCCAAGCCTACTTGCCGAGCTCGATCTACTCCGGGAATTACGGCTACTATGAAGATCAGGAGGAGGTCGATCTCTACAACAAGATGCTGCGCGAAACTGACTTTCCCAAGCAGCGCGCTTTGATGCGGGATTTCGAGAAATACGTGCTCGATACGCAGGCGCACGAGATTTGGGTATTGTGGTGGTACCGGATCATCCCCTACCGGTCTTATGTCAAAGGCTGGAAGATCAGCCCGAGCCATTACATTAATCAAGATCTGGCGACGGTCTGGCTCGACAAATGAGGCTGCAGACGACAGCACCGTTCCGCCACACCGGCCCGTGGGCCGGGATGACGCTGATGATGGCGGTGCTCGCTACTCTACCCGCCGCAGCCGATGAGGAGCCGAAATACGGCGGAACGCTCACCTACATGATCCCGGCCGATGCGCCGCCGAGCTTCGACGGCCACCGCGAGAGCACCTATGCGACAGTGCATTCGGTGGCACCCTTTTACAGCGTGCTGATCCGCATCAACCCGGAGAACCCGTCCTCCACCACCGACTTTGTCTGCGATCTCTGCATCGAGATGCCGCAGCCGGCCGACGACGGCAAGACCTATACGTTCAAGGTCCGTCCGGACGTCAGATTCGACGACGGCGCGCCGTTGACCGCTGCCGATGTGGCTGCCAGCTTCAATGCGATCATCTTTCCGCCGGACGGCGTGTTGAGCGCTCGCGCCAGCAACTACCTGATGGTCGACAAGGTCGAGGCGCCCGACCCGGGCACGGTCGTCTTCCGTTTGAAGTTCGCGACTAGCGCGTTTCTAGGCGCGATCGCCGACCCCTTCAACTTTATTTACAAGAAGGCGATCCTCGACGAAGACCCGCGTTGGTACGAGAAGAACATTCTCGGTTCGGGCCCCTTCAAATTCGTCGACTACCAGGTCGGCCAGTCGATCAAGGGCGTGAAGAACGCAGACTATTACCACAAGGGGCTGCCCTATCTCGACGGTTTCACCGGCATCTATGCCGACAAGCAGGCGGTGCGGGTCGAGGCGATCCGCAGCGACCGTGCCGCGATCGAATTCCGCAGCATGCCGCCTGCAGCGCGCGACGAACTCGTCAAGGCGCTCGGCGACAAGATCACAGTACAGGAGAGCGATTGGAACGTCGCCAGCGCGGTGACCCCCAACCACAAGAAGAAACCGTTCGACGACGCCAGGGTTCGCCGAGCATTGACCCTGGCGATTGACCGCTGGCACGGCGCGCCGGCATTGTCGAAGATCGCCATCGTCAAGACCGTCGGCGGCATCGTCTTCCCTGGCTCGCCATTGGCGGCGACCAAAGAAGAGCTGGAACAGCTCGCCGGCTACTGGCCCGACATCGACAAATCGCGGGCCGAGGCCAGGCGACTGTTAAAGGAGGCCGGGGCTGAGGGCATCTCCTTCGAGCTCCTCAACCGCAACGTCGACCAGCCCTATAAATATGTCGCGACCTGGCTGATCGACGAATGGAGCAAGATCGGGTTGCACGTGACGCAGCGGGTGGTGCCCAGTGGCCCCTGGTTCGAGGCGATGCGCAACGGCGATTTCGATGTCGTACTCGAGGCCCCCGGCCACGGTTTGGTGAATCCGCTGCTCGATGTCCAGAAGGTCCTGCCCGCATCGGTCGACGCCGAGAATTACGGCCATTACGAGGACGCAACCACGGTCGACCTCTACGAGAAGATGCTGCACGAGACCGATCCGGGGCAGCAGCGCGCGCTAATGCGCCGGTTCGAAAAAAACGTGCTCGACGAGGAGGCGCATATGATCTGGGTGCTGTGGTGGCACCGGATCGTCCCTTATCGGTCGTATGTGAAGGGCTGGAAGATTAGCCCGACGCACTTCATCAATCAGGATTTGGCGACGATCTGGCTCGATAGATAAACAACTGGGTCGGAGGACGGGATGGCGATCAGATCGGGCCTATTGGCGGCGAGCCTCGCCGCCATCCTTGCTGCGGTCCCGCTCACCGCGATGACCGGGGAAACGCCGAAATATGGCGGCATCCTGACCTATGTCATCCCGGCGGACGCTCCGCCGAGCTTCGATGCCCATCGCGAGGGCACGTTCGCTACTGTGCCTTCGGCGGCACCCTTCTACAGCGTGCTGATCCGCGTCGATCCGAACAACCCGTCCTCGACGACGGACTTCGTCTGTGATCTTTGCACGGAAATGCCGCAACCGACGGACGGCGGCAAGACCTACACCTTCAAGATCCGCGACGACGTCAGATTTCACGACGGCTCGCCGTTGACCGCCGCCGATGTGGGAGCGAGTTGGGACGAGATCGTTCACCCACCCGAGGGCGTTCTGAGCCCCCGGGAGAGCCACTACATGATGGTCGATACGGTCGAGGCGCCCGACCCGACAACCGTCGTCTTCCATCTGAAATTCGCGACCGCTGCATTTCTGCCGGCACTCGCCGACCCCTACAGCTGGATCTACAAGAAGGCGATCCTCGACCAGGATCCTCGCTGGTACGAAAAGAACATTCTCGGCTCGGGTCCGTTCAAATTCGCCGGACTGGAAATCGGACAGTCTATCAAAGGGGTGAAGAACCCGGACTATTATCACCAAGGTTTGCCCTATCTCGACGGCTTCACCGGCATCTATGCCGACAAGCAGGCCGTTCGCGTCGCGGCACTGCGCAGCGACCGGGCGGCGATCGAGTTTCGCGGGCTTCCGCCCTCGGTCCGCGATGAGCTGGTCGGCGCACTCGGCGACAAGATCGCCGTGCAGGGCAGCGACTGGAACTGCGGCCAGATGGTCACGCCCAACCACCAGCGCAAACCGTTCGACGATGTCCGGGTGCGCCGGGCGTTGAGCCTCGCCATCGACCGCTGGCATGGTGCACCTGAGCTGGCCAAGATCGCCAATGTACACACGGTCGGCGGCATCGTCTTCCCGGGCTCGCCGCTGGCCGCGGACAAAGAGGAACTGCAGGACATCGCCGGGTTCTTGCCCGACATCGAGAAGTCGCGGGCAGAGGCAAGGCGACTGTTGCAGGAAGCGGGGGCCGAGGGGCTCAGCTTCGAACTGGTGAACCGCAACGTCGACCAGCCGTACAAGTACGACGCGACCTGGGTGATCGATCAGTGGAGCAAGATCGGGCTTCACGTCACGCAGCGCGTCCTGCCGACCGGTCCCTGGCTCGAAGCGATGCGGAACGGCAACTTCGACACGGTCCTGAACGGCAACTGCAACAGTGTGGTCAACCCGCTGCTCGACGTGCAACGGTATCTGCCGCCCTCGGTCTATGTCGCGAGCTACGGCCGGTTCGACGACCAACCGGAGATCGATCTGTATGACAGGATGCTGCGTGAAACCGACTCTACGAAGCAACGGGCCCTGATGCGGAACTTCGAGAAACATGTGCTTGATGATCAAGCCCACGAGATATTCTTGCTGTGGTATTACCGTATTGTTCCCTACCGCTCGTATGTGAAGGGCTGGAAGATCAGCCCAAGCCATTACCTCAACCAGGATCTGTCGACCGTGTGGCTCGATAAATAATACGGCTGAACAGGAGGACGCGATGAAGATTAGACCAGCCCTGTTGGCGACGCTCCTCGGCGCCGCGGCGCCGCTTGGCGCGCCGGTAGCGGAAACGCCAAAGAGCGGCGGTACGCTGACCTATGTGATCCCGGCGGATGCTCCGCCGAGTTTCGACGGTCATCGCGAGACCACGTTCGCCACCATTCACTCGGCCGCACCCTTCTACAGCGTACTGATCCGGGTCGATCCGGACAATCCGTCCTCGACGACCGATTTCGTCTGTGATTTGTGCACGGCAATGCCGCAGCCGACTGATGGCGGCAAGACCTATGCGTTCAAGATCCGCGACGATGTCAAATTCCACGATGGCTCACCGTTGACCGCAGCGGACGTGGCGGCGAGTTGGAATGAGATCATCCACCCACGCGAAGGGATTCTGAGCCCGCGTGAGAGCCACTACGTAATGGTCGACACGGTCGAGGCACCCGATCCGACAACCGTGGTCTTCCATCTGAAATTCGCGACCAGCGCCTTCCTGCCGGCGCTCGCCGACCCCTTCAGCTTCATTTACCAAAAGGCGATCCTCGACAAGGATCCCCGCTGGTATGAGAAGAACGTCCTGGGTTCGGGCCCGTTCAAATTCGCCGGCTACGAGATCGGCCAGTCGATCAAGGGGATCAAGAACTCGGACTATTATCACCAGGGGCTGCCTTATCTCGACGGGTTCACCGGCATCTATGCCGACAAGCAGGCGGTGCGGGTCGATGCTCTCCGCGGCGACCGCGCCTCGATCGAGTTCCGCGGCTTTCCGCCCGCGGTTCGCGATGAGCTTGTGGGCGCGCTGGGCGACAAGATCAAGGTACAGACCAGCGACTGGAACTGCGGCAGTTTCGTCGAGCCCAACCATAAGAAAAAGCCGTTCGACGATGCCCGCGTGCGCCGTGCTCTGACCTTGGCGATCGACCGCTGGCATGGCGCACCGCAGCTCGCCAAGATCGCCAATGTGCACACGGTCGGCGGCATTGTTTTTCCAGGCTCGCCGCTGGCGGCGGACAAAGAGGAGCTGCAGGACATCGCCGGGTTTTCGCTCGACATCGAGAAGTCGCGCGCAGAGGCGAAGCGTCTGTTGAAGGAGGCGGGGGCCGAGGGGCTGACCTTCGAGCTGCTCAACCGCAATATTGACCAGCCCTACAAATATAACGGCACTTGGGTCATCGACGAGTGGAGCAAGATCGGGCTCCACGTGACCCAGCGCGTGGTGCCGACCGGTCCATGGTTCGAAGCGATGCGGCAGGGCAACTTCGACGCCGTGCTCGCCGGCAATTGCCAGAGCGAGGTCAACCCGCTGCTCGACGTGCAACGGTACCTGCCGAGCTACGCCGCAAACTACGGACAGTTCGACGACCGACAGGAGATCGCTCTCTACGACAAGATGCTCCGTGAGACCGATTTAACCAAGCAGCGCGCGTTGATGCGCGACTTCGAGAAACACGTGCTCGATACCCAAACGCACGAGATCTTTCTGCTCTGGTGGTACCGCATCGTGCCATATAGGTCATATGTGAAGGGCTGGAAGATCAGCCCGAGCCATTACCTCAACCAGGACTTGGCGACCATCTGGCTCGACAAGTAAAGACAGGGAGAGACGGGTGAACATCAGATCAGCGACAGTGGCGGCCATCCTCGGCACGGCGGCCTTTGCTGCACCGGCAGCGGCCGAGGAGACGCCAAAATATGGCGGCATGCTCACCTACATGATCCCGGCGGATGCGCCGCCGAGCTTCGACGCTCACCGCGAGGCGACCTACGCGACGATTCATTCGGCGGCACCCTTCTATAGCACGCTGATCCGGATCAATCCGTACAACCCATCATCGACCACCGACTTCGTCTGCGACCTGTGCACCGAGATGCCAAAGCCGACCGATGATGGAAAGACCTACACCTTCAAGATCCGCGACAGTGTCAAGTGGCACGACGGCTCGGCACTCACCGCAGATGACGTGGTGGCGAGCTGGAACAAGATCATCGACCCACCGGAGGGAGTAACCAGCGCGCGCCAGAGCTTCTTCATGATGGTCGATAAGGTCGAGGCGCCTGACCCGACCACGGTGATTTTCCGTCTGAAGTTCGCCACCACCGCGTTTCTGCCCGCCCTCGCCGATCCGTACAACTGGATCTACAAGAAGACGATCCTCGACAAGGATCCTCACTGGTACGAAAAAAACATCATGGGCTCGGGGCCTTTCAAATTCGCCTCTTACGAGATCGGCCAGTCGATCAAGGGGGTGAAGAACCCCGATTATTATCACCAGGGGCTGCCCTATCTCGACGGTTTTAACGGCATCTATGCCGACAAGCAGGCCCTTCGCGTCGAAGCGATCCGTGCCGACCGTGCGGCGATCGAGTTCCGCGGGTTTCCACCCTCCGCCCGCGACGAGCTCGTCAAAGCACTGGGCGACAAGATCACCGTGCAGGAGGGCGACTGGAATTGCAGCCATTTTGTCACGCCCAACCACAAGAGAAAGCCGTTCGACGACGTGCGGGTCCGCCGGGCCTTGAACCTGGCGATTGACCGCTGGCGTGGCGCGCCGCAGCTCGCCAAGATCGCCATCGTGCACACGGTCGGCGGTATCGTTTTTCCCGGCTCGCCGCTGGCGGCAGACAAGGAGGAATTGCAGGAGCTTGCCGGGTACTGGCCCGACATCGACAAGTCGCGGGCGGAGGCAAAGCGGCTGTTGAAGGAAGCGGGTGCAGAGGGGCTGAGCTTCGAGCTGCTGAACCGAACCGTGGACCAGCCCTACAAGTACGACGGCACCTGGGCGATCGACGAGTGGAGCAAGATCGGGCTGCACGTTACCCAGCGGGTGGTGCCGACCGGTCCATGGTTCGACGGGATGCGCAAGGGCGACTTCGACGTCGTGCTCGAAGGCAATTGCAACAATGTCCCGAACCCGCCGCTCGACGTCCAGAAGTATCTGCCACGCTCGGTGTTCACCGAAAATTACGGGAATTATGAAGACCAGAGGGAGATCGATCTCTATCAGAAGATGCTGCATGAGCCTGACATGACAAAGCAGCACGCCCTGATGCGCGACTTTGAGAAGTACGTGCTCGACGACCAGGCCCACGAGATCTTTCTGTTGTGGTGGTATCGGATCGTCCCGTACCGGTCGTACGTGAAGGGCTGGAAGATCAGCCCCAGTCACTACCTCAATCAGGACCTCGGAACCGTCTGGCTCGACCAGTAGGCGAAGATGACGGTGGCTGCGATCGACACACATCCGCTCCTCGAAGTCAGGGGGCTGCGAATGCATTTCCCGGTCACCGAAGGAATTGTCGTGCACCGCAAAGTCGGCGAGGTGAAGGCCGTCGATGGTGTCGACTTTTGGGTCCGCCGCGGCGAGACCCTGGGGCTTGTCGGCGAGAGCGGCTGCGGCAAGACCACGACTGGCCGCTGCATCCTGCGGCTCGAGCGACCGACCGCCGGCGAGATCCTTTTCGACGGCGTCGACATCGCCAAGCTGGAACGCAGAGAGCTGGTGGCGCTGCGACGCCGGATACAAGTCATTTTCCAAGACCCGTACAGCTCGCTCAATCCGCGCATGAAGGTTGGCGAGATCATCGCCGAGCCGATCATGGTCCACGGGATGGAGCGCAATGCTACGCGCCGCGCCGCCCGCGTGCGCGAGCTACTGTCGGTCTGCGGCCTCGATCCGAAATTCGCCGACCGCTACCCGCACGAGATGTCGGGCGGCCAACGCCAGCGTGTCGGAATCGCGCGGGCTCTCGCGCTCGAACCGGAGTTCATCGTCTGTGATGAGGCGGTATCCGCGCTCGACGTGTCGATCCAGGCGCAGGTGATCAACTTGCTCGAGGATTTGCGCGAACGGTTCGGCCTAACCTACTTGTTCATCGCCCACGACCTCTCGGTCGTGCGGCATCTGTGTCAGCGCGTAGCGGTCATGTATCTCGGCCGGGTCGTCGAGTTGGCGGCATGCGACGAGCTGTTCGACAACCCGCTCCACCCCTATACCCAGGCTCTCCTCGCCGCGGTGCCGGTGCCCGATCCGAGCGTCGAGGCGACCCGCCACTTCCGGCCAGTCCAAGGCGAGGTGCCGAGCCCGATCAATCCGCCCTCGGGTTGCGTGTTTCATCCGCGCTGCCCGATCGCGGTCGAAAGCTGCAAGCTGGTGCGCCCGGAGTTGCGCGAGGTGCGGTCGGCCCACTGGGTGGCCTGCAGCGAAGTTCGCATGTAAGGTGTTGAAGTTCGCATGTAAGGTGTTAAGGACTGTGACGGTCCACGCGGAGAGGAAGGCGAGAATGAACTTGAAATCAGGGCTGATGGTTCTGGCCGTCCTCGCAGCGGCTGCGCCTGCACTGGCGCAGGAGACGCCGAAACAGGGCGGGATGTTAACCTACATGATCCCGGCCGACGCTCCGCCGAGCCTCGATGGCCACCGCGAGACCACCTACGCGACGGTCCATAGCGCGGCGCCTTTTTACAGTACGCTGATCCGGATCAACCCGGAAAACCCCTCCTCGACCACCGACTTCGTCTGCGACCTGTGCACGGCTATGCCGCAGCCGAGGGATGAGGGCAAGACCTACACCTTCAAGATCCGCGACGGCGTCAAGTTTCATGACGGCTCATTGCTGACCGCCGCCGACGTGGCGGCCAGCTGGAAAGCGATCATCCATCCGCCTGAAACCACCACCAGCGCACGCGAGAGCTATTACATCATGGTCGACACGGTGGAGGCGCTGGACCCGTCGACGGTCGTGTTCCGTCTGAAGTTTGCCACCGGCGCCTTTCTGCCGGCGCTCGCCGATCCCTATGCCTGGATCTACAAAAAGGAAATCCTCGACAAGGACCCGCGCTGGTACGAAAAGAACGTTATGGGCTCGGGCCCGTTCAAATTCGCCGGGTACGAAATCGGCCAGTCGATAAAGGGAGAGCGCAACCCCGATTATTATCACCAGGGATTGCCGCGACTCGACGGTTTCACCGGTATTTATGCCGATAAGCAAGCGGTGCGGGTCGAGGCGATCCGCGGCGATCGGGCGGCGATGGAGTTCCGCGGGTTGCCGCCCGCGGCGCGCGACCAGCTGGTCAAGGAGCTCGGCGACAAGGTCGCGGTACAAGAGAGCGACTGGAACTGCGGCAATCTGGTGACACCCAATCACAAGAAGAAGCCGTTCGATGATGTTCGGGTCCGTCGGGCGCTGCTACTGGCGATCGACCAATGGCACGGCGCCCCGGCGCTGGCCAAAATCGCCAATGTCCACACCGTCGGCGGCATTGTCTTCCCGGGCTCGCCGCTGGCGGCCACCAACGAGGAGCTGCAGCAGCTCGCCGGGTTTTGGCCCGACATCGAGAAATCGCGGACCGAGGCAAAGCGCCTGTTGAAAGAGGCAGGGGCTGAAGGGCTCAACTTCGAGCTGTTGAACCGAAATGTCGACCAGCCCTACAAATATGTCGGCACCTGGCTGATCGACGAGTGGAGCAAAATCGGGCTCCATGCCACCCAGCGGGTGGTGCCGACGGGTCCGTGGTTCGAGGCGATGCGCAGCGGCAATTTCGATGTCGTCCTCGAAGCCAATTGCGAGGGCGTCGTCAACCCGCTGATGGACACGCAGAAATATTTGCCACGGTCGGTCTATACCGAAAATTACGGAATGTATGATGACCAACCGGAGATCGATCTCTATCAGAGGATGCTGCACGAGCCTGATCCTACCAAACAGCGCACCTTGATGCGCGAGTTCGAGAAGCGCGTGGTGGACACGGAAGCCCATGAATTTCCGATGCTGTGGTGGTATCGGATCGTCCCTTACAGGTCGTACGTCAAAGGCTGGAAGATCAGCCCGAGCCATTACCTTAATCAGGATCTGGCGACGGTCTGGTTGGACAAGTAGCCGATGCGGCGGGAGCGGAGGCGATGTACCGGTATATTATAAAGCGGCTACTGCTGGTGATCCCGACCCTCATCGGGGCGGCCGCCCTCGTGTTTCTGTTGATGCGCCTCATTCCGGGCGACATCTGTGTCGTGCGGCTCGGCTCGGGCGGCGGCACCTTTGATGAACGCGCGGTCCAGGTCTGTCATGCCCAGCTCGGCCTTAACCGCCCGGTATTCCTCCAGTTCGTGGATTTCGTGTGGGGCTTTTTTCGCGGCGATTTCGGTATTTCGATGTGGTCGGGAAAACCCGTCCTGTACGAGATTGCCGCCCGCTTCCCGGTTTCGCTCGAGATCGCGATCATGGCGGTCGTCATCGCCAACGTCATTGCCATCCCGCTCGGGACGATCTCGGCCTTGAAGCAGAACAGCCCGATCGATCTGGTGATACGTGTGTTCTCGATCGCCGGTCTGGCCACTCCGTCGTTCTGGCTCGGCATCCTGTTCATCCTCGCGATCCTCAACATCTCGCAGGCGGCCTTCGGCTCGCCGTGGATGCCGCCGATCGACTATGTGCCGATATGGCAGGATCCGTTGCGCAATCTGTCGATGGTGATCTTTCCGGCGCTGACCGTCGGCTACCGAGCGTCCGCTGTAACAATGCGGATGACCCGCTCGGCTATGCTCGAGGTGTTGCGCGAAGACTACATCCGCACGGCACGGGCCAAGGGGCTGGTCGAGCACATAATCATCAACCGACATGCCTTGAAGAATGCACTGTTGCCGGTCGTGACCCTGATCGGCATTGAGGCGGCATTCCTGATCGGTGGGCTCGTCGTGACCGAGCAGGTGTTCAACATAAACGGCATCGGCCGCCTTTTGGTGCAGTCCATACAGAACCAGGACTATACAATGACTCAAGCGCTGGTGATGCTGGTCGTCGCCGTCTTTGTGCTGACGAACACCGTCGTCGACCTGCTCTATGCCTGGCTCGACCCGCGCATCCGCTACGGGTGAACTGCCATGACGATTGCCGTCCCCACTTCCCGCGCCATTCCCGCCATTGCAGATGATGTGCCGGAGTTCCGCCGCTCGGTCTTGCGCAGAGCATGGATCTTCTGCCGCCGTCAGCCGCTCGGCACTTTTGGCATGCTCATCGTCGTGATCACGGCGATAGCCGGGCTGTCGGCCGATTGGATCGCCCCCTACAGCCCGACCGCCAACGATTTTGCGGCGATGACCGAGGCGCCGAGCTGGGCTCACTGGCTCGGTACCGACCAATTCGGGCGGGACCAGTTGTCGCGCATCATTTTCGGCGCGCGCACGGCGCTGATCGTCGGCTTCTCCTGCGCGATCGTCGCCAGCGTTGCGGGGCTGGTGCTGGGTGTCGGCAGCGCCTATTTCGGTGGCCGCCTCGACCTTTACCTGCAGGGCGTCCTCGACGTCGTGATGGCCTTCCCGTTGATCATAATGGCGCTCGCCGTTGTCGCGATCTTCGGCACCGGCGTGCACAATGTCATCGTCGCGATCACGATCCCGTTGATCCCGCGCTGCGCCCGGGTCTTGCGTTCCAGCGCGCTGGCGATCCGCGAGGTGCCCTACATCGACGCTGCCCGCGCCTGCGGCTTCGGCCATAACCGGATCATCCTGCGCCACATGGTCCCCAATGTAATGGCGCCGTATTTGATCATGCTGACGGCCTTTGTCGGGCAGGCGATCCTCGCCGAGGCTTCGCTCTCCTATCTCGGCCTCGGCGTGCAGGAGCCGGTCCCGGCCTGGGGCTTGATGCTGCAGGGCGGGGCCGAGGAATACGCCTCGACGGCACCGTGGATCGCGATCTTTCCGGGCCTCGCGATCGCCCTGACCGTGTTCGGCTTCAGCCTTTTCGGCGACTCCCTGCGCGACGCCCTCGACCCCAAATTGCGCGACCGCTGAGGCGTCGGCCGCCCCGGCCCGCGCCGGGACAGAGCTTGACTTACCCGCCGGGTTGCGCGGCGATGCGGCTCAGGGTATGGTAAATTATGTGGCGGGGGGACTGTTGCGTCGCCACGCCGGCTCCCCGTGGACGAATTTCGACAACGACCCCAGAGGGAGGAAATCCAATGCCGCAAGATCCAACCCTGCCCGAGGAATTGGTTTTCTTCAGATGGTGGGGACCCGATCCCGCGTTGCGGTTCATTCTCGAAACCGGCGATCCAGCCCAGAAGCAGGCGGCGATCAGCGCCGGCATCAGGGCGCAGGTCGAGGTATTGCAGGCCCAGATCGGCTATCTCAACGCCGTCCAGCAAATCGTCGGCCGCACCGGGCAGCCGTAGATCTCGTCCCGCTCGCCGCCGGCTCCGGCGGGCGGTCCTTTCCCGAGGGAAGCGACCCCGATGCTCGATAATGTTCCGCTGAGCGCCGGCGATCCCGGCGACGCATCGACTCGCGAGCGCGATACGTCGTGTCCGATCATGCTGATCGGCTTCGTCGACCAGGAAAATCTCGGGCTCGGCTATCTCGCGGCAATGCTGCTGCAGCACGGCTACGACGTGACGATCTTCGACTTCGAGCGCGACCCGGCGGACATCCTTGCGGCGGCCAGAGTCGGCGATCCGCTGATCATCGGCTTCTCGCTGATTTTTCAGTTCTACCTGCCCAAATTCGCTGCGCTGATCCGCTTCCTGCGCAACAACGGCATCCAAAGTCATTTTACGATCGGCGGGCATTTCCCCAGTCTCAGCTACCAGCACACCTTGGAGCTGATCCCCGAGCTCGACAGCGTGGTTCGCTTCGAAGGCGAAGAGACTCTGCTCGAGCTGGCCGACCTCCTCGGCACCGGCCGGGACTACCGAGGCACCGCCGGCATCGCCTACATGCAAGATGGCAACGCGGTCTGTGGCCCGCTGCGACCGCTGGTGCGCGATCTCGACACCTTGCCCTATCCCGAGCGCACCTACAAAAAGCGCGCCTTTCTCGGGCGGCTCTCGACCCACCTGGTCGCCAGCCGCGGCTGCATCCGGACCTGTTCGTTCTGTTCCATCCACATGTTCTACCGAACCGCACCCGGCAAGGTCGTGCGGACGCGCAATCCCGCCCGTGTGGTCGACGAGATGGCGATGCTGCACGAAGAGCACGGGATCAGCATCTTCATGTTCCAGGACGACGACTTTCCGGTGTTTGGCGTGCGCTGGCGGCAATGGGCCAACGATTTCTGCGATGAGCTGGAACGGCGTCGCCTGCCAGGCCGCATACTGTGGAAGATCAACTGCCGGGCCGATGCGGTCGAACCGGCGCTGTTCGCGCGAATGCGCGACTGCGGGCTGTACCTCGTCTACATGGGTCTCGAGTCGGGCAACGAGGAAGGCTTGAAGACCTTGCACAAGCAGATCACGGTCGAGCAGAACATTCGCGCGGTCGGCATATTGAAAGAGCTCGGCATCAGGTTCGAGTTCGGCTTCATGCTGTTCGAGCCGGCGACGACCTTTGCAACCGTTCGCCTGGACCTCGACTTCCTCCGCACGATCGTCGGGGACGGCAGCACGGCCGCGACCTTCTGCCGGATGGTTCCGTACGACGGCACGCCGATCAAGGACGAGCTCGCCAAGGCCGGCCGCCTGCGCGGCGACGTGACCAACCCCTATTACGACTTTCTCGACCCCAAGCTGACCGAGTTCTGCTACGCGCTCAGCGAAGTCGTCGACGTCAGCGGCTGGGTGCACGGGCTGGAGGCGCTGTCGCCGACCCTCAACTTCGCCTGGAGCGAGCTCGCGGTCATGGAGCGGCTGTTTCCGCGCCTGCCCGACCTGCCGGTCTATCGCGAAACCTTGCAGGACATAACGGCCGCCAGCAATAACCTGCTGTTTCAGGTCGTAGAGGATATGTCGTTCGTCTACTCCGACCGACGGCCGATGGCCTGGTCCGCCCGAGCGTTGGGCCCGAAGTGCCAAGGCTTCCTCGACCGACTGCTCGATGTGCGCAATGGCTTTGTCGCGCAGAACCAGGAGATCCTGATGCAGGCGCTCCGCCAGCCCGCCCGGTCGGAGCCGGTGCCCGCCTGAATTGTGTTTCTGCCCGTTTGATGTCCGACATCGGGTTGATCGTCGTCGATCCCGGCCACTTTCATGCCGCGCTTGTGCAAAAGGAGAGTATCCAAACCTCTCCGCCGAGGTGCACGTCTATGCGCCAGTCGAGCCGGACCTCGTCGATTACCTGACGCGGATTGCCCGCTTCAACACCCGCAAGGAGCAGCCGACGCACTAGGAGCTCGAGGTCCACGCCTGTCGGGATTTCCTCGAGCGGATGCGCCATAAGCGCCCAGGCAACCTCGCGATCCTCTCCGGCCGCAATCGCGGCAAGGTTCAACGGATCTCGGCCGCCATCGAGGCGGGCATCAACGTGCTGGCCGACAAGCCTTTGATCATCCGGCGCGAGGACCTGCCGGTGCGCGAGGCGGCACTGAACGCGGCCGACGAACGAGGACGTGCGATCCCATGGTTTTTCGACATCACGCAGCAGGGAGAATCGCCGGCCGACCGTGCCGGTCGCCGATATCGCCGCTGCCCTCGAGCGCCGGATTGCGGCCCTGCAGCCGGCCTATCCCGGGGTCGGTCTGGCGAAGCTCGGCCGGGGTGGCCGGTGACTGTTCCCGATCAGTTGCGCATCGGTTACGAAGCCCATTTCGCCCAATTGACTCGACTCTTTCTCTATCGATACCCCGATGATAATACTCGCTTCATTTCAGGTCGGACACTAAGGCGCCTCGTTCGGCGTGATTAGTGCCGGAAGCGGCGAACATGCCGCCGACGGCGTGGCAGACCGAAATCTTGGCGCCGGGGATCTGGGCGGGGGCGATGCCGCGCATCTGGCGCACGCTCTCCTGCAGCGCGTACATGCCATACATACCGGAATGCATGTACGAAAGACCGCCGCCATTGGTGTTGAGCGGCAGCTTGCCGCCGGGCGGTGTTGCGGTCGGCGATGAAGACGCCGGCCTCGCCGCGCGGCACAAAGCCGAGGTCTTCGAGCCCGTAGATCGACAGATGCGCGAAGGCGTCGTAGATCATCAGGTGGTCGACGTCGTTGTGCGTGATGCCGGCCTCGGCAAAGGCCGTGGCGCCGGCGACGCGGAAGGCGCGCGAGGAGGTGAAGTCCGCCATTTGGGTGACCATCGGCGTCTCGGTGCTCTCGCCGGTGCCGAGGAGGTAGACCGGCCCCCTGTTCGTTGCCAAGGGCAAGCTTTGCGAGAAGTCGCGGGCGCGCTCGGCCGAAACCAGGATCAGCGCACCGCCGCCATCGGTCACCACACAACACAGCAAGAGCCGGAACGGGTAGGCGATCATCCGCGAGTTCAGCACGTCCTCGACGGTGATCGGCGTCCCCGGGTCAGCCCGCCAGGCCCACGGGACAAGCGCGGGCTGAAGGCCCACGGCCGTCCGGGGATCGCGCGATGGCGGATCCACAACGCCCTGCACCTCCGGCCCGCCGTTTGGTTTGGGCGGGCGAGAGGGCCCGCCTACGGCGCAAGCGCCGTCTGGCGCGTCTGGAGGCGGACATTCTGCGACATGAGACGGAGATCTGGCGTTCGATGACCACCTTCCGACGGGTCGCGGCGCGCGTGGATCTCGGGCGTCGGGGCCGGCGGCAACATCCGCTCCGCCGGGACACCGCGCGGAGGGATCGCAACACATAGCGCCGCTGGTCGGGGCCAGTCGATCGGTCAGCCCGCTCTTTGTGCGCTTCGCCATCGAACAGGCGCCGGCAGGCTAAGAACCTGACCCAAAAGCCTAGGTCGACCCGAAACGGCTGATCAAGCTCACTCCAGGAATAGCTCCTCCTGATCCCAAACCGGCCCTTCGCGCGACAAAGGTGAACTACCGGGGTGGGTGGAGAGCGGTCGTCCGCTTAACTACGTGCCGCCGGCCGTGTTGCGCCGTAAGCAGTCGTCTGCCGTGCCACGGGCAAACCATTACGGAACTTCGGCCTGACGCGCTGTAACCGGCGCCCGGTCCACAACGTATGGCTATTCTCGTTGGCAAGATCCTCGACCGTTTGTTCCGCTTTACCGGCCGATCGCCGCGTGCGGCGAATCTCGGTCGGCGGCCTCCCGTAGGTTTCGGCAAAGACAGAGTTGAACCGTCGCAGGCTCCCGAAGCCCGCCCGCATAGCGATCTCGGTCATCGGCAGGCTGGTCTCGTCGAGGAGGCGTTTGGCTCGCTGCACGCGCGCGGTCCTTGCCACTTTTGAAGGACTAGCCTGCAGGTAGCGCGCGAATAATCGCGTCAGCTGTCTTGACCCCACGCCGAGGCGCTGGGCCAGGCGCTCCATAGTGGCTCCTTCCTGATCGAGTGCTCCCTCCTCGGCGATAAGCCGCAGCGCGCGCTCGACGGTCGCCCGGCTGCCGATCCAGGCGCTGCAAAAGGGAGCAGTTTCCGGCCGACAACGCAGGCAAGGGCGGAAGCCGGCAGCCTCCGCCGCGGCGGCCGACGGAAAAAACGAAACGTTGGCCGACCGGGCGGGGCGCACCGGACAGACCGGACGGCAGTAGATGCCCGTGGTGTGGACGCCGGTATAGAACCGCCCGTCATAGGCCGCGTCTCGCGCCAGGCGCGCCCGATCACAGTCCGCAAAGTCGAGCGACATGAGAGCGATAATACTCGCTGCCGCTCCTCTAGCAGACGCTCTTTCGGGGATGGAGTCCGGTTTTGGCCAGCAACAGCGGCTTGGTTCCACTACATCTGATCGCGAGCGCTCAGGACGGTGATCCGCCCGCCACGAGACGCTTTGGGCATCTAACGTACGCAGCGGCGGATCGCTTCGGCAGCTGTCGAATTGGGGCTGCCATAGTGAGCGCGAGCAAAGCGGCAACGGGAGGGAAAGTGCAATGGAAGAGATCGTCGGCCAGGGTAACTACCGCTATCGCGTCCATTGGGATTGGCAGCGCGCGCCAGAGCATGTCGAGGTACGCGCTTCCGCGGTCGCGGTCGACGCCGAGGATCGCGTCTACTGCTTCAACCGCAACAAGGACCATCCGATCGTCATCTTCAATCCGGATGGCAGCTTTGCCGGCTCATGGGGTGCCGGACTGTTTCAGCTCCCGCATGCGGTCCGCTTCGACGCCGACAACAATGTCTGGCTGACCGACGAGCATTACGGTCAGTTTTTCAAATTCACCAAGGACGGCAGGCTGCTGCAGACGATCGGCGAGCGCGACGCGCGCTCCGATACCGGCGTGCCCAACGATGACTACAGCTCGACCGCCTGGAAAAAGGTCACCCATGGTGGCGGTCCGTTCAACCTCCCGACCGACATCATCCAGGCGCCGGATGGCTCATATTTTATGTCCGACGGCTACGACAATGCGCGCGTCCACAAATTCTCGAAGGACTTGAAGCTCGTCAAATCCTGGGGCGAGCCAGGTAACGGGCCGGGTCAGTTCAACCTGCCGCACGGATTGTGGATCGACCGCCGCGGCCGGCTCCTCGTCGCCGACCGCGAGAACGACCGCGTCCAGGTCTTCGACCAGGACGGCAATCTCTTGTCGATCTGGCCGACCGAGCTCATCGGCGTTGCGTTCTTTTATGTCGACGATGAGGATGTGGTTTACATCTCCGAGCACAATGCCGGGATGATCACCATCGTAACACTCGATGGCGAGCGCCTCGCGCGCTGGGGCAACGAAATCCATTACACAACGCACGGCATTTGGTGCGACTCGCACAAGAATATCTACGCCGTGCAGCCGGGCGAATGGGGCCGTATCCGTCGCATCGTCAAATACGAGCGGCTGTAACTACAACAATCCCAGTCCCGCCAGTTCCGCGCGCAAGGCGTCGGCCTCCCGACAACACTATCATCCTGTTGTTCTCGATCACGTCGACCTTTCTCTATTTCCAGCAGGTTCAGGTGGTCAGTCATGTTTTTGCCGATCGCGGTGCGCAGACCGCGTTCTTCGCGACGCTCGATCTTGTCGTCAATTGTCTAACCTTGGCGCTCCAGCTGTTTTTCACTGGCCGCATTGTTGTGCAGCTTGGCGTCGCACTGGCGCTGGCGCTGCTGCCGGCGCTGACCATCGTTGGGTTCGGCTCGCTCGTGGCGAGCGACGATCGCCGTGTTCCAGGTGTTGCGCCGCGCCGGCGATTAACCGGACCGATGCGACCGAGATTGCCATCGCTGACCCTATCGTCCAGAGAGCGACCAGGCAGCGCTACCGCGGCCAGCGCCCATTAGCCGGGTGCAACCACGAAGCCCGCGCGCGGAAAGTGCACACAAACCTCTCCGACCACGGGATCGCGGCGCCTGATGACGATCTCATGGACGTCCGAGGCGACAATCTCGCCAAGGACCGGATCGCGTCCGGTATCGTCCGGAGTGACGGCTACCCGTTGCCCAGGTTTCCGGCCGACGGGGTCGTGAGGGTCGACCGCTGTGCTGACGATTGACGCGGCACCACTTGCCACCGTGAGCGCTTCTTGCGGCGTCATTGGGCCCCGCTCGCCGTGGCCGATGGCCGCGACGCGTTCGGCCCAATCCAATAGTCTCGGAAAGCCGTCGAGCGGCGCCGGCGCCGGTCCGAAATTCCGCTTCAGGAACCAGACGGGATGGTAGGCCGCGAGATCGGCGAGGCCGGCGGCCGCGCCTTGCAGAAACGAACGGCCGTCAGCCAGCATCTGATCTAGCCAATAGAAATGCGCGCGCAGCTGATCGAGCAAATAAGGCACCGCCGCCGTGATTACAGCAGGATCGATATTTCGGCCGGAAAACTTGGCCCGGTCTTCGAGAAACCCCTCCGGCAAAGCGTCGGGCCTCTTTGCAAAGGCGACGCCGACCGCCGGGCTGAACATCGTCTTCTCCGCCCACCACGCGAGCGCATCGGCCGTGCCGCGGCCGGCCGGATAAAAGCTTGGGCTGGGATGTCGGCGCTCCAGTTCGCGCATGATGAGCTGGCTGTCGCAATAGATGTCGGCGCCGATCTGCAGCACCGGTGTCTTGCGATAACCTCCGGTCAGTGCGGTCAGATCGGGCTTCGGCATGATGATCGGAATCTCGACCGATGCCCAAGCAAGGCCCTTGAGGCCGAGGCCGAGCCGAACTTTCTCCGAATACGGAGAGGTTTCGTAATGGTGCAAGATGATGTCAGTCATAGGGAGCCTCGTCTTGGGATGGCGCGTTGCCGGCGCCCGCTAACATCGATTTTCCGACTTTCAGGCGGCCTTCGGAGTCCGTCTCGCCGCTTGTCTTCCGAAAGCGGCGCCTTCGTGTGTCAGCAGCCAATGTTTGCGGTCGATTCCGCCGCCGTAGCCGGCAAGGCTGGCATCTGCGCCGATGACCCGGTGGCAAGGAACCACGATGGCAACGGGGTTCGCACCATTGGCAAGGCCGACGGCACGAAACGATTTCGGGCGTCCCAGCTCTCGCGCCAACCCTCCATAACTGAGCGTCGTCCCGGGTCGGATCTTTCGCAGAGCCGTCCAAACTTCCCGCTGAAAGGAAGTGCCTGCGGTGGCGACAGAAACGGCATCGATCGCAGTTAGATCTCCCGCAAAATAACCCGTCAACGCCTGCCGGATTGCCGAGGGCGCCGTGCGGCTCTTTGCGACAAAATCAACGCCGTCCTTTCCATAATGCAGCCTCAGGAGATCCCGCATGCGTGCTTCGAAGTCATGAAAATCGAGAGCTCGCAAACGCTCTTCGGGATCGTGGATAAGAAGCATCGTTCCGATCGGGCTTTCGAGCCGGTCGATAAAGAACATTCGAGGTAGCGTCGGGCTGGGCATCGACCTCATCCTTGAGTTAGCATGCATGCTTATCCGGAAACCGGATAAGCATGGTTAGCATGGGTGTTCGCCTGTGGCGCCTCAGCATCGGCTGTCCAAAGGTGCTGCGCCGCATAGGCTCTCCACGGCCGCCAAACCTCGGCTCTGGCAATCACGCCACTAGCGCTGGGCCGGCCGCCGCCCGATGGCGTTAGGGCCCGCATCAGACCGATATCGGCCGCGGGAAAGGCATCCGGCTCGCGTAAGACACGCATCGCGATGTATTGCGCCGTCCACTCGCCGATGCCGCGCAGCGAGCGCAGCTTCGTGATCGCGCTCTCCAGCGTTTGGGTCGGGCTAAAGAGGCTCGGATCGACGGCAGCAGTGCCGGCTAGGGACGACAATGCTTCCGCGCGAGCCGCCGGCATTCCGAGCGGCCGCAGATCGGCTTGCGCCATTTTCTCGGGCGCCGGGAATGTATGGGTTAGGCGACCGTCATAGTTCGGAGGCAACGGCTCGCCGTGGGTGACAACCAGTTTCGCGGCGAGCTTTAAGGCTGCCGTGACGGTTATCTGTTGGCCAAGCATGGCACGAACAGCCATTTCGAAGCCGTCCCAAGCCCCTGGCACCCGCAGTCCCGGACGCTGGGCGATCAAAGGCGCAAGCAGTGAGTCTCGCGCGAGGTCTTCACCAATAGCCAGGGGGTCCGCACTGAGGTCGAAAATGCGTCGGACGCGTCGAACGATGGTCGCAAGTGACGCGATGCGAGGAAAGCGGATCGTCACGCGCAGGCCGTACTCGCTTCCGTCCGGTTCGACGCTGATAACGCCTTGAGCGCCATCTAATGCGATGGAGCGGTGATAACGTCCATTTCTGTCAACCGCTTCGATACCCTTGATCGCTCTGGCGGTAAGAAAGCCGAGCATGGCATCCCAATCGTAGGGAGGCGCATACGGCAACATCAGCGTAATGCCCTCTGCGCCCGCCTGCTCGTTGTCGACTAGCCTCGATCGGCGTAGCTCACGAGGCGATCGCCGATAAAGCGTGTGGAACGTCGCGTTGAAGCGCCTGATACTACTGAACCCCGAGGCCAAAGCGACTTCCGCCATCGGCATCGTCGTCTCTACGATCAGTTGCTTTGCAAAGAGCACGCGACGTGTCTGAGCAACAGCGATAGGCGATGCCCCAAGGTGTTGCCTGAACAGCCGGCGCAGCTGACGCTCGCCAACTCCAAGCCGTTCCGCCAGCGCATCGACCGCCTCACCATCAAGAGCGCCCTCCGCGATCAGCGCCAAGGCGCGCGAAACGGTGTTCGATGTGCCTCGCCAGGCGGCCAAATCTGGGGAACTTTCGGGGCGGCACCGGAGACAAGGCCGGAATCCAGCCTCCTGCGCTGCGCTCGCCGTGGGATAGAACGTAACGTTCTCCCGTTTTGGCGTTCGCGCCGCACAGATGGGTCGGCAATAGACCCCCGTGGTGTGGACGCCGATAAACATGCGCCCGTCGAATCGCGCATCGCGGGTGGAAAGAGCTCGGTAGCAGGCTTCGTGATCCAATTCCATTGGATGAGTATCTCCCAACGCGCCGCCACTACTCTGGCCATTTCCGGACATCATCATCCGAAATTTCGCCGTTTTCGGACATGGTCATCGCTAGCGGGGCTCGATCGCCGACGCTTTCCTACGCCCAGCCGTTTCCCGCACCCGCAGGCAACGACTGCTTAGGGTCCAGGCTGTGTGAAAACGCGGGAAGAGCTGGCTAGCACGCAATAAACGAATCAAGACCGCGGCCCTGATGAGTCTTTGATACGCGTGAAGAGTACCGCCTGAATCAATCTTGCGCTGACGCGGCCCGGGGCGGCAGCGCAGGCAAGCGCGGAAGCCGGCAGCCTCCGCCGCGGCGGCCGACGGGAAAAACGAAACGTTGGCCGACCGGGCGGGGCGCACCGGACAGACCGGACGGCAGTAGATGCCCGTGGTGTGGACGCCGGTATAGAACCGCCCGTCATAGGCCGCGTCTCGCGCCAGGCGCGCCCGAT
>Ga0209656_10000302_pt1 | contig 33218 bp, 26 predicted proteins | sample BogFormECP12_OM2_FD_188239 | JGI IMG/M metagenome (GOLD analysis project Ga0209656, IMG submission 188239) | Bog forest soil microbial communities from Calvert Island, British Columbia, Canada - ECP12_OM2 (SPAdes) (version 2) | ecosystem: Environmental > Aquatic > Freshwater > Wetlands > Bog ...
GCCGTAGGAGCCGCCATAGAGCGCGATGCGTTTGGGATCCGCGCCGCCGTGGGCGATGAGCCAGTCGTGCGCCGCGTGCAGATCTTTCACCGAGTCTTGCCGTTTGCGCACGTCCGCGAGATGCAGGTACGTGTTGCCGTAACCGCTGCTGCCGCGCACGTTGGGGACCAATACCGCATAGCCGCGCGCGATGAAGTACTGCGTGATGGGGTTGAAGACGGGGCGCGCCTGCGCCTCGGGTCCACCGTGGACGTCGACGATCACCGGCAGGGGGCCGCTCGCGTTCTTCGGCTTGTAGTACCACGCAGGGATCGATCGCCCGTCAAAGGATGGAAACGAGACGAGGCTCGGCTGCACGAACGTGCTCGGCGCGATGCCCGCCAGTTTCGGCGCGGTCACCTGGCGCGCGCGCTTGTTCAGAAAACTGTAGACCCAGATGGCGCCCGGGTTGGCCGGGCCCGAGAACTCGAACGCCAGCTCGTCGCCCTTAGCAGAGAACGTCGGCGCGGCCGCGACGCCCGGCGGGAGCGCCGGCGTCGCGAGCGTCTTGCCGGTCGCCACATCCGCGATGATTAGCTCGCCGTATCCATCGCGGTTGCGCACGTATGCCATCTTCGTGCCGTCGCGCGAGATGGTCAGCGAGTCGACATCGTACGGCCCATCGTCGAGAAAGCTGATGTGCTTACCGCCGGCGATGTCGATCACCGCGCGCCCGCGGTACTCGCGTCCGCCGTAGTCGCTGACGCAGTAGAGCTTGGTGTCGTCGCTCGAGAAGTGACAGCTTTCGAAATCCGCGTTGCCGCTGTGCGCGGTGAGCAGCCGCGCGAGATACGCGTCGCGCCGCAGGTCGATGAGCAGCAGGTCGTTGTCGAAGTTGTCCCTGCGAATGCTGACCAGCAAGCTGTTGCCATCGTGCGACCATGCGACCGGCCGGTTATCGCTGTCTTGCTGCAGCACCCGGCTGGGCTGTGCGCCGTGCGCGAGCGCCAGCGTGTAGACGTCGAAGAATTCGCGGTCGCGTTCATTCGATGCGAAGGCGACCCTCTTGCCGTCGAACGAGAAGCCGCCGAAGTTGTGCTGGATGCCCGCGTCAGCCGTGAGCGATTCTAGCCGTGCGCCGCTTGGATCGGTCGCGATCAGATTCCAGTTCTCGTCGCCGCCGCGATCGCGTCCGAAGATGATGAGGTTTGGATTGACGGGCGACCAGGCTTTGAAGTCCGCCCGCTCCGGTCCGCTCGTGACCTCTGTGGGCTCGCCGCCGGCGATCGGCGCCATCCATACCTGCGACACGCCTGATCCGGCGAAGCTGAACGCCACAAGCGAACCGTCGGGAGAGAGCGAAGGCCCGGTCTGCCCTTTGATCTGGAGATAGGTGGCCACGTCGGCGGGCGCCACCGCGGCGGCGACGGGCAGTGTCAGCACCATGGCGACGAATAGATTGAACAGTCCGTGCGTCACGGCGTGACCTTTCTCAGGCGGGAGCCGGCGTCTTGCCGATCTGGCCCTTGATGATGCGCTCGACCATCGTCTGCAGCGCGCGCGGGTGAGCCAGCGATGCCGCGCCGAACCGCATGGCGCTCAGCTTCTCGGGCGTCAGCACTTGCAGCAGCGCCCAGTAGAGCGCGTCGGCGTCGAGCTTTTTGTCTTCGATCACCAGCGCGGCGTTGTGCCGTTCGAACACCGCGGCGTTCTTGCGCTGGTGGTCGTCCGCCGCGTGCGGGTACGGGATCAAGATGGACGGCAGCCCGACCACTGCAAGCTCGGCCAATGTCGAGGCGCCCGCGCGGCACACGGCGATGTCCGCCGCCGCGTAGGCAAGCTCCATCTTGTCGAGATAGGGGACGAGCTGGTAACGGTTGGCGTTGCTCTCGACTTTGCGTTCGGCCGCCATCCATTCGTGATCGCGCTCGCCGGCGATGTGCAGCACTTGGAGGCCCGGTGGCAGACGCCGGCGCGCGACCATGCCGCTGGTAGCGACGTTGATGCTGCGCGCACCCTGGCTGCCGCCGAAGATGATGGCTGTCGCCAGCTTCGGATCCAGGCCGAGACTGCGCCGCGCTTCGACCTGCGTCGGGCGCGCGTAGATCTCCGGCCGCACGGGGATGCCTGTCGCCACGAATTTTCGGCCGAAAAACGCGGCGGTCTCCTCGAACGCGCCCCACACCTCGTCCGCCGCAGCGGCCATGAAGCGATTGGCGCGTCCAGGCTCGACGTTGGGCTCGAGCAGCACGATCTTGGCGCCGCGCAGGCCGCCCGACGCCCGCAGCGTCGCAGCGGCCATCACCACCGGCACGCTCGCGTAGCCGCCCGTGGCGATGATGACCTGCGGATTGAACTTGCGCACGATCGGCAGCGCTTCGCCGGTGCCGATCACGTTGGCGGCGACGCCGCCTGCGGCCGCGGCGAATGACGTGCGCGAGAGCGGACGGCTGCGCACGTATGCGGCCGCGACGTTCGCGCGCGCGACGATCTGCGTCTCCATGCCGCCGCGGGTGCCGACGAAAAGCAGTGCGTGCGCGTCATTCGGGAACGCGAGGCGCGGTTCGCCGTCGTCCGGAGCGCAGACCCCTGGGTCAGCGGGCGCGCCGGAGAGCGCTTGCGCTAGTGACAGCGCGGGGTAGAGGTGACCCCCCGTGCCGCCGCCGGTGAGCAGGATGCGCACTGCGTGGTTCCCTCATGCGTTCTTCGGCGGCTTGCGCCGCTCGCGACCGACCGCGCGAGATGCTGGCCAAGAGGCCCACACCGAACAAGCTCATGACCAGCGACGTGCCGCCGTAGCTGATGAACGGCAGCGGCACGCCGGTGACCGGCCACGTCGACGTCACGACGCCGATGTTGATGAACGCTTGGAGCGCGATGGACGCCGTGATGCCGACCGCGAGGAAGAAGCCGAAGCGGTCTTCGGCTTTCATGGCGATGCGCAACCCGCGGTAGGCGAACAACAAGAACAGCACGAGCACGGTCGCCGCGCCGATGAAGCCGAGCTCTTCGCCGAGCACGGAGTAGATGAAGTCCGTGTACTGTTCCGGCAAGTAGCCGAACTTCTGCCGGCTCGCGCCCAAACCGACGCCGAAGATGCCGCCTGAGCCCAAGCCATACAGCGACTGCAAGATGTGATACCCGGTGCCTTGGGGATCGGCGTTGGGATCAAGGAATGCGGTGAAGCGCGCGCGCCGGTACGGGCTCGCGTAGACGAATGCGAGCAGCGCCGGCACGGCGACGGCGATGCCGATGGCGAGGTGGCTCAAGCGCGCTCCGGCGGCGAACAGCATGAAGAACGCTATCATCAAGAAGAGCGTCGCCGTGCCGAGGTCCGGTTGGCGCAATACGAGCATGAAGCATACGCCCACCCAGAACAGGGCCGGAAAGCCGATCGTACTGAAGTCGCGTGCGCTGTCCTCGCGGTCCGCGAGCAGCTTGGCCAAGAAGACGATGAGCGCCAGCTTCGCGAACTCCGACGGCTCGAACGAGAGCGGGCCGAACTCGTACCAGCGCCGCGCGCCGCCCTCCATCGCGCCGAAATGCGGGAACAGCACGCCGACGAGCAGGACGACGGCAACTCCCAACAGCCATGGCGCGGCGCGGCGCAAGACGCCGTAATCGAGTTTCATACCGATCCAGCAGGCCAGGCCGCCGAGCGCGACCCAGACCAGCTCGCGCTTGAAGAAATGCGCCGCGTCGTGGTAGCGCGTGATCCCCACGACCGACGAGGCGGAGAACACCATGATCGCGCCGATCGCGGTGAGCAGCGCGGCGACGATGAGCAGGGTCGCGTCGGGCGCGCGCCGCGCTGAAGTCACGATGCGTTCGCCGTCGCGCCGCTGCGCGAGCGCACCGCCGCTGCGAAGACATCGCCGCGCTGCTCAGCGCTGTCGAACATGTCGAACGAAGCGCAACCTGGTGAGAGCAGGACGACGTCGCCGCGCGTCGCGACTTCCGCCGCGGCCGCCACGGCGGCGTCCATCGAGGCGGCATAGACGATCGGCCCTTTTTCCATGAGCGCGCCGATCTCGCGCGCGCTTTCGCCGATCAGCACGACGAGCTTGGCTCGCGCTGAGGCGGCTTTGGCCAGCGCGCTGAAGTCCGTCCGCTTGCTGCGGCCGCCCGCGATGAGTATCAGCGGTTCGTCGAACGCGGCCAGCGCCTTGACGACGGCGTCCGGGTTGCTCGCCTTGCTGTCGTCGACCCAGCGCACGCCGCCCGAAACGCCGACCGTCTGCAGGCGGTGGGGGAGCGTTTCGAAGCTGCGCAGCGCGGCCACGAATGCGTCGTCGGACGTGCCGATCTGGGTGCCGCGCAAGAGCGCCAGCGACGCGGCGAGATACGCGGCCATCGCGTTGGCGACGTTATGGGCGCCCTTGATCTTCAGTTCCGATGCGGCGATGACCGGCACGTACTTGGCCGCCTCGTTCGAGCGGCCGCGGCGCACGATCCAGCCGCCTTTGACCACCACGTCGGCGGCATCTGCTCCGAGGCCCGAGAACCACGCGTCGCCGCAGCGCAGGCGCCTGACCGGTCCGTCGCGCAGTTCGCGCACCGCGGCATCGTCCGCGTTGCCGACGAACCAATCGGTCTCGATCTGGTTCGCGAAGAGCCTGAATTTGGCTTCGCGATACTCATCCATCGAAGGATAGCGATCCAGATGATCGGGCGAGATGTTGAGCAGCACGCTGACGCGCGGGTGGAACGTGCTGATGCCTTCGAGTTGGAAGCTCGAGACCTCGGCGACGAGCCACTCGCCGGCCTGGGCGAGCGCGGCTTCGCGGATCAGCGGGTTGCCGATGTTGCCGCCGGTGCGGGCGGACACGCCGGCAGCGCGCAGCAAGTGCGCGGTCAAGGCGGTCGTGGTCGACTTCCCTTTGCTGCCGGTGATCGCGATGATCGGCGCCTGGGCGATGCGGTATGCCGCCTCGATCTCCGAAATGACGGGCACGCCCGCGCGTTGGACTTCTAGAACGGCCGGGTTGTTAAGCGGTACGCCAGGGGAAAGGATCGCGACGGTCGCGCCGTCGGCTGCCGCGGCGAGCGCGTCTTTGCCCGCGAGCTCGACGCCGAGCTTGGCGAGATCGTCGCGCTGCGCGGCGAGTTGCTCGAGCGGTTTGTCGTCGTAGGCGGCGACGTGAAGGCCGCGGTCGCGCAGCACGGCCGCGGTCGCCATGCCGCTGCGGCCGACGCCGATGACCAGCGCGCGGTCGCCCTCTACGAGCTTCACTACCTCATCGTTCGGCATTTACAGCGCGAGGCCTCGCGCGCCGATCAAGAGGAACACGAGCGCGACGAACGTCGCGCAGAACGACGCCGCGATGAACGCGCCGGTCACTCGGCCTTCGGGCCAACCGGACATCTCGAAATGATGATGCAGCGGCGTCATCTTGAAGACTCGCCGGCCTGTGGACTTGAAGCTGATCACCTGCACGATCACGGAGAGCGCCTCGAGCACGAAGACGATCCCGATGAGCGGCAACACGAGCAGGAAGTTATATTCGATCGCGAGCCCGCCCAGCAGCGCGCCTAAAGCGAGCGCGCCGGTGTCGCCCATGAAGATGCGCGCGGGATGGCGGTTGAAGTACAAGAATCCGGCGCAGCTGCCGACCACCGCTGCTGCGATGGTCCCGGCGAAGAGGAAGCTCATGAGCATGAGCGGCGGTATCGCTGCGCCGGCGGCGAGCCCGTCCAGGCCATCGGTCAGGTTCACCGCGTTGGCGGCGCCGACGATCGCACACACCGCGAGAAGGGCCCACAGCCATGGCGGCAGCGCCACGTATCCGGTGAACCAGACGGCGGCGAATTGGTGCGCCTGCCACGCCCAGGCGGTAAAGCACGCGGCGACGATGAGCAACAGCGCGAACTTGGCCCGCGCCCGCAGTCCGAGCGGGCGGCGCCGCACGAGCTTAAGGTAATCATCTGCGAAGCCGATCGCCCCGGCCGCGATGACGAGCAAGACGACCGGCCAGCGCCACACGGCGTCGATCGGCGGAATGAACGCGCCGGCCAGTGCTGCAGCGATGAAGGCGATGCCGCCCATCGTCGGCGTGCCGCGTTTGACGGCGTGCGACGCGGGACCGTCTTCGTAGATCTGCTGTCCGAGCTCGCGCCGGCGCTGCCACGAGATGAGCGCTGGGATGATCGCGGCGGCCAGGAGCGCGCCGACGGCGAACGCGACGAGCAGGAAGACGGACGTGCTGTCCGCCGGCATCAGAGCAGCAGCGGCGAAGCCGCGGGCGAGCTCGGGGTGGGCCGATACTTGAGCACGACGATCGGCGTCTGCTGATCGCTGTTGCCATGGGGGTTGTCGCGCAGGCAGGCGCGCACCGCGTCGCGGTTCACGGCTGCGCTTGCGCCAAGCACTTCGACCTTGTGCAGGTCGTTGGCGTCGACGATGGCGACGTGGGCGCCGCACGCGGGGGCGATCTGCTCGGCGACGGCCTGCGGATCTTGCGGGCCCAGCACGATATGCCGTTCGTATGGCGGCATCGTGCCCGTGTAGCCGTCGATCTCGGCGACGGCCGGGCCGAGGATGCGATAGAAGTCCCCGCGCCTGCCGACCAGCCTGCCGGCCGCCCCTGCGACGGCCGCTGCCACCACTTTGGCGGCGCCGACGTGCTCGATCACCAGCTGCATCGATTCGGGCTGATTCATCGTCGCATACGATCCGGCGCGATCGGCGAGCATGCGCGCGAGCCGGCCCGGCCGGATCGACTCCGCCGGAATCGAGCGTCCTTGCGCGATCGCGACGGCGGTCTCCGAGATGCACGCGACGTCGTCGCCGTCCGCGATGCCGCGCACGCACTGCGCGACGAGCGCGGCGAGGTCATCCCCGGGCTTGACCAAAGGCGTGCGCACCGGCAGCGCGACGATGCGCGCGGGCAGCTCAGGAGCGCGCACATCGAACGTCTTCGCGTGCCAGAGCGGCACGTCTGCAGCACCTGCGCCGAGAACGCCGGAGAGCTTCGGGACAATCTCCCTCCCCGACTCGGCTTCGGCGGCTCTCGCCGCCTCAGACGTCTCGGCTTTCGGTGCTGCAGACGTGCCGCTCTCGGGGGCGAGCAGAACGTCCAGTATCTCCTCCATGCGCTGGATGCGAGAGCCCTTCAACAGCACGGCATCGCGTTCGCGCAGCTGAGCGCGAAGCGTTTGTGCGATCTCGGCATTGGTCACATAGGTGTGCACGGCCGTCGGCGCCATGCCGGCCTCGAGCGCGCCGAGCGCGATCGCCTGCGCGTGGTCGCCACCGCAGTAGAGAGCGTCCATCCCGTTCTGCGCGGCGGCCGCGCCGGTCCGCGCATGTCCGGTGGGTGCACTTTCACCGAGCTCGGCCATGCTGCCCAACACGGCGATGTGGCGTTGAGCGGGCAATGACGCGAACGCGCGCAGCGCGTGGCGCATCGAGGTCGGGCTTGCGTTGTACGCGTCGTAGACCGCGATCGCGCCGCTGGGCAACGCGTGCTGCTCGAATCGGCCCGGCGGCAAGCGCAGATCGCCGAAGCCGTCGATCGCCTCCTCGAAGCGCAAGCCGCACTGCAGCCCGGCGGCGGCGGCGAGCAGCGCGTCGCGCAGATGGTGCTCGCCGATCAGGTGCCAGGCAGCGAAGGCGTGCGAAGCGCCGAGCGAGAGCGGCACGCGGCCGTCGCGCGGTTCACCGGCCTCGAGCGTCAGACCCGGCATGTCCGGCTCGCCGCACAGCCGCACCCACAGCGCGCGTTCGGCGATGCCCGTTTCGATGGCAAGACGGCGCGTCCACTCGTCGGCCGCATTGCACACCGCTCGAGCGCCCGCGCCGAAGATGGCGAACTTGGTGCGTGCGAGCTCTTCGCGACTCGTGAAGAATTCGAGATGCGCCTCTCCGACGTTGACCAACACGCCGACATCGGGCGCCGCGATTTCGACAAGCTGCGTGATCTCGCCCGGGTGGCGCGCGCCGAACTCCGCGATCGCGACGTCCACGCCGTCGCCGATGGCGTAGCAGAGCTTTGCCACCCCCAGTTCGTTGTTCTCGTTCTGGGGTGTGGCGATGACGCGGCGAAAACGGCCGATGAGCTGCGCCGCGAACGCCTTGGTGGTCGTCTTGCCGACGCTGCCCGTGATGGCGACCACGAGCGTCCGCGCCGCCATGCGTCGTGCCGCTGCGGCGCCGCGCAGGTACGCGGCCTTGGCGTCGTCCACGGCCACCACCACGACGTCGCAGCCGGCCGGTACCGCCTCGAGGCGGTCGACGACCAGCGCCGCTGCTCCGGCGGCGCGCGCAGCCCCTATATAATGATGGCCATCGAAGCTCTCCCCGCGCAGGGCCACGAAGGTCTCGCCGGGGCGCAGCGTGCGCGAGTCGGTGCTGGGGACGAAGGGCGTGTCTGCCTCGAGCCGCGCAGTGCCGGCCAGCCTGCCGCCCGACGCTTCAAGGAAGCGCGACAGCGTCAACCTGCTCATGCGCCGGCCTTGCGGATGGCGGCCTCGGCCATGCTCACATCCGAGAACGGCACGCGATCGCCGCGGATGAGCTGATACGATTCGTGGCCCTTGCCGGCGATCACGACGACGTCGCCTGGCTCGGCCTCTGCGATGGCGCTCTCGATGGCGCGCGCCCGGTCGGGCTCGACGCTATAGCTGGCGCCGGCGCCTTCCATGCCGGCAAGCACGTCGTCGATGATGCGCTTGGGATCTTCAAAGCGCGGGTTGTCGGTCGTCAGCACGACGTGATCGGCGAGCTCGCGCGCGATGCGCCCCATCACCGGACGCTTGAGCGGGTCGCGGTCGCCGCCGCAGCCGAACACGCACACCACGCGGTGCTCGGTGAGCGCGCGCGCCGCGCGCAAGACGTTGCGCAAGCCGTCGGGGGTGTGCGCGTAGTCCACATAGACGCCGATGCGCTCGGCGGGCACCTGCGTCATCCGGCCGGGCACAGCGCTGACCGCGAGCAGCCCTTGCGCGATCGCTTCGACGTCGAAGTCAAGCGCGCTCGCGCATGCGATCGCGGTCATGGCGTTGGCGACGTTGAACGGCCCGGGCAGTCGCATCATGAACGGCGCGGGGCGCAATGCGGGCACCGAAAAGCGCGAGCCGTCGGCGAATAGCTCGACGTTGACCGCACGCAGCGCGGCATCCGGATTGTCCACCGCGTAGCTCAGCGCGGCGGGCAGCTCGGCGGCGAGGCGCCTGCCTTCAGCATCGTCGAGATTGATGACGCACATCCCATGCGGCTTCACCTCGTTGCGCCGTGCCAGCTCGAACAGGCGCCGCTTCGTGTTGGCGTAGGTCTCGAAGCTGCCGTGGAAATCGAGATGGTCGTGCGTGATGTTGGTCAGCGCGGCCACGTCGAACTCCACGTCGTCGACGCGATGCATGGCGAGCGCGTGACTGGAGACCTCGAGCACCGCTCCGTTCGCTCCCGCCGCGCGAAAGCGCGCGAGCAGCGCCTGCAGATCGTGCGCGTAGGGCGTCGTATGCGCCAGATCGACGGAGAATTTGTCGCCCAAGCGCGCACCTAACGTTCCGATCAGGCCGAACGAGCGGCCGGCGGCCGCGGCGATCGCCTCGAAGATGTGCGTCGTCGTCGTCTTGCCGTTCGTGCCGGTGACCCCGACGCACGTGAGCGCGTTGGCGGGGCGGCCCCACAGCTCGGCCGCGATCGGCGAAAGGGCCGCGAGCACGGACGGGACCACGACCAGCGGCGCGCTGCCGATCTCGACGTCATGCTCGGCCAGCACGGCGGCCGCGCCGGAGGCTACCGCCTCAGCCGCATGCACGTGCCCGTCGGCGTGCAATCCGCGCAGGCACGCGAACAGGCCGCCGCGCTCGACGCGCCGCGAGTCGATGCTGATCGAGGTGATGAGGACGTCGGGATCGCCGCTCACGCGCGCGTCGCTCACGCCGGCGAGCAGACGCCGGAGCAGCGTCGGCATCGGATTCGTCATTGATGTATAGGAGTCGTATTCCTCCGAGCGGTGGCGGGCGCCTCGCGGCGCACGGGCGCGGGGCTCGGAGGCGGCGCGGTGTCGGCCAGGTCGCCGTCAGTGCGCTTGGGCAGGATGCCCTCGCGCCAGAGCACGCGCAGCGCCAGCTCGCGGAACGCCGGCGCCGCGACGATGCCGCCGTAGTACGCGCCGCGCGGACGCTCGACGTTGACGAGCACGACGTACTGCGGCTTGTCCGCTGGCACGATGCCGATGAACGACGCGATGTATTCGCCCTGCTGATACTCGCCGTGCGCGACGATCTGCGCCGTGCCGGTCTTGCCGGCCACCGCGTAGCCGGCGATCTGGGCGTTCTTGCCGGTACCTTGTCTGACGACGTTGCGCAGCATCGCGAGCAGCGCCGCGGCGGTCTGCGGGCGCATGACCCGGCGCACGGCTTGCGGCTGATACACGCGCACGACGTGCCCGTCGGGATCGAGCACTTCGTGCGCGATCAGGGGGCGCATGAGAAGGCCGCCGTTGGCGATCGCGGCATACGCCCGCGCAAGGGCGAGCGCCGTGACCGAGACGCCCTGGCCGAAGGCGATGGTGGCTTCGCGCGAACCGTACCAATGGTCGGGCGTGTCGATGATGCCGGGGCTCTCGCCAGGCAGGTCGACGCCGCTGACCTCGTCGAGCCCGAAGCGCTTGATGTACTCGCCCATCGTCTGTTTGCCCACGCGCAGCGCCACTTCCGCGGCGCCGACGTTGTGCGAGAACGTGACGATGTCCGAAAGCGTTTCGCGCGCGTGTCCGGATGACATCAGGCCGTCATCGGCGTTGTGGATGACGTAGCCGCCGATATCGATGACGTTCTCGGCGGGAAAAGTGTCGTCGAGCCCGACGCGGCCGGAGTCGATGGCCGCGGTCGCCGTGATCAGCTTGAACGTCGATCCAGGCTCGAAGGGATCGGTGATCGCGCGGTCCTTGTACGACTCCTGCGGAAACGCGGCGTAGCGGTTTGGATCGAAGTTCGGCCAATTGGCGAGCGCGAGAATCTCGCCGGTGCCGGCGCGCAAGACGATCGCGCTGGCGCTGCGCGCGCTGTATCTGGTCGCCGTCTTGGCCAGCACGTCCTCCGCCGCCAGTTGCAGCGAGCGGTCGATCGTCAGCACGACGGTGTCGCCGGTGACGGCCTCTTGCACGACGCGTCGTCCGAAGGGGATCGGCCGCAGCTGGCTGTCCGTCTCCTCGACGACCTGGCCGGGTTTGCCCGCGAGCACATCGTTGAACGACACTTCGATTCCGGCGAGACCTTGATTGTCGATGCCGGTGAAACCGATGACCGTCGAGCCGATGCGGCCCTGCGGGTCGATGCGCAGGCCCGTCGGCTCGTCGTTCGTGCCGATGCCGGGCAGCGCGAGACCGTCGATGCGTTCGCCAAGCGCCTTGGGGCGCATGCGGTCGAGGTAGATGAAGGTCGTGTGTTCCGACAGTTCGCGCTCGAGCAGCGGAGCGGGCTGGTGAAGCAGCGGAGCGAGCGTGAGCGCCACAGCGTGCGTGTCCGTCACGTCGGGCGGTTGCGCGAAGACCTGCACCGCCGGCGACGTGCCCGCGAAGACCGCGCCGAAGCGATCCACGATCCGGCCGCGCCGCCCGCTGACCGGATATTCCGCGCGGTGCTGGTCGACCGCGATGGACGCGAGTGCGGCCCCGTCGCGCACTTGTACCTTATAGAGTCGTGCCGCCAGCAGACCGGTGACGAGGAAGAACACCCAGAAGATGAAGATGGCGCGCGCGCGAAGGCGGCTTCGTTCTTTGTCCTTCACGCGGCGAGCCGGCGCGCCGCTAGCGCGCGAAGAACAAGCGCGTGAAGCTCGCGATTCCGGCGGCGAAGGCCGTGGTCGTGGGCTTGCTGCTTGGAGCGGGCAATCTGATCACCGCGACGCGCGCGGGCTCTTTCATATGCAGCGCGGCGGCAGCGGCCTCGAGCCGTGCGACGGATTGGGCCTGCGCCACGCGCTGGCGCAGCGCGTCGTCCGTCTGCACCAGCTGTGCCTGCAGCGTTTGATCGGCGTTGAGGCGATAGGTCTGAGCCGCGAGCTCCGCGGTGAGGCCGACGTAGCCGAAGATCAGGATCAACGGCACCATCGCGATGGCGACGATACGCGCGCTCGACATCGTCTTGCGGCGCGCGGCGCGAGCTCCGGCGGCGCGTGTGCGCGCGCTGCGCGGCGCCGGCGCCAAGCGCCGGTCGAATTCGAGCTTGTAGGCGTGCGCGGCGGGCATCGCTACGCGCTCCTCGGCAGATTCTCAGAGGTGCGTTGCGCGGCGCGCAGCTTCGCGCTGCGGCTGCGCGGATTGGCCGCGATCTCGGTCTGCGTCGGGGACAGCGGTTTGCGCGTCAGGATCTCCGCGACGCCCGCGCGCCGCCACGCGGCGAATTGATGTTTGACGACGCGATCCTCGCCGGAATGGAAACTGATGACGGCGATCCGGCCGCCCGGCTGGACGCACGCGATCGCATCTTCAAGGCTCGCCGACAGGCTGTCAAGATCTTCATTGACCGCCATGCGCAACGCCAAGAACGTGCGCGTCGCCGGGTGGATGCCGCGGCGGTGCGCGCCCCGCGGTTGCGCGGCCAAGACGGCTGCGACCAGATCGGACGTCGTGCGCAGCGGCGAGCGCTCGCGCCGCCTGACGATCTGGCGCGCGATACGGCGCGCGTTGCGCTCGTCTCCGAATTCGAAGATGATATCCGCGATCTCGCCTTCTTTTGCGGTCGCGAGCAATTGCGCGGCGGTCGCGGCGTCGGACGTCGGATCCAGACGCATGTCGAGCTCGCCCTCGCCTGCGAATGCGAATCCGCGCGCCGCATCGGCCAGCTGCAACGACGAGAGGCCGAGGTCGTAGACGATGCCGTTCACGCTGCCCACTCCAAGCGAGGCGAGCACCTCGGCGAGCTGCGCGAAATTTGCATGGACCGGCGTGAGGCGTTGTCGATAGCGCTGCGCGAGCGTTCGCGCGCGCTCAAAGGCTTGCGGATCGGCGTCGAGCGCGATGACGCGCGCTCCCGAAATCTGAGCGAGGATGGCCTGCGTGAATCCGCCGGCGCCGAAGGTGCAGTCGACAAGAACCGGACTTTCGACATCTGCCGGCACGAGCAGCGCGAGCGCCTCATCGAGCATGACCGGCACATGGCTAGTAGAGTCCAAGCTCGGTCATCAGATCGGCCATCCGCTCGGGCGCCGCGCTGGCCTTGCGCCAATTGCCCGCCGCCCACATCTCGATGCGCGTCAGCGCACCGACCAGCACCGCATCGCGCTCGAGCGCAGCGTACTCGCGCAGCGCAGGCGGGATGAGAAGCCGACCCTGGGCATCCAGCGTGACCTCCTCGGTGTGCGCGAACAGATGCCGGACGAAGGCGCGGTACTGCGCGTCCTTGCGCGGCGCGGCTTCCAGCTTGGCGCAGAAATCCGACCAGGCCGATTCCGGGTACATCGCCAGGCACGGCTCGGGCGGGGCGATCGTCAGCACGAAGTGATCGCCCAGGCGCGCGCGAAAACGGGCCGGGATGGTCAAACGACCCTTCTCGTCCAGAGAATGTTCGAACTGTCCCGTAAACTTCGGGAGAGCGCTCATAATAGAGGTCCCAAGCCCCACGGTATGCCACTTTGCCCCACTATACCCCACTTATCGGTAGTTTGTAAAGTGGGACACACCTGTTCGGGCCTCTGAGAATGCGCAAGAGCCGCGCACGAGCGCGGCTCCTATGGTTCGCGACGTCTTTTCTTAAGAAGCGAGGACCGTGATGTTCGCCTTCGCTGCGCGGCCGTCGACGTTGACATCCATTTGATCCACGCCGCCGGGCGCTAGCGTCATGCGCCATGACCCCTGCACCGGGCCGAGCGGCACCACTTGGAGCTCGACGCGGCGCGTCGAGTTCGGGCCGAGCGACACGTCGCTCTTATATGGATCGCAGACCTTGTCGTAGCAGAACGACAGCACCCACTTCTTGGGCACGTTGACGGCTGCGAGGTGCACCATGCGCGTCTGCGGCGCTGCGTTGCGCACCGTCACCCACAGCTTGGCGGGCGCAGTGCCGTTGGTCGCCACGTTGTCCGACCCCGAGATCGCGACATAGACCGGCTGCGGCGAGAGCGCGGCCAGCTGTTCGTCCGCCTGCTGGGCGACGATCGTGCCCGGCGCCATGATGGACGAGGTCGCCAGCGAGAGTGTGGCGTCGTCATCTTTGCCGGCCATGATCTGCGTGCGTCCGGTCTTGAGGAAGACGCGGCCCACTTCGTAGGCGGCACGCTTCTTCAAAGGATGATTCGCGTAATCCAAAGTCGCCAGCACGAGGGCGTTGTGCTCCGCCGCCAGCGCATCGTCGTACTGCTTCAGGGAGTTCAGCGCCGACGCCAGCGTGAGCCAGCTCTCCGGATCCTTCGGCGCGATCTCGGTCTCCGTCTCCGCCGCCGCGCGCGCCGTCGCGTAATCGCGCTGCTCGTACGCGGCGAGATAGATGCCGTCGTACGCCTTGGGGTCTTTGGGCGCATAGACGGCGGCCTGCTTGTAGTAGCTCTCCGCCTGCGCAAAGCGTTCTTCGTCTTCAGCTTTTTGTCCGAGCAGCAGCGCCGCTTGCTCGAGGTCCGACTGCGTCGACTTGGCCGACGGCTGGAGCTGAGCCCGCAGCTGATACGCTTGCGCGAGCACCGCCCCGAGGGCATCGCGTTGCTGGGCGCTCAGCCAGAAGTTGATCGCCGACTGGTCGTCAGAGCTCTGCAGATCGTCGAGCTTCTTGTTCGCGGCGACGCCGGCGGCGATCGCCTGCCCGGCAGCGTCCACAGCGGCTGCCTTGTCGTGCGCGGCGGCAGCGGTCCTCGCGTGCGAGAGGTCGGCGCTGACGAGCTGCGATCCATCCGCGGCGGCGGCGGCGAAACGCCGGCCGAGCGCCGACTCGTTCGCGATGCGGCCGGCGAGCGCATCGTTGAGCGCGCTCGCAAGAACCGTGCCCGAGAGCTGATCGACTTGGCGGTACAGGATGCGTCCGTCGCGGCCTACGACGTAGGTGGTCGGAATCGCGCGCACATCGTAGGCGTCATTGACTTTGCCGTCGCGGTCGAGCACAAGCGTGTAGCCGACGCCCTTGGCGCCGGCGAACTCCGAGACGAGCTCGGGCGACTCTTTGACGTCGATGCCAACGAAGGTGACGCCGCGCGGCGTATAGCTGCCGGCGATGCTCACGAGATCGGGCGTCTCGGCGCGACATGGCGGGCACCAGGTCGCGAAAAAGTTCAGCACGACGACCTTGCCGCGCAGATCCGACAGCCGCAAGGGCTTGCCGGCCGTGGTCTGCAGCGAGAAATCGGGTGCAAGCGATCCGACGGCCGGAGCGGCCGCCAATGCGGCATAGGTCTGGAGCAAGCCGGCCGCCGCGGCGGCAATGGCCCCGGCGATAAGAACAGAAGCTTTGGGAAGGCGCATAGCGCTGGTTGTTACGCGCGCGCTTCTATCATGGCCTGCACGGTTGCTTTTCGGTGAGGAGTTGTGCTAGAGTTTTTGCACTGTTTCGTGGCCCTCATCAAGGCCTCGGACATTTTCGCGTTTCCAGATGGTGGAACTGAGAGCGTTAAGTGGCACTGCAAGACCGCACGCTGACCTGCCGCGACTGTGGTTCCGAATTTATCTTCACGGTGGGCGAGCAAGAATTCTACGCACAAAAAGGCTTCGAGCACGAACCAGCCCGTTGCCCGAACTGCAGGCAGGCGCGCAAACGCGATCGCTCCGCCGCGAGCGGAGAGCGCACGATGTACGACGCGATCTGTTCTCAATGCGGCGTGGCGACGCAAGTCCCGTTCTCGCCCCGAGCCGATAAGCCGGTGTATTGCCAGGACTGTTACAAGACGGTCGCCGGCCGCCGCGCCAGGACATAGGAGCGACCCACCCAGCCTGCGCGTCGCACTCCTTCGCAACTGCCCGTTGGCGGGGTCGGCTGCTTGTTTGTCCGCGCGCCGATGAGAGGTTCGTTAAGCCGCCAGACGGTGCCGATACGTATAGATGTAGAGCCTCCGGCCGCGTTGAACGGGCCCCGGAGAGAATGGCGAAAAGGAGCTTTACGACGTTGGTGGACGCCCAGCGCGCCTTTTGGCGTACGGCGCCGGTCATCGCTGCGGCGGTCCTTGCGGGCTGCAGCGGCGGGGGCTTCTTGCCGTTCGGCGAGGGCCCGCACAGCATGGCGCAGCAGCGGCTCGACCGCATCGTCAGCCAGCAGGCCAAGGCCAACCATGTGGACCCCAACCTCGTCAAGGCCGTCATCCGGGTGGAATCGGGCGGCGACCCGTCGGCCGTTTCGACCGCGGGAGCGATGGGGCTCATGCAGCTCATGCCGGGCACTGCGCGCGCGTACGGCGTCGCCGATCCGTGGGATCCCGAGCAGAACGTGGCCGGCGGCGCCAAACACTTGAGCGATCTGCTGCGCGAGTACAACGGCAACGTCTCGTTGGCGCTCGCCGCATACAACGCAGGTTCGGGCGCGGTCGCGCGCTACAAGGGCATCCCGCCGTACGCCGAGACCGACGCATACGTCAGCAGCGTGCTCTCACTGTACCACGCGCCGGCAGCGCACAAGTAGGTACGGGCGCCTGATGTTCGGCGCCTTCGGCCGGCCGATCTCGCGATCCACGACGCTGGGCCCGCCGGCCGCACCGGCCGCGGAGCCGCCGTCCGGCGAACGCCTGGACTGGCTATCCGTCGGGCACGGAACGCCGCAGCCGGCCCGCCGGCTCGGCTCGAGCTACTTCTCCCTCTCGATCCTCGACCAATATCTGACGCGCGAACTGCTCGCGCCCTTCGGCTTCGCGATCGCCGCGTTCACGCTCTTCATGCTCATCAATTCGCTGTTCTTGGCGGCCGAATACGTCATCAACAAAGGCGTGCCGGCGATCCTCATCGCCAAATATCTCGCGCTCCAACTGCCCGCCCTGATGTACCTCATCTTGCCGTTCTCGTGCCTGTTCGGCATCTTGTTAGGCATCGGCCGGCTCTCCGCCGACAACGAGATCGCCGCCATGCGCACGAGCGGCATCAGCCTGCAGCGCATCGCGCTGCCATGCTATGTGCTGGGCGTCATCATGACGTTCATCGCCTTCGGCATCAACGAAGAGATCGCGCCGCGTTCGCAGGCCAAGTCGGTCGAGCTGTTCCGCCAGATCGCGTTTCACTCGACGCAAGCGATCATCCAACCCTATCAGTTCTTCCGCACGACCGACGGCCAACATGTGATCTACATCCAATCGGTCGATTCGGGCACGGGCGTCATGCACAACGTGCAGGTGTTCAACATCGGCGCCGGCTACTGGCCCGAGACGCTGACCGCACGCGTCGGCCACCAGGTCGGCGGCAAGCTGGTGTTGGAGGACGGGGTGGTGACGACGACCGGTTTTCAGGGCACGGTGTCGCAGGTGAAGCACTTCGACCGGCTCGAGTTCCCGTTGGGCGACACCAGTCTGCTGTACTCGCCGCAAAGCGCGTTCGAGACCAACTCGCGCGAGCTGCGGCTGCAGATCCAGAACCTGCGCACCGGCGGCCAGGACGTCACGCAGCTGGAGATGTCGCTGCAGCAGAAATACGCGATGCCCGCCGCCTGCTTGATCGGCGTGCTCATCGCACTGCCCATGGGCATCCGCTTCGGCAAACGGGGCCGGGGCGTGGCGGCGATCTTCGCCATCGTCATCCTGCTCGGGTACTATCTGATCATGGCCGCCACGAATGCGCTCGGCAAGAGCGGCGCCATGCCGCCGGTGCTCGCCGCGTGGGCGCCCAACATCATCATGGGCTCCGCGGGCCTCGTGCTGCTCCTGCTCGAGGAACGATAATCCGCCTTTGCGCGAACGACGCAGCCGCACGTGGGGAGTCGCCGCCGCAGCCCTCGCTGCGGCGCTGTTCGTGGCCGCGGCCGGCGGCCATGCGAACGCGGACTCAGGCGACCAGAATTCCATAAGCTCGACCCCGTCACCGTCGCCCGTGCCATCTGCGGCTGCCGGCAGTGCCATGCCGATGCCGATGATCACGCCGCCCACCGCACCACCGCAGACGCCGGCGAGCAATCCCACAGGTCCGCCCGATCCGGACTCGTACCCCGTGCTCATCCGTCCGGTGCAGCCGGCTCCGCATGTTTCGGGCGCGCCGGCGGTGAGCGAGACCGCTGCGCCGCCGTCGCCGCCGCCCGGGTTCGGCCGGCTCACCGCCGACCGTCTCTACGGCAAGGCGAACGGAGACATGGACGCCGACGGCCACGTGCTGATCGTCTCTGGCGATTCAAGCATCACCGCTGACCGCGCGCACTACGACGCCGCGACGCGCACCGTGCGCGCCATCGGCAACGTCCACTACGTCGCCGCCAACGGCGACAACGCGACCGCGCAGGCGCTCGACTATGACGTGGGCCGCGATCGCGTCATCATGGACGGGGTCGAGGGGCAAAGCTCGGCGGTCGCCTTTCAATCCGAGCGGATCCACGGGTTCGTCTATTACAAAGGCCAGCGCATCACGATCGACCACAACGGCCACGCGGTGCTCGAGCGCGGGTGGGTGACGACCTGCGACCTGCACCACGTCGCGTACCACATCACCGGCAAAGAGATCGAGCTGCGGCCCAACGACCGGCTCATCGCGCATAGCCCGGCGCTCTACCTGGGCAAGTATCTCGTCGCCGGGCTTGGCATCCTCGTCGTGCCGCTGACGCAAGAAGGCCAACGGCGCCCGAGCGCGATCGCACCGCGCATCGGCTACAACTCCATCTACGGCTTTTTCCTGAAGAACTATATCAATTTCTACTCGAGCCAATATTTCTACGGCACGTACCATATCGATTTCTACCAGAAAGCGGGCATCGGGCTGGGTGTCGATCTGTATTTCGCGCGCCGCGACGGCTCGGGATCGGGCGAGTTCACGATCTACGACCTGCACAGCAATAACTATCAATTCCAGAACACGGGCGTGCGCAACTCGCTGAATTCAGGGCTGACCTACCAGCGCATCTTCTCGCACCACGTCACGCTGTCGGCGAACGCGAGCTACGTGAGCCAGTCGCTGCTCAACACGATTCCGCCGACGCTGTCCGCCAACGTCAACGTCGTGCACAACGGCGCGCGCAGCACGACCAGCTACGGCGGCACGGCGACCACCACCGGGCCGAGCAGCTCGGTGGGCGGGCTCATCAACCACAGCATCGCGTTCTCGCCGGCGTTTTCGGAGAACGTCTCGCTGCAGCTCCAGTACAACAACTCGGTCTTCGCGGCCGGCACGCCGTTCGAATCCAACTCGTATTCGCGCTCGGTGCTCTTCCAGCAGGACACGCGCTACGCCGCGCGCGCGTTCGACGCCGACCTGCTCGTCTCGACCAACCACGGCCAGACGAGCAATACGACCTCGGCCGGTGAGACCACGCAGCCCGTCATCGGGCTGCAAAAGGTGCCGGAGCTCACCATCCGCAGCCGCCCCTTCTCGATCAGCAACCTGCGCCTGCCGCTGCAGCTCACGCTGATCGACGGCGTGTACGACGACGGCTATGACAAGATCACGACTGCGCGCTACGATCTCAACGGACAAGCCGGCACGGCGCTCTACCGGATCGGCGACAGCGCCACCGCGTCCGGACTGGTCGGCATCCGCCAGGACATCTACGGTACCGGCGACGAGCGCGGCGCGATCACCGAGCAGTTCTCGCTGCAGAAATTCTTCGGGCGCCACGCAGACGACACGCTTGCCTATCAGGAGCAGAGCGTGCGCGGCTACACGCCGATGCCGGCCTACGACCTGCTCGTCGGATACGACCAGATCAACGAGACGCTCAACATCTACAACGCGAGCGCGTACCATTTCACGGCGACGACGAACTACGACTTCAAGAACAAGTTCATCGGCTCGATCAACTATCAGATGACGGTCAACCCGTCACCCTATGCGAACGTGCTGCTCGGCGAGTCGTACGATCCCCACGGCACCGGCTACGGCCCGCTCGCCATCACGCTGTCGACGCCGCTCGGGCGCAACGACTACCTGCAGTTCCTCGGCAACTACGACTTCAAGCTGCACGGGCTGCAAGGCCAGAACTACTTTCTGACCCACACGGTCAACGATTGCTATCAGATCCGGCTCGCGTACCGGCAGGCGCTGCACGAGCTCGACATCTCGTTCGTGCTGCTGGCGTTCCCGACCCAAACCGTGAACTTCGGGCTGACCGGCAGCTCGATCTTGCCGCAGAGCTTCGGGTCGCCCTAGCCGGGGGTGACGATGATCTGGCCGCCGGCGATGAACAGATTCGGATTAGCCGGGCCGGACTTGGTCGGCGGCGACGTGAGCTGGTTGAAATACGTCGCGGATTTGGTCAGATCGACCGGCAGATCGTAACCGCTGGTCAACAGGCTACAGCAGCCGAGCTGGTCTTGCGGCACGTGCGTGGGGCTATTGTCGGTCGTGATGTAGTTGACGTGCAGCAGCACTGCCGCGGGCGAGCTGACGGTCGGCGGCTGCGTGCCGTTGGGGTTGGAGCGGATCGAGAGCGCCGCGATGGGCAGCGTGATGGAGAGCGTGTTGTTCACGCCCGTGCCGGTCGACAGGCTCGGGTTGAAGATGAACTGGTTGGTCGTCAAGATGATGGGCACGAAAGTGACGATGCCGCCGGTGCCAAGCGCCTTGTACGCGTAGTTGAAGCCGTTGGGCGCCGCCGTCGTGTCGAAGCCGTAGACGAACTCCTGATCCCAATGGGTGAACGAACCGGCCTGCGCCTCGGCCACCGTCGGCATGCCGGCCGGCTCGCCGGGATTGACGCTCGTGCCGTCCGCGGTCACCGCGTTGACCGCGATGATGTAATCACCTTGCGCCGGGGTGATCGCGCCGGCGACGATCAACTGGAATTGGATCGTGCCGCCGACGACGCTGATCGGCGGCGGCGTGAGGGGGCCTCGCCCGCACGCTCCCAGCAATGCGGCGACGAGCAGGGCGGACGCGGCGCGCGCGAGCGCGAACGATGAGCGTCGTGGCAGGTCGGAATTCATTCTTTCTTCGTCTGCTGGTGGCGATCGCATGCCCGCTGCTCGCGGCGCTGGCGTTTCCGAAAACGGACCTGTGGCCGCTGGCGTTCGTCGCCTTCGCCCCCCTGTTCTGGCTCTGGTCCGAGTCGTCCTGGAAAGCGGCGCTCGGCTGGTGCGTGCTTTCGTGCACGATTTTCTACGCGATCGTGGACCAGTGGATGATCTTCTCGCTCGGCGACGAGATCGGCGCGGCTCGCTTCGTCGCGCTCGGGCTGCTGTCGGTCATCGAGAGCTTGTTCATGGCCGTCGGCGCGGTCGCGATCGCGCTCGTCGCGCGCGGGCGCTTCGGCGCGCCGATGATCTTCGCGGCGCCAGCCGCCTGGCTGATCATGGAGTCGGTGCGCACGAATGGTGAGGCCAGCATGCCGTTCGCGCAGCTCGGCGCCATCGCGCCGCACGTCGCGTGGCTGTTGCCGCTCGCAGCGTACGCGGGGATCTACGGATTGACCGCGATCATCGCGCTGGCCAACGGCGCGGTCGCGGGCCTGCTCTTCGGCGATCGGACCACGCGCGTGGTCGCCGTCGCCGCGCTCGGCTGCCTGGTCGTGCTCGTGGCCATCGGTGACGCGCTGCGCGAAGGCGTCGCAGTGCCGCCGGCCGGCACGAAGATCGCGATCGTGCAAGGCAACGTCTCGCAGCGCGTCAAGTGGTCGCCTGCGCGCTTTGCGCAGACGATCTCCACGTATTCCACGCTCACGCGCCGCGCCGCCGCCGGCGGGTCGCGCATCGTGGTGTGGCCGGAGACCGCGGTCACCGACTACCCGCTCGAGAAGCCCGAGATCCTGGGCCAGCTGCAATACCTCGTGCGCGAGCAGCACGTGTGGCTGCTTGCCGGAACCGTCGACGCGCCGCAGCGCGGCGAGACCTACAACGTCATCATCACGCTCGATCCGCAGGGCCAGCTGCACGACGTCTATCGCAAGCACATCTTGGTGCCGTTCGCCGAGTACCTGCCCTTCGACTCGATCTTCCGCAGCTTGCCAGGCTTCGACCAAGCATCGAACTTCGCCCACGGCCCCGGTGCCGGGCTGTTGACCGTCGAAGGCAATCGTTTCGGCGCGCTTATCTGCTTCGAGTCGGCGTACTCATCGTACGCGCGCCAGACCGCGCTCTTGGGCGCGACCTCGCTGCTCATCATCACCGACGACGCGTGGTTCGGTCCGACCTCAGGCCCGCTTATCCACGCGGACCTGGCGGCCATCGACGCGGTCGAGACGGGCCGCTGGGTGGTGCGCGGGGCCGACACCGGCATCTCGCAATTCATCGACCCGAAAGGCCGCGTCGTCGCGCAGCTGGCACTCGATACCGCGGGCGTGCTCAGCGCGAACATCGGGGCACCGGTCGACACCCCGTACGTGCGCTACGGCGCGGGCTGGCTTGCCGGGCTTGCGCTGGTCGCCTTGCTGATAGCAGCGGTCTCGCCTCCGGCCGTGACGAAAGCGCGCCGCATATGATCCATTTCTTCTACGCCCTCATCGAGGCCGCGTACCGCCGCTGGCCGCTGTGGGCGGGCATCGCCGGCGCCGCCTTCGCGCTGACGATCGTAGGTTTCTTGGTCGCGGGGCTGATGACGCCCGATCTCGTGCCTGCGACCGGCACTTCGAAGATCGTCATCAACCGCATCGCCGGACAAGGGCTGCGCGAGGGCAAGACGAGCTGGCACTTCGCCGCCGAGCGCGCCGAGTTCAGCGTCGACGGCACCGTGCAGACCTACCACAACGCGACTGCGACCTACTACCTGCGCGGCCACCCGATGTACAAGATCACCGCCGGCGAGGTCACCGTCGATACTCGCAGCCTCAACTATTCCGCCGACCAGGGCGTGCACGTGTGGTCGATCGGACTGCCGGAGAACCAGCATTTCATCACGCAGGCGCTGGTCTGGAACAACTCGACGCAGATCCTCAACTGCCCCGGTGACACCGACGTGCTCTATCAGGGAGTGGAGACGCGCACCAACCGGCTCTCGGCGAATCTCGTGACGGGGATGATCTCGACCGGCCAGTCGATCGCTAAGGTCGGGCCGCCTTCGCCAGCTCCGACTTCAGCCAGTCGATGACTACGACCGGCGTGGGATCCTCTCCGTAGGCGTACGCCAGGTAGCAAGACGCGAAATCGCCGAGGTAGACGAGCGACATCGCTCGCGCGAGCCGGCTTTCGCCCGAGCACCACATCTCGGCCACGCACGCCGCGCGTTTCTCGACGATCGTCTTGGTCAACGCGGCGCGCCGGCGGATGCGGTCGGGCTCGCGGTCGTCGCGCAAGAACACGACCGCCAGCTCGCGTTCCGGTCGTTCCTGTGCTGGCCGGCGAGGGCCGTCATGGCCGCTCCATCCCACGATCTCGTTGTGGTCGATCTCCGGCAGAACGCCTGATGCGGCGAACGCTTTTGCGTTTTCGTTGATCTGCGTCTTCCAGCGGTAGGCGACGACCCCGCGCTCGCCTTGCGAGCCGTAGATGACAGGGATGCAGCCGCGCCATTGCATCGCCAACTGCTTTGCGCGGTTGTCCGCTTGGACGACGTCGGGAGCGCACTCATCGCGCACACGCTCGAGGATCGCGACCATCTCGTCAAGGTCGGCGAGCAGATCCGCCGGCATGAGTCCGAGGCGCGCTGCCGCGACGACGAGCGGCACGAATGAATAGCCGAGCGCCGCGCGCGGCTGCAAGCCCCCCGGGATGAGGATCGCCGGCACGCCGTCTTTCGCGCAGCGCGCCGCCAGCTCGCCGCCGGTGGTGACAGCCAGCAACGCGGCGCGTGCTTTGCGAGCGGCGGCGTAGGCCGAAAGCGTCTCTTCGGTGTTGCCCGAGTAGCTGGCGGCGATGACGAGCGAGTCGGCGCCGACGAACTCCGGCAGGTGGTAGTCGCGCGACACCTCGACGGGCATGCGCAGCACGTCTTCGAAGATCGAGCGCAGCAGATCGCCGCCGATCGCCGAGCCGCCCATGCCTGCCACGACGGCGTTGGCGAACACGCGTCCTTGCAGCGGCTCAAGGGCCGCACTCGAGGCGATCTCCCTGGCACGCACGCATTGATCGGGCAGCGAGAGGATCGCGCCCATCATGTTCTCTGGATCGGCCTTCGTGAGATCGATGGCGTCGAGCATCGCGTGCCCCCGTCCTTGGAAAGGGAAACGGCGCGGAGACGCATCCGTCCCCGCGCCGCGCTTCGACCCTCTCTTAGGAGGCCGCCTTCTTCGCCTCTTCGATCAGGCGCTTGACCTTTTGGCCGCCCTTGTGCCCGATCGCCTCATAGAAGCCGGTTCCATACTTGTCCTTGACTGCGTTGCCGCCTTTTTGGCCGATGCTGCCGTAGAAACCGGCACCGTGCCGCTCCTTGGTGCGCTCGCCGCCCTTGCGCCCGATCTCCTCGTAGAATGAGGGTCCGTACTTTTTGCGCACCGCGTCGCCGCCCTTTTTGCCGGCCTCACGCACCGTCATCGCGGGGCTGCGGCCTTCTTGGTCTGTTGTTTCTTCCATCTCACCTTCGCCTCGGTTTGGCGGCAGACGTCGCTTGCGCACCTCGATAAGCGGCTGCCTACTCGTCGTGGAAACGTACGGGGCATGCGAAACGTGCCATGGCGTCCCGAGGGCCTCGCGGTCCTCACCGGGAATTAATCCGCGTCAGGTCGGGTCTCTTGACCCGGCGCTGATTGCGCGTGACAAGGATGCGGGAGACGAATCGCTTGACTGAACCGTTAATCCTGACGTGAGGATCTTCTGCGCCGGTGCGTTAGCAGCCGGCGTTCTTTGCGGCGCATTGACCCCTGCCTCGGCCGCCGGTCACTCCGGCGCCGGGGACCCGCCGAGCGCGTCCATCCGCGTCGTACACGCCGGCGCCAACGCCGTGCCTCTCAGTTCGGTCGGACGCGCGCTTGCCGCCTCGCAGTCGGCAGGACTCGCGACGCGTGAATCGGTCATCGAGCGAGGCGTCGCGCCCGGAACCACGCCCTACGGAGAGCGGCCCTGGATCGAAGGCTACGACCCGGCGCGCGAGGACGAGCTGTTCCGCGCCACCTATGCGCTGCTGCCCACGCATAACATCCTCAAGATCTACGTCTCAGACGCCGGGGACTACGATGCCGCGGGCATTCGCTTCTCCGCGCGCGTCCCCCATACGATGCGCGATATCGAGGCGTCCGAGATGGAGCACGAGGCGGCGTTGTTGGTCCGCACGGCGTTCGACCGCTTCCCCGGCCTGCAGGCGCTCGACATCTGGGCCACGATTCCCGTCGACAAGAGCGAGCTGACCAGCGTCGAGAACACCGTGTTCTCCATTTCAGCCGATCGCGCCACGTATTCCGCGATCCGCACCCGCGGACTGTCCGATGAAGCGTTCTTGTCAGCGTTCGGACGCGTATGGCTGGCGCCGCAGGTGCCGCGCTGATGCGCCGCACTGCGATCGTCGCGTTCGCTATGGCGGCCGGCGCGGCGATGACGATGCTCGCTTCGGCGCCGGCAGCGGCCGTCGACAGCCCGATCGCGGGCGCCGATAGGCTGCCGGCGAACGAGCAGCCGCACCCCGCCGGGATGGCGCCGGACGGCCGCGTCTGGTTCGTGCCGATGCAGCGCAAAGAGATCGCGCTGACGTTCGACGACGGGCCCTATCCCTTCTATACGCCGCTGCTGCTGCACCAGCTCGAGTCTGACGGCACTCACGCCACTTTCTTCCTGGTCGGGCGCACCATGCAAGAGTACCCGCAGCTGGTCGAGCGCATCGTCTCCTCTGGCGACGAGATCGGCAACCACACGTTCAACCATTTCACGCTGCCGGGTTTGTCCGACGACGAGATCGCGGATCAGATCACGACCTGCGGCTCGCTCATCGAGACCTATACCGGCGGCACGCCGACGCTGTTCCGGCCTCCGCACGGCCACTACGACACCCGCGTCGTCGAGATCGCGCGCAAGCTCGGCTATCGCGTGATCCTGTGGAGCGACGCTCCTGACGATGCGAAAGCGGACGCCACCGAAGAGCCGGTGCCGGTCATCGTGGAACGGGTGATCGCGCATGCCAAACCGGGCGGCATCGTGCTCCTGCACAGCGGCCAGTACAACACCATCGTCGCGCTGCCCGAGATCATCGCGGATCTGCGCGCGTCAGGCTACACGTTCGTCACCGTGACGCAGCTGCTCGCGGATCAGGATCAGTAAGACCGGACCTACGCGCCCGCGAACCGGTGCCAGACCGCGTCGACCTGACGCGTGAGGCGGTCGATATCGCCGTCGTTGTTGATCACATAGCGAGCGCGGCGCGCGTATTCGTCGTCGGCGAGTTGCGCGCTCATGCGGGCGGCGACCGCCTCTTCATTCATCTGATCGCGCTGGGCGACGCGCGAGCGGCGCATGTCGGGGTCGGCGATGACCGCGACGGTCGTATCGCATACCTCATCGAAACCTGACTCGAATAGCAACGGCACGACGACGATCACGATCGCGCCGGTGGGCTGTTCTTGAAGGCGTGCGACCGCGCGCTCGCGGATCGCCGGATGCGTCAGGCGGTTGAGGAGTTCGCGTTTGCGAGGATCGGCGAACACGATCCGGGCCATCGCTTCGCGGTCGAGCCGGCCGTCTGGCGTCAAGACGCCGGGGCCGAATTCATAATGGATCGCGTCGAGCACGGCGCTCGGCGGCTCCACAACCTCGCGCGCGATCGCGTCCGTATCGATGATGTTCGCACCGTGGGCCGCGAACATACCGGCAACAGTGGACTTACCGGACCCGATCCCCCCTGTCAGTCCGACGACCATGGGCGGATATTACAGGACGACCCGCGCGGCCCCCCTTTTGCAACCGAAAAGCGCGCCCATCGGGCGCGCTCATCATGTCGATCGTGGGGATCTTTCGTGCGTCGTCGTCTATGTAGCCGCGTCAGCCGTCTCTTCGGCCGCGGCCGGCGGCTCCGCCGCTTCGTTCTCGTCGCTTGCTTGCACGTCGCTCGCGTCGGCGTCGTCCGACTCGGCTTTGTTCACGCTCGCGTTGATGCGCCGCGACGCGGCGTTGATCGACAGCAGCTTGACGTTGAGCTGCTCGCCGACCGCCACCGGTTTGGCCGGATCGAATTCGGACTTCGGCACCATCCCGGTGACGCCGGGCAGCACTTCGACCAGCAAGTAGTTCGACGTGGCCTTGATGAGCGTCGCTGGCACGATCTGGCCTTCGCTGAGCTGATCGGGAACCGTCTTCCACGGATCCTCGAGCGAGTGCTTGAGCGACAGGCTCACCTTGCGCGCTTCCGAGTCGAACTTCATGATCTCGACCTGGACCTTGTCGCCGATCTGCACCGCCTCGCTGGGGTGCTTGATGCGCGACCATGACAGCTCGCTGTTGTGGATCAGGCCGTCGACGCCGCCCAAGTCGACGAACGCGCCGAAGTCCGCCAAGCGGACGACCGTGCCTTCGCGGATCTGCCCAGGCTGCAGGGTCGACAGCAGCTCTTGCTTCTTCTGATTGAGCTCTTCTTCGAGCACGACGCGCTGGCTCAAGACCACGCGCCGGCGCTTGTGATCGAGATCGATCACCTTGAGGCGCAGCACTTTGCCGACCATCTCTTCGAGATTGCCGACCGGATGCCGGCGGATCTGCGACGCAGGCACGAATCCGCGCATGCCGAGGTCGACGAGCACGCCGCCCTTGACGACTTGGGTCACGGTCGCCGTGATCGCCTCGTTGTTCTCGTGCGCTTCGAGCACGCGCTCCCACGTCTTGAGCGCGCGCGCACGGCGCTCCGACAGGTACATCGCGCCGTCGCCATCGCCGTCGATGCGGTGCACGAGCACCTCGAGCGTGCCGCCGACCTTCAGATCGGCGATGCGCATGCCGGGCGAGAGCTCGCGCGCCGTCACGATGCCTTCGGATTTCCCGCCGATGTCGACGAGCAGTTCGTCGTGCGTCTTGGCGACGATCACGCCGGTGAGCACTTGGCCCTCATCGAGCGTCCGCAGACTTGCTTCATACAGCTGCTGCTCGAGCGCGAATTCGTCTTGCTCCGTCGTTTGCGGGTCCGCCGGTATATCAGTCATTAACAAAAGTTAACCTATCCCTCTTCCGAGTTATTTCGTCTTGGATGTCGCGTGGAACGAACTGGATCAGTGCTGGCACACGGGGCAGAAAAACGTCCCTCGTTGCGCGAGGACAACCCGCCTGATCGCCGTCTTGCAGCGGCGACACGGCAAACCACCACGCCCGTAGACAGCGAGTTTCTTCTGAAACCCCCCCGGCATTCCTGCACCGTCGACGTAGTCGTCGACGCTGGAACCCCGATGGAATATGGCATTGCGCAACACTTTGCGCAGGCTCGACAACAACGCTGCGGCGTGCGCGAGGGTGAGGCGACCCGCAGGCTTGCTCGGGCGGATGCGGGCGCGATACAGCGCTTCGCACGCGTAGATGTTGCCGACACCGGAGAGGCGGCGCTGATCGAGCAGCCACGTCTTGATCGCGGTGCGCCGGCCGCGCAGCAGCTCGCGCAAGCGCACGGGCGTGAGCGCCGGGTCGAACGGGTCGATGCCGACGCCGAGCGTGTCCTGCGGGTCGCCCTCGAACAGCCGCCAGCGGCCGAACTTGCGCGCGTCGGAGAAGACGAGCGCGCCGCCGTCTTCGAAGCGCAGCGTGAGGCGCGTGTGCGGCAGCTCGGCCGGCGGATCCGCGATGAGCCTGCCGGTCATGCGCAGATGCACGGCGGCGTGGCGGCCGCTGCTCAGATCGAACAGCACGTACTTGCCCAGCCTGCGCACGGCTGCGATGGTCTCGCCTTTGAGCGCGCGCGCCGCAAGGCCGCGCGGGTCGACCGTGCGCGGCCACCGGACGTCGACGCTCTTGATCGTGCGTCCGCTCACGCTGCGCGCGAGACCGCGCGCGATGGTCTCGACTTCGGGAAGCTCGGGCATGGTCTAGTCGTCGGCCGCTTCGGCTTCGCCCCAGGTCGGGCCGACCTTGAAGTCCACCGTCAGCGGCACGCTCAGCTCAATCGCGTGCTCCATCGCCTCTTTCACGAGCGCGCGCACGGCCGGCACGTTCGCGCTCGGCACGTCGAGGATCAACTCGTCGTGGACCTGCAGCGCGAGGCGCGCGCCGAGATCGCGCCGCGCAAGCTCGCCGGCCACGCGGATCATCGCGATCTTGATGAGGTCGGCGGCGCTGCCTTGGAGCGGAGCGTTGATCGCCATTCGTTCGGCGGCCGCGCGCAGACCGTAGTTGCGCGAGCGCAGGTCAGGCAGGTAGCGGCGCCGGCCCATGAGCGTGGTGACGTATCCCTCTTCGCGCGCGCGCTCGAGCGCGCCGTCGATGTATTCGCGCACGCGGGGGAAGCGGGTGAAGTACGCGCCGATGAACTCGCGCGCTTCCTCGCGCGAGAAGCCCACGCTTTGCGCGAGGCCGAACTCGCCTTGGCCGTAGAGGATGCCGAAGTTGACCGCCTTGGCGCGCCGGCGCATCTCCGCGTCGACCTTCTCGTCAACGCCGATATCGAACACGGCGCGCGCCGCGAACTCGTGGATGTCCTCACCGCGCGCGAACGCGTCGATGAGATTCGGGTCTTGCGACACGTGCGCGAACAGGCGCAGCTCGATCTGCGAATAGTCGGCCGCCAGCAACAGGTCGCCGGGTGTCGGCGCGAGGAATGCGCGCCGGATCTCTCGTCCGATCGCGCTGCGGATCGGGATGTTCTGCAGGTTCGGGTCGCTGCTCGACAACCGGCCGGTGGCGGCGCCGAGCTGATGGAAGGTCGTATGCAGCAGGCCCGTGCGCCCATCGATGAGCGCCGGCAGTGCGTCGACGTACGTGCCTTTGAGCTTGGCGACCTCGCGGAACTCAAGCACCTTGGCGGCGATGTCGTGCTCCGCCGCGAGCGGCGCGAGCACGTCGATGCCGGTGGCATAGCCGGTCTTGGTCTTGCCGCCGTGCGGCAGCGCGAGCTTCTCGAACAGCACGTCGCCCAGCGCCTTAGGCGAGTTGATGTTGAACTCGTGACCGGCGATGGCATAGATCGCCGCCGACGTCTGCGCCATGACGTGCTCGAGATGCGCGCGGATGCGCGCGAGCTCGCCGAGATCGAGACGGAAGCCGGCGCGCTCCATCGCCGCGAGCACCGGCGCGAGCGGCTGTTCTATATCGCGCAGCACCACGTCCATCTCTGCCGCGGTGATGCGTTCGCGCAGGAGCGGTGCGGCGCGCAGCAGCGCGTCGGCGGCCGATGCGTGGACCGCCTCGAGCGCCGCGGACTGCTCGAAGAGATCGTTGCGCGCGGTCTGCGGCGCCGCTGGCGTGTGGATCGCGGCAGCGCCCACGAACGCGAGCGTGTCGGCGAGCGGAGGATCGACGCGGCCGCCGTCGAGCAGACCGTGAGCTAGCTGCGCATCGAACGCCACGCCGGCAAGCTCCAGATGGTTGGCGGCCGACCAACCGGCGAGCGCTTTGCTGTTGTGGACGATCTTCGTCGCGCGTTCGTCGGCCAACAGCTGCGCGAGCTGTTCGCGCACGGCGGCGTCGTGCAGCGCGAGCGCTGAAGGAATGGCATCGGCCTTGCCGGCTTCCGATGAGACGGCGAAAGCGAGCGGTTCGGGGCTGCGCCAGTCGCCGAGCTCGGGCAGCGTGGTGAGCGCCACCTCCGGGGCTCGCCGTGCCGCCGCCAGCGCATCGAGCGCCGCAAATCGGTCGGCGATCACGCGGTAGGCAGTGGGAATGATGGCGATAGCCGGCGCCGATACCTGCGCCGCTGCAGGCGAACCGCCGTCGGCAGCGTTGGTTTGCGACGCAGGTGGCGACGACCGGCCCGGCATCGAGGTCATCAGCGATCTGAACCCGAGCTCGCCGAAGAGCTCGTTGCGGGCGCTCGGATCGCTGGCGCGCAGCTCGCAGTCCTCCCAACGAAGGGGGATCGCCAGATCCCGTTTGGCGGTCGACACCTCGCGACAGGCGCGGGCTTGATCGGCGTAGCGGGTCAACAGCTCGCCGATGCGTTTGGGCGAGACGTCGGCCGCATGCGCGAGCGCTTCGTCAAGCGATCCGTACTGCGCGATAAGGCGCGCGGCGGTCTTCTCTCCGATCCCGGGCACGCCGGCCAGATTATCCGATGGATCGCCTTTGAGTCCGCGATAGTCGGGGAGCTGCTGGGGCGAGAGCCCGTAGCGTTCGCGCACCGCGGCCTCGTCGTAGCGCGTCATGTCGGAGATGCCGCGGCGCGTCACGACCACGGTCACGTTGTCGTCGACCAGCTGCAGCAGGTCAAGATCGCCCGACACGATGATCGTGCGCAGTCCCTCGCCCGAAGCGCGCGTGGCCAATGTGGCGATGCAGTCGTCGGCCTCTTCGCCCTCGACTTCGACGATCGGGATGCCGTATGCGGCGAGCACGCGGCGGACGATCGGGAATTGGGAATCCAGATCGTCGGGCGTCGCCGGGCGGTGCGCTTTGTAGTCCGGATAGGCCTCGAGGCGCTCGGGCGGTATGCCGGCGTCCCAACACGCCACCACATGCGTCGGTTTCTCGTCGTTGAGCACGCGGTTGAGCATGCGCTCGAAGCCATAGACCGCGTTGACCGGACGGCCGTCCGGCGCGGTCAAAGGCGGCAACGCGAAATACGCCCGATAGACGAGCGCGTAGACGTCGATGAGCAGCAGCGTGCGCCCGCCGGATGACATCGCTTGCCTAGGTCTGGGCTACGGCGAGTACGACAAGCGCGCGACCGTGATCCCCATTGGAACGCGGAAACCAAGCGACAGGTCGACCGGTTTGCCCGGGTCGAGCAGACCGCCGATGGCGAAATTCGGGATGTGGATATCGCCGCCGTCGAGGGCGCGGTACTGCGCCAGCGTATTCTGATCGATCAAGACGAAATGCTCGGGCGACATCGCTTGCGGGATAGGGTCGTGATTGGTATAGGTCACATCCATGACCAAGATCGCGTTGTTGTAGTCGTTGGCGTTCTGGGATGCGTAGATGTTCTCGTTGTGGAGGACGAATGAGCTGGTGTCGACCGTGATGCCGGCCAACGTGGGATTGGGCGTGGTCTTGCAGCCAACGAGCACCAGCGCGACCACGACGGCGAGGAGGAGCGCGCGTGCAGCGCGGATGTGTGAATGTTTCATAGAAGCGGGCTTTTCGGCGGTGTCATCCAGCGGGCCTGTGCGCGAGGTGCGCCCGATGCGCGCGGCGCGCAGGACCGATCCGAGAGAACGACCCGCGCCCGAAGAACACGTGTTGCGCAAGGCGGCGCGCTAACGGCGAGGCGAACGCAGCGCACGCGAGTTCGAGCATGCGTTCACCGGAAATCCTCAGCAGCGCGCGCAGCGCTCGGCGCGCGACGAAGCGGGACGCGAACGCGCGACCGTCATAGCGTGCGAGCGCGCCGCTTTCGGGCCTGGCCAGATGCTCGGGAATGACACGCACGGCGATTTCGGAGAGGCGCACGCATCCGTCGAGGCCGCCGGCGGTCAACGGCGACACTGCGCCTGCCGCGTCGCCGACGAGCAACCCGCGAGCGCACGCGATGTCTGCGAGCAGTCCGTTGGCGGGGATCAGCCCGCCGCGCCGCTCGCTTCGACGCGCGCGCGAAAGATCGAGGATGCCGCTCTCGCCGGCGAACGACCTCAAGGAATCGCTCGGCATGACCCTATCCGCGTCGCCGGCCAGCCCGACGTGCGCGCTCGTGCCGGCGTGCGCCATCCACGCGATGTATCCCGGAGCAAGGCGCGGATCGAGCACGCAGTGCAAGGCCGGCGGCGCGGCCGGCGGCGCATCTTCATACACGTCCTCGATGCCCGACAGAAACTCGCGGTTGCTCGACAACCCAAGTCCGGTCGCCACCCGCGAGCGAGCGCCGTCGGCGCCGACGATGAAGCGCACCGCGATTTCGGATCCGGTGGACAAGCGCAGCATCTGCGGCGACGTGGGAGATGCCCCAAGGTAGCGCGTGCTCGGCCTGAAGCGCACGCCGGCGCGCAGACAATCGTCGAGCAGCCGGCGGTAGATCCCGCGCATGTCGGCGATCCAGAACTCGTCGCGCGGGCTTGCGAATTCGATCGACCTGCGCCGCGGAGAATACAGGACGGCGGTGCGGATCGCAGGTCCGAGACAGGCGCTCGGCAGATCGAAATCTTCGCGTGTGGTGCGCACGAAGATGCCCGTGGTGCGCACGAACTCGTCGACCGCGCGATGGGCGTCGATGAGGAGCACGCCGACACCGCGGCGCGCCAGCCCGCGTGCGCACCACAGTCCGGCGAGTCCTGCGCCCACG
>Ga0209656_10000303_pt1 | contig 33173 bp, 27 predicted proteins | sample BogFormECP12_OM2_FD_188239 | JGI IMG/M metagenome (GOLD analysis project Ga0209656, IMG submission 188239) | Bog forest soil microbial communities from Calvert Island, British Columbia, Canada - ECP12_OM2 (SPAdes) (version 2) | ecosystem: Environmental > Aquatic > Freshwater > Wetlands > Bog ...
CGGTCCCATGCCCGCGCTGCTCATCGGCTTGATCGCCGGAGTGGGCTGTTACCTGATGGTGGCGCGGGTGAAGGCCGCGCTCGGCTATGACGACTCGCTCGACGCCTTCGGCGTACACGGCGTCGGCGGCACCATCGGCGCTCTGCTGACCGGAGTCTTCGCGTCCAAGCTTATCAACCCAATCTTCAAGGATGCGCAAGGTAACGTGCTGCCATCGGGAATGATCGACGGCAACTTCCACCAGATCCTGAACCAGGCAGTCGGAGTTGTGATCGCCATTGTGCTGGCGGTGGTTGGAACGTATGTCATTCTCCGGATCGTTGACTTCGCAATCGGGCTGCGCGTTTCAGCCGAGGAAGAGGTGCAGGGGCTCGACCTCACGCAGCATGGCGAAGAAGGCTATTACTGGGAAGTTTCGGTGCCATGAGGCAGTGGTCAGTGGCTAGTGGTTAGTGGTTAGTGGCTAGTAAGAACTAGCGGCTACAAGGGATGCAGTCTCAAAGAAAAGATAGGTTTTCGTTTGGCGAGGGGCAATGGTGCGGCAAGAAAAACTGGCCACTATCCACTGACCCCTAGCCACTTTATAAAGGCGAATTTATGACCAAGCTGGAGACAGTAATTCAACCCTCGAAGTTTGAGGCCGTCAAAGATGCGCTGCTCGAAATCGGAGTGGAAGGCATGACGGTGACTGAGGTGCGGGGACACGGGCGGCAGAAGGGACACACTGAGTTCTATCGCGGACGCGAGTACACGGTGGACGTTCTCCCCAAGGTGAAGATCGAGACCGTACTTCCCGATCGCCTGGTGGATCCTGCGATACAGGCGATCACGAATGCGGCCCGCACCGGAAAGATCGGCGACGGCAAGATTTTCCTGTCGCGCATCGACGATGCCATTCGCATTCGCAACGACGAGCGCGGCGAAACCGCGTTGTAAGCGCACCGAGTAGGTTCGGCCAGGCGGGTTCAAGTGACGAGTAGTCCGGTGAAACCAGGCTCCGCGAGACTAAGCGGTTGCTTTGAAGGGGCACGCGTTCAGGGGCCGCTGAAAAAGTCGAAAAAGCAGATCCCCACTGACTAAAGTCGGTTCGGGATGACAAAAATAAAGGACTTGTGACGGCACAGCTAAAGCTGTGCCCCTCAAGCAAACAACAACCCGGAAGACGCCTTAAGAACCATGTCCAGCCAAGCGGCCGACTCCACTTTGCGCGCACATTACCGGCAGGAGTTCGAGCGGCTGCGAGCTGAGTTCGGGGCCAACGGCTCGGGGGCAGCATCGGTGCGGGATCGCACCGCACTTGTGGATAGACTGACCTCCCAACTTTGGGACCAGCACGTTTCCATCGGCTCCGGTTTCGTAATGGTTGCATCGGGCGGATACGGCCGGCGCACTCTGTTTCCTCACTCCGACGTTGACCTGCTCTTCCTCGCCGAGAGCGAAGCCCTGCGCGGCAAGATGAAGGAACCGATCCGCAGCATCTGCCAGGAGATGTGGGACATCGGTCTGCGCGTCAGCCCAACCACGCGCACCCTCGACGACTGCGCGCGCTTCGATCAGGACAACGTTGAGTTCACCATCTCGCTGCTCGACGGCCGTTTCCTCATCGGCGAGGCGGCGCTGTTCGACCGCCTGCACGACAAGCTCCTGCCGCAGCTTGTGACCCGCGAGTCTGACGTGCTGGTGCAACGGCTGGCCGAAGTCACGCGTACTCGGCACCTGCGCTTCGCCAATACCATCTTCCACCTCGAGCCCAACCTCAAGGACGGTCCCGGCGGACTGCGCGACACGCACGTCATGCGATGGCTTAACGCCGTCGCCATGCTCGATCTTGGACATAGGTGGCCGGAATCGCTCAACGCGCAACCTGACTCGGACGGAGAGTTGCTGGATGCGATGGAGTTTCTCTCCGGTACCCGTTGCTATCTGCATTACCGCAGCAACCGCGACGAGAATGTCATCTCGTGGGAGGCACAGGATGAAATGGCAGCTCGTGGGATCGGCGCCAGCGACGGGCCGTTGCCTTCGGCCGAATGGATGCGGCTGTATTTCCGTCACGCCAGAACGATCTACCGCAGCACGAACCAACTCCTGGAGCAAGTTCCGCGCGACCGATCTTCCCTGTATCGCTCGTTTCAGCGCTGGCGCTCGCGCGTCTCCAACGAGGACTTCTCGGTGGTGAACGGACGCGTTTATCTGCAGCAGTCAGCCGGCGCGCGTGATCCGCTGGTCGTATTGCGGCTGTTCACGTTCCTGGCGCGGCACGGAGTCGCGCCGAGCCCCGAAACCGAGCGGCGGCTGAAGAACGCGCATCGCGCCCTCGCCGACGCCATGCCGCAAGACGCGCGTCTGTGGGAATATCTGCGGGAACTGCTGGCTCTGCCCCATGCGGCGGAAGCGTTGCGCGTGATGCATTCGCTCAACCTGCTGACGCGCGCCATTCCGGAGTTCGAGACCATCGACTCGCTGGTGCTGCGCGACCTCTACCATCGCTACACGGTTGACGAACACAGCTTTCTCGCCATCGAAGTGCTGCACCGCCTGAAGGACAACGATGTCGAGTGGCTGCAGCCGTTCGGCGAGCTCCTGTCGGAGTTGGAGCGGCCTGAACTGCTCTTTCTCGCGCTGCTGCTGCACGACACCGGCAAAGGCCTCGCAGGCACAGACCACGTTCACAACAGTCTGCAACTGGCGGCGGCTGCGGTGGAACGAATGGGCCTTGCAACCGAAGACGCGCAGGCGGTTTGCTTCCTCATTGCCACTCACCTCGAGATGTCGTCCACGTTGCGTCGTCGCGATATCTACGATCCCGAAACCGTTCGTGACTTGGCCAGCAAGATGGGCACGCCGGAGCGGCTGAAGATGCTGACGCTGCTCACCCTCGCCGACATCAAGTCGGTCAATCCCGAAGCGCTCACGCCGTGGAAGGCCGAGAACCTTTGGCGCTTGTACGCAGGCACGGCCAGCTACTTCGACCGCAGCGTGGACGAAGAACGCTTTCACGCTAACGCCTGTACCGAACAGGTTGAGCGAGTTGCTGCGCTGTTGCCCAAACATCGTTCGCAACTCCTCAAGTTCCTTGACGGCTTGCCGCAGCGCTACCTGATGTCACATTCGCCCGAGCAGGTGATCCTGCACTTCGAGATGGCGAGTCATCTGCGCAAAGAGCCGGTACAGCTTGGCGTGCGACGCGTCAGCGGGCAGCACGAACTCACCGTCGTGACCGCGGATCGCGCGGGCCTGTTCTCCACGCTCGCCGGCATTCTCTACGGCTGGGGCATGGACATCACCAAAGCCAGCGCGTTCTCCAATCGCGCCGGAGTCATCGTTGACAGCTTCTACTTCAAAGACCGCTTCCACACGCTGGAGTTGAATCCTCCGGAGCGTGAGCGCTTCAAGAAGTCGGTGATAGCAATCCTGATGCGTGAGGCGCCGCTCGATCCGCTGCTGGAGTCACGCCTGAAGGCGGACACCAAGCCGCCAAGGCTGAAGGTCGAGACCAAGCTACGCTACGACGACGAATCGTCGCCCGGCAGCACGCTGCTGGAGGTGATCACGCAGGACCGTCCCGGACTGCTCTACACCATCAGCTCAACCCTCGCCGCCGAGAATTGCAGCATCGAGGTCGCGCTCATCGATACCGAAGGCGCCGTCGCCCATGACGTCTTCTACCTCACCAGCAACGGCGAGAAGCTAACCCGTGAGCATCAGCGAGCCATCGAGTGGGCACTGACCACGGAGTTGAGCGATTCGTTGCCGTCGAATTGGTGAGGGAAAGCAATTGGTAATTGGCAGATGGCATTCAGGTCTCAAACTTCAAGTTGGCAATACTAGCCACTAGCCACTGACCACTATCCACTACGCTGTCATCCCGAGCGACCCAGGACTCTGTAGCCGCTAGCATGGGGGCCACAAGAATAAACGCAATTTGGCCAAAAAGCGTTACAGGATTTTTTGTTAAGAATTGTAAAGATTACCGAAATGGGATCACCGCACCGAGAAGTCGCGAAGCTTCGTACGTAGAATCAACAATTTAGCAGTGGATGCTGGGTGGCGGGTGCGGGTGCCCCACACATTCGCGCTTTTCGAATGTGTGGGAGACCATGGATCAATTGGAGGCGACCTCGCCGAGGCTGGTCGGTACGACACCCACTCATTCCAACATCAGGAATGAGTGGGCGCGAGAAGGGGAATAACTGATGGTCAGCGCCCATTCCTGACAATTTACTCGCACCGGCGCTACTTGCTGGAAGGCGTACGCCCGGATGCTGCTCCAGGCCCAGTCTCCGCTTTTTCCGCCAGGCCCCGCTTCACGGGATTCCGATGCATGTAACGCAATTTTTCAATCCGCTTCTTCGAAGTCGAGACGTTGAAATCATAGAAGCGCTTCTGCCAGATCGGCCCGGTGAGAGTGCGGGTGCCCCACGCATCCGCGGTTTTCGGATGAGTGGGTTGACGGTGAAGCAGCTTTGTAAATCGCTCCTTGATGACTTTCAGTACAACGGAAGGATCGCCCACATCCGGCTCGGTGATCAAGAGGTGAAAGTGCTCGGGCATGACGACGTAGCCGATCACCACAAATCGATATTTCTGCCGTGCACGCTCCAAAACGCGCAGGAGGAGATTGCGGCGCGCGCCGGTTCCCAGCTCAGGCCGCCGCTGGTAGCAGCTACAGGTTATGAAATGAAGATCGTGCCCACCGTACCAGCGTTCCAGACCTTTCGTCACACTCTCAGCTTAGTTATCGGTCAGATGTGTAGTCGGTGATGAGACACACCGAGCGTTGTGATGTCCGAATCCCACTCATTCGAAAACCGCGAATGAGTGGGGTACCCGGCAGCCCTTGGGATTAGACGTTCTCGATCTTCATATACCCGATATAATTCGCATGCTCCAAGAAGGGGCCGCGGGGAGGAAACCAAATGGATGTCATGTACTGGGTTGCGTTCGGGCTCGTAGCTTTCTCCGTGCTCTACCTGATTCTGGCAAGCTTCTTCACCGTGAACACCTCCGAAGTCGCGGTGATCACGCGATTCGGCAGGTTCCTTCGGGTCGCCGAGCCGGGATTGAACTGGAAGCGGCCCTTCTTCGATACCGTGGCCGGCATCGTAAGTCTGCGGGTGAATCAGATCACCCTGACCATGGAGACGAAGACCAAAGACAATGTATTCGTCACCATTCCCATTTCGGTGCAGAATCGCGTTCGTCCGGAAAAAGTCTATGACGCCTTCTACAAATTGTCCGATCCGGTGGCGCAGATCAAGTCCTATGTCGAGCAGGTGATCCTGGGGCATGTCCCGGGAATGACGCTGGACGAGGTGTTCGCCTCGCAGTCCAGTATCGCCGCGGCAGTCAAGCAGGAACTGGATGCGGACATGGCGACATTCGGATACGAAATTGTCAATGTACTGGTGACCGATATTGTTCCCGATGCCAAGGTGAAGTCGGCCATGAACGATATCAACGCGGCCCAGCGCGAACAGGTGGCCGCCAACGCCCGGGGCGAGGCGGAAAAGATTCTGGTGGTCAAGAAGGCCGAGGCCGAAGCGGAGAGCAAGGCCCTCCAGGGACAGGGGATAGCGAATCAGAGGAAGGCCATCATCGAGGGACTGCAGGTCTCGATCGAACAGTTCCAGAAGGTGGTGGAGGGGGCGTCCGCAAGAGAAGTCATGCAGCTAGTAATGGTCACGCAGTATTTCGACACCCTGAAGTCCATCGGCGAAAGCGACAAAACCAATACGTTGTTTCTTGCTCACTCGCCCGCCGCCGTGAAGGATATTTCCGACCAGATCCTTCAGTCCATGCTGGTGGCGGAGAGGGCGAACGGCTAAGGCGCCGGGCATATTCGGCGAGTGGCCCAGGTCTCCGATTTAACTCCACTCTTTTTTCTGGTCATCAAAAAACGGGTGCCCCAATGTGAGCCTCTGCCTGTTACACCTCTGCTCTCGCGATCGCCAGCGCGGCAATGGCGGCGGTTTCGGCGCGGAGAATGGTTTCGCCTAGCGAGGCTGCGAGCCAGTGTGATTGGGCGAAGGTTTGCAACTCATCGGCAGTCCAGCCGCCTTCAGGACCAACCGCGAGTGACAACGAGGTTAGGTTATCTCGTGTGCGTAGGATGTCGCTGAGGGTGGCATCGCGCTCGGTTTCGGAGAGGACGATGCGCAGATCGGATTTCGGAAAACCGCAGATCCCTCCGCTCGGACTGAAGTCCTCGGTCGGGATGACAAAAAGGAGGGCGTCTTTCACCTTTAGCGGTTCGCGAATTTCGGAAGGCGATGCCCGGCGCGACTGCTCGGAGGCTTCGCGCGCGATGCGTCGCCAGCGTTCCACGCGCCTGGCGGCAGCCAGCGCCAGGTGCTTTTCGGTGCGGCGCGCGATAACGGGAACGATTGTCGTTACGTTTAGCTCGGTGCATTTCTCGACGGCCCACTCCATGCGATCGAACTTGAAGATGGCCAGCAGTAATGTGATGGGCACGACTACACTCGCCGCGACGTCTTCGCCCAGGACGAATTCCACGCGATCTTCGCTGACGCTGGTGACCGTAGCTCTTCGTACGCGGTTGCCGCAGGCTACCTCGAACTGCTGTCCGACGTGCGCCCGCAATGTCCGTGAGAGATGCGTAGCGTGTACGCCGGTTAAGGCGGCACGCTCGTCGGAGAACTCGTCGGCAATCCAGCGGCGGCGGGTCATCGAGTAAAGAGTAGCAAGGTCACAATCTTAGAGCTTGTTTTCATGAATGCCGTCGGAAGGAAAACAGATCCTTCGACTCGGGCCGCGACCGCGCCAAGTGCAGGCGCGGAAAAAACGGGTCGCGGCGCTCGCTCGGGATGACAGCCTTTGTGCAAACAGGCTCGAAGAGTCACAGCTCGCGCCGCACTACTGGAAAATCTCTTTCACCTTGTTGAGCAGCGAGCGGCTGACGGGTTTGTTCTCCACAGAGGTCGAGGCGCGCAGCTCTTCCAGCAGTTCACGTTGGCGGTGGTTGAGTTTGGCGGGAGTTTGCACTTTTACCTCGATGTGCAGGTCGCCCCGTCCGCGGCCGTTAAGCACGGGCACTCCCTTGCCGCGGACTTTGAACGTGGTGCCGGTCTGCGTGCCCTCGGGAACCTTCAGCGTGTGCTCGCCGTCAAGGGTCGGCACTTGGATCTCCGTGCCGAGCGCGGCCTGCGGGAACGAAATGGGCACGACGCAGTAAATATCCTTGCCGTCCCTTTCAAAGAACGGGTGCTCTTTGGCGTGCAGCACAACGTAAAGATCGCCGGGAGGGCCGCCGTAGAGACCGGCCTCGCCTTCGCCGGAATATAGGATGCGCGCGCCTTCCTCGACGCCCGCAGGGACGTTGACCTTGACGGTGCGCTCGCGCGTGATGCGGCCCTGGCCTCGGCATTTGTTGCAGGGATCGACGATCAGCTTGCCCGAACCCTGGCAGGTGCTGCAGGCGCGCGAGATGGCGAAGAATCCCTGCTGATAACGCATCTGTCCGTGGCCACCGCAGGTGGTGCAGTTGATGGGTGACTTGCCCGGAGCGACGCCGCTTCCCTTGCACGGCTCACACTCTTCCAGCCGGCGAACTTGTACTTGCTTGCTGACACCGAAGACGGCTTCCTCGAACTCTAGAGTGAGGTCTTCGCGCAGATCGGCGCCACGTTGCGCGCGCGAGCGGCGTCCGCCGCGCTGCTGGCCGAACATATCGCCGAAGAGGTCGCCGAAGATGTCCTGGAAATCGATGGTGCCGTCGAATCCGCTGAAGCCTTGGCCCGCGCCATTGGTAACTCCTGCGTGGCCGAAGCGGTCATAGCGCGCGCGTTTTTCGGAGTCCGCCAGGATAGCGTAGGCCTCGCTGCACTCCTTGAAACGCTCTTCCGCATCAGGATTGTCGGGGTTGCGGTCAGGGTGGTACTGGAGCGCGAGCTTGCGATAGGCGCTCTTGATCTCCTGATCGGTCGAGGTGCGGGAGATGCCCAGCACTTCGTAATAATCGCGTTTCACGTTGGTGGCCAGAGATGTGTCCTAATTCTTGGGATTGTGCGCCACACGCACCATCGCTGGGCGCAACAGGCGGTCCTTCAACTTGTAGCCACGCTGCAACTCATCGAGCACGTGGTTGTCTTCGGCCTCGTCGGTATCCACCAATTGGATGGCCTGGTGGAGATTCGGATCGAAGGGCTGGCCTTCGGTGGCAACAGGCTGCACGCCGAGCTTCGCCAGCGCGTCGTGGAACTGCTTGTCGATGAGCTCGATGCCGGAGTGAAAATCTTCCAACGATGCCGCATTGGTCTTCAGCGCGTTATCGAGGCTATCAAGAATAGGCAGCAGCGCTTTGAGCGCATCGGCAAGGGCGTAATCGCGGTATTCCTCCTGCGCCTTGGCGTTGCGCTTGCGAAAGTTCTCAAACTCGGCCTGAATTCGCGCGGCCCGGTCAAGGTAGGCCGCGCGTTCAGCGCGGAGCTTTTCGATCTCCGATTGCGGCTCAGCGGTGTCTGCGTCACTGGTGGCCGACTGGGGAGCGCGCTCGTCGTCGTTCTCGGCTGGCGGAAGTTCGTGGTCCAGCTCCAGTGCCGCGTCGGTAGAGCTTCCGTTGTGTTTCTTGGCTTGCATATATTAATTTGTGCCGCCCCTACGGGGCTCGGTTTCAATTTGCTGGTTACCCAAGCACTCCGCCTGCGGCTCCGTGCTGGGCTAAACTATTTCGCCCCTGCGGGGCTCGATTTACCCCAAAACTAGATCCTGTCTTCCCGCAGCACTTTCGAAAATTCAGATCTCAACAGACGCTTGTGCCCTACGTTGCCTCGTTCCAGAGCTTATCGAACATGCGCGCGATGTAAGACACCGCGGTGATGGTGTGCTCGTAATCCATGCGAGTAGGCCCGATCACGGCCAGCGATCCCATCACTTCGTCGCCCACACGCGCCGGCGTTCCAATGAGCACAAAATTACTTAGATGCGGCAAGGCGTCTTCGAGACCCACAACCACACGCACCGCTTCCTGACGCACGTCAAGATAAGCCGACAACAAATCCACCACCCGCTGCTTCTCTTCCAGAGTGGCCAGTAACTGGCGCAGGCGCTCCTTGTCCTGCTCGGTGATCACCAGGTTGGACGCGCCTTCCACGAACACCGCCTGGGTCGTCCCCTCCATGGTGAGCGCCCCCTGCGAGTAAAGCTCCTCGAGCGAGCGCATGAGGCGATCGTATTCGCTGCGCTCCTGCTGAATCCGCTTGGCGATCTCGGCGCGCAGCGTGTCCATCTCCCAGCCGCGGAAGTTCTGATTGATGTAGGCGGCAGCCGTTTCCAGATCGGCCACGGGAAGGTCGCTGTGGAGCCGCAATACACGGTCATGCACCAGGCCATTGCGGGCGACCACAACCGCAAGAACCTTCTTGTCGCCCAGGCGCTGAAAGTACACATGCTCAAGCGCGTTGTGCTGTCCGGGGCCGGGCGTGATGGTCACGCCCACGCCGTGCGAGATGAGCGACAGCACGTGCGAGGTTCGCTCCATGAACTCCTGCACATCCTGCAGTCCTTGCAGGTTGACCTGAATCAGGCTCTCGTCGGCGGGCGACAGGCGCGCTTCTCCTGTCAATTGCTTTACGTAATAGCGATACGCTTTGGTGGTTGGCACCCGTCCGGCAGAAGTGTGCGGCTGCTCCAAGAATCCCGCGTCGGCCAGGTCAGCCATCACATTGCGGATGGAAGCAGCGCTCAGGTTCTCAGCGTTGCCGCGCGTCAGTGTGCGCGAACCCACGGGCTCTCCCGTGGAGATGTAGGTCTCCACGATCGCCGTCAGAATCTCGCGTTCTCGCCGTCCTATGCCTTCAGGCGTGCCCATAATTTACTTTGATAACTGTAACTCGCTTTTCTACAATAACTTAGGCAAGAATATGGCTACAGTATGCCGTACTCATTTTATGGACTGTCTCAGTACACTGTCAAGATTAGCACTCAAGCAACCTGAGTGCCAGAAAACATAAGAGCTGCGTTACGAACCCTCACCCCAAGGCTAAGCTACGTCCGGTTACGATTCAGATGCCAGTCCCACCTGCCATCACGGAGAGCCGGTTACCATCCTGCTACAATTCAGGCGCATTGGGGCGGACTGCTGACTACATCATAACTATCGGTGAATCCGTCCTCCTCAACCGAACTTCTGACTCCCGACCTCGTATAAGTTTCTAGCAGTGAATGGGATTTGGGCCAGGAGTCACGCCCCTTGGGAGCGCTGAGTGGACGACATCCAAGCCGTCAATGCCCTTGTCCGTCGCTGTGTTGCCGGCGACGCTGCGGCATGGCAGGAAATCGTCCAACAGTATAACCGGCGGATTTACAACATCTGCTACCGGTTTTCCGGCTCTTCCGAGGATGCGGCGGACCTGACCCAGGAAGTGTTCATCAAGATGTATCGCACGCTCGGCACATACGACACTTCGCGGGCCTCCTTCATGACCTGGGTTACCACGGTAACTCGAAATCTGCTGGTGGACCATTTCCGTAAGGGAAAGTACGACCGGGTGACCGATTCGCTGGACGCCGCCCCAGGAAGCCAGGAAGAGGGCCTGACGCTGGTCGAAAAGCTGGAAGATCCCTCCGCTGGACCGGAGGCGCGGGTGCAGAGCCAGCAGGCGCAAAAGATGGTCCACGAGGCCTTGGCGAAGATTTCGCCGGAATTACGGGAGGCGGTCATTCTGCGGGATTTGCAGGATATGGACTACAAGGACATTGCCATAGTACTCAAAGTACCCGAGGGAACCGTGAAAAGTCGCATAAATCGGGGACGAACGGAACTTGCGAGGCTCCTTCAACGTAATTACAAGCAGATAAGCTGATGGCAGACCACATCCAACCCGGAATGCAATGCGTCGATTTCGAGGCCCTTTTGGCCGAAGCCATCGATGGCACTGTGCACGGCTCGACCCTGGCGGCCTTTGAGGCGCACCAGCAGTCTTGTCCGGCTTGCCGCGTCATAGTCGAAGAGGCCAGCGCGGGAATGCACTGGTTGAAGGGTCTGGACGAAGCCGAGCCGCCGCGCAATCTGGTGCACAACATTCTGGCCCAGACCATCGGACAAATTCCCCAGCCCCGTGCGGCATTGGCGCCGAAGGGCGAAGGATGGCTGGAACGGATCCAAGGCAAGCTGTCTCCCTTCTTCGCTCCAGTTGTTACGCCGCGCTTTGCGATGTCGTTTGGGATGGCATTCTTCTCCATCACCATGCTGCTCAGCATTGCCGGCTTCCATGCCGCCGATCTTCGGCACATTGACATGAGCGCCAAGGGCATCACCAAGACTTATTACTCCACCCAGGCACGAGTGGTGCGTTATTACGAAAATATCCGCCTGGTGTATGAGATTGAGTCGCGAGTGCGCGATCTGCGCAAGGTTGCGACTCCGCAAACCAAGCAGGAGGAACCCACGCCAAAGAGCCAACCGAAGAGCGATTACCAACAGGACAAGGAACACCATAACCAGAACTCTAGCCGCGATGCAGGCCCGCCCGTGCTGGCTTCGTCTCCGGCCTCCAGCAATCAAGTGATGGATGAGGTGATCAATCAGGCCCGGCTGAACAGGAGAACCGCATGAACTGCGCCAATCATGTCGATGTTCCCGCAACCGCATACTGCCGCACGTGTGGGAAGCCACTGTGCAACAGCTGCTCGCGAGACGTCCGTGGCGTTATTTACTGCGAGGAGTGTTTGGCCTCGCACTTGAGCGGCACCATGCCGCCACCCGGCACTGCTGCCGTGCCTCCGGGTGCTCAACCATCAACCGGCGTGCCAAGTCCTGGACTGGCCGCGATCCTGGGATTCATTCCCGGCGTCGGAGCCATGTACAACGGGGAATATGCCAAGGGCTTCATCCATGTGGTGATCTTCGCCACCTTGATCTGGATGGCCGATAACGTGAGTGGCTTGTTTGGCCTGGCGATAGCAGCGTTCGTTATCTACATGCCCATCGAGGCTTACAAAACGGCGCGGGCGAAGGAAATGGGGTTACCGGCCCCTGATCCGTTTGGGCTCAACAACCTGCTTTCGCCCGGTGGTTCTGCCAAACCGGCCGCTGCCGTCACTACCAGCGTTGTCGCAGAAGGAGGTACTCCAGCCTCATTGCCGGAAGACCAGCCTGTGGCCAGCGCATGTGGAGCTTCGCGTGTACCGGTTGGCGCTTATGTCCTGATCGGACTGGGCGTGCTGTTCCTGCTCGACGAGATCGGAATATTGCACTTCCACAGCCTCTGGCGTTTCTGGCCGCTGGTGCTGATTGCTCTGGGGGTCCGGGTCCTGATGCGCAGAAGCGGGAGGGGCTGGTGAGGGACATCATGAGATACCGCTATAACCCTTCCTGCGCTTGCGGCCGCTGCCGGGCCCACGGATTCATGGGTCCCGCCGTGCTGATCACAATCGGCGTTCTCTTTCTGCTCGACCAACTCAGCAATTCGCACTGGCTAAAGTTCTGGGACAGCACCTGGCCGGCGCTGCTGATCGTTATTGGGCTGGTCATGTTCTTGCAGCACAACGCTTCGGTGGCCGGCCACGTTCCCCGGCAGTATATGGTGATGCCGCCGCCTGGTGCTCCGGTATATCCCGGACAACCGCCACCTCCTGTGGCGCCGTCGCCTGTGGTAACGCCACCGCCGGCTGCTGCGGCTGGCTCCGCCGGGTCGGGCGCGAATTGGAACAACCCTGGCGATCCGGGGGTACACAATGGCTAGCACGAATGTATATCCGCAAGCACCGGTTCCACAGGCGCCAGTTCCGCCGCCCTATCGTTATCGCCGCTCGATCGCTGGCCCACTGGTACTGATCGTCATCGGCCTGGTTTTCCTGCTGCGGAACATGGGAGTCCATCTTCCCATCTGGCATTGGTTCGGACATTGGTGGCCGCTACTGCTCATCCTGTGGGGCGTCATCAGGCTGATCGAACACTCCATGGCGCAGCGCGAAGGTTATCGGCGGGCAGGGATTGGGGCCGGCAGCATTCTGCTGCTGGTTCTCATCGTCACGGTCGGGCTCTCGGCGCATTACAGCTCCGACATTGATTGGGGAGGGGTGCGCGAACAGATCCAAATGGATGATGATCTGGGCGGCATGTTTGGAACCGCGTTCACCTTCGATGACACGCTGGAGCAGTCGTTCCCGGCGAAAGGCAGCCTACGCGTGGTCTGCGATCACGGCAGCCTCAATATTTCGCCCTCCGACGGCAACACCTTGCGCGTGGTCGTGCATAAGAAGCTGTATGCACAGAACCAGAACGACGCCAACAAATACAACGACGGCACCAAGCCGCAAATCACCATCAACGGAACTTCAGTGCTGTTGAGTGCCAACACCAACGGCGCCGGCGACCATGCGGTGCAGAGTGACATGGACATCTTCGTGCCGCGCGATGCCGTGCTTGATATCGCCGGCAAGCGCGGTGATGTGACCATCAACGATCACAAGTCCGACGTGAGAATTTCATTGCAGCGCGGCGATGTAACGCTGGACGAGATTTCCGGTTCAGCGAAAATCAATATGGAAAAGGGATCGGTCCGCGCTTCCAAGGTCTCTGGCGACCTCGACATCGATGGACGCATAGACAACGTCACGATTGACGAGGTAGCAGGCGCTGTACATCTCAGCGGCGACTTTTTCAATGATATGCGGATCAGTAAGGTGGCTGGGATCTTTACCTTCAAGTCGTCGCGCTCTGACATGACGATCGGCTCTATTCCCGGGGATCTCGAGATTTCAGGCGATTCCATGAGTGCCAACCAGATCAACGGTCCCGCGCGCCTCGTTACGCGATCCAAAGACATTCACTTGCAGGATGTCACTGGCGACTTGCAGGTGGAGAATGCCAATGGTGACATTGACGTTCACGCGTCCAACAAGCTGCCAGTAGGCAGAATGACCATCTCTGGCAAGCACGGTGACATCACGTTGACGTTACCAGCGAATGCAGGGTTACAAGTCGAAGCAAACACCCGCAAGGGCGACATCACGTCCGATTTCAGCGGGATTAAGATCAACGAAAACAAAGGCACATCGGAGGCGACCGGTACGGTTGGCAACGGCGCCAGCAAACTCCAGATCACAGCAGATACGGGCGATATCCGGATCTCGAAGGGATAGCTGGTGGTCCGCCACAAATACACAGAGGCATGGAGAAGGATCCGTGCCTCTTGTTTGACCGCGTCTTTTTGGCGGGAGCCCGATTGCAGGGCAGTAAGCGCGCGGTTGCTAAAGACTAACCACTGTCCGCACAATTTTTTCTACCTCTTCCACTACCTCATCAATGCTTTTGTACGTTGTGTCCAGGATTACCGCATCGGGTGCAGGCACCAGTGGGGACGCGGAACGCGTGCGATCTCTTTGGTCGCGGTCGGCCAGCTCGGCCAGCACTTTTGGTTTCTCCTCCACGGAGCGCGACCCGTCCTGCCGCAGGCGCCGCTCCGCGCGAATGCTCTCATCGGCATCGAGAAACACTTTTACCTCTGCGTTGGAGAAAACGGCGGTCCCAATGTCACGGCCCTCCATCACCACGCCGCCATCTTTGCCGAGCTCACGTTGGCGGGCTACCATCAACTGACGCACCGGCGGGTGCACGGAAACGCGCGACGCTGCGGCGCCAACATCGGCCTCGCGAATGCGTTGCGAAACGTCGCGGCCATCGAGCAGCACCCGGTTCCCTTCTCCACGCGGTTCGAGCTGGATCGCGGCGTTTTCCGCTAATTGTCGCAGGGCCTCGGCGTCATCGAGCGGGACATTCTGCTCCATCGCCTTGAGGGCCAGCGCGCGATACATGGCGCCGCTTTCAAGATTGACGTAGCCGAGCTTCCGAGCCAGGCGGGCGGCAATCGTGCTCTTGCCGGACCCCGCCGGGCCGTCGATGGCGATTACCAACTTGCGGCTCGTGCTCATTCCTGGTCAGTGCCGCGCGCAGGAGGGATGGATTTGCCGCGAGCGGATGATCCGCGCGGCCGCCGCTGCACCAGAGGCTTCCCCGGCCGGGGCGGAAGGGGGTGAAAGCGTGGCGTGAGTCTGAACTCGCCATTCGCTTCGGCGGGCGGTTGAAGTTGCAGGGAGGAGACTTGCAGCATCACGCGTCCGCCAACGTGCACGTAGCTCAATTCGCGCGCGGCCTGGAGAGCGTGGACGCCCTCGCGCACACGCGCCCGACCGATGATTCTGGAGAAGAATTGCTCCACCTCTTCCTGTTGCGCCGCCAGCACACAGTCAAGGTATTTCGAAACTAATGCGGTCATCGACTCCGCAAACGAAACGTGCATGCCCTGTCGCACGGCCTCCGGCGCCCAGCGGAAGAGCACATCCCAGAAGACGCCCTCGTCCTGCTTGTAGTCCACGCGCGTGATACGCAGCTTGGCCCAAAGCTCGTCGAGTGCGCGGTCCAGAGCGGCTTCCGAAATATCGCCACCGAGCAACTCGCGCAACCTGTACTTCGAAATCGGCCCATCCTTCTCGACAATATGAAATGCGTCAACTGCGAGCGGAGAATATTCCGAGCGCGCGCCCGACTTCGGCGGCTGCTTCGGGTTGCGGTCGCCGACCAGCCCATAGAAGTACGGAAAGACCGACGCCGACACGATGAAATTATTCTCCGGGAAAACGTTCGCTTCGTAGGCAGCTCTTTCGCGCAGCAGTCGGACCATCAGGCGCTTCGCCTCACGTGCGCCGGTGTCGGCATACGCCATCTGCGCCGTGGGAAGCTTTTCGCCACTTCCCTTGTACGCGCCCACGAACGTAGGCGCCAGCACCGGCGGTCGCTGCGGATAAAGCAGACAGAAGCCCGCCGACTCGATAAACTCGCGCGCCTCTTCCAGGGTGCGGACGGGCTGTCCGTTTAAGCGCCACTTCTCCCGGCGCAGCTCGTCTAGTTGCTGTTCCTGCATGGGTTTTTTGCGGAAGCGAGATCAGATGCGCTTAAACGCCCGCTGGATATCCTTAACAGAATACCGCAGAACCACCGGACGGCCATGCGGACAGCTCATGGGGCAATCGGTTTTCGCCAGTTCCCTCAGCAGCCACTCCATTTTGTTCTGCTCCAGCGGCATGTTGACTTTGATGGCGGCGTGGCATGCAATGCTGGCGGCGATATTCGTGCGGATCTTCTCCAGGTTCAGCGACTGCTGCTCGTGCTCAAACTGTTCCAGGACCTCGTGCAGCAGATGCTCGACATCGCCTGCAGTGACGCCCGCTGCCGTGGTCTTTACCGCGATGGTGCGCGACCCGAACGGCTCGACTTCGAAGCCGTTACGGGTCAACTCGTCGGAAATCTCTGCGAAGACAGCCATCTGGCCGGGAGTCAGTTCCACCAACAGCGGCATCAGCAATTGTTGCTTTTCCGGTGATTCTGCCAGCCGCTGCTTGCAAATTTTTTCGAACAGAATCCGCTCGTGCGCCACGTGCTGGTCGATGATCCACAACCCCTGCGGATTGACGGCGAGGATGAACGAATCGCGAATCTGCCCGACTGGCCTCAGAGTTGACAGCGATTCCAGCCCGACTGGCGCGTCGTCCTCTGTCACGATTGCGGTGCAGCCGTTCTCTCCACGGACCACGGTGGCACCAGCTTCTGGAATGTGACTTCCGAACGTCTGCGGCCCGAAACGCGCAACAGGAATGGCGGCGTTTCCTTTGACGGCGAATCCGCTACCCTCGAATTGCAAGCGCTCAGAGAGCAGAGGGGCCTCTGAAGGACGCAGCGCGAACGCGGCATCAGCCTCGGTCACATGCAATTCGCTGCTGGCAAAGTCGCGTGCTCCTGGCGTGAGCGAAGGAGAAGCCGTCGGCTGCGCATGGATCTCGGTCATGAACGCGGGCACGGGACGCGACTTCATCAGCACCGCGCGAACCGAGTCGCGAATGAAATCGTGCAGCACCGACGATTGGCGGAAGCGCACCTCGGTCTTCGACGGATGCACGTTGACGTCAACTTCCCTAAACGGCATCTCGAGGAACAGCAATATGACCGGAAAAACGGTCGGGGGAATGATGTTGCGGTAGGCCTCGGTCAGTGCATGTTGCACCACGCGATCGCGAATCAGGCGTCCGTTCACGAAAATAAAGATTGAGTTGCGATTGAGCTTCTGGACCTCCGGCCGGGAAACGAATCCGTGCAGCTTCACCTCGCCGGTCGCAGGTTCTTCGTAGTCTTCCTCGCGCCGCCACGGCGGAGGCTGTGGCAGGCCCAACCGCGCAAGCGGCAGCAGTGCGCTCAACGGAACCAGTTGATCGAGGGTTTCCCGACCAAACAACTGATAGATGCGCTGCGAGTGGTCGCTGACCAGCGGTGCAATCAGGATCGCATTTGTCGTAGAATGCAGCTCCCAGTGCATCTCGGGATGCGCCAGCGCGTAATGCGTCACCAGTGTGGCGATGTGCGACAGCTCGGTGGACTCAGCCTTCAGGAATTTTCGCCGCGCGGGAATGTTGAAGAAAAGGTCGCGTACGGTGATAGACGTCCCCGTGGGAAGTCCAGCCTCTTCGACCGTCAGCAGCTTGCCGCCGGCAATCTCGATTACAGTACCGGCGGAGTCTTCCGGAGCTTGGGTCTCTAATCGCAGACGGCTTACCGAGGCAATGGACGGCAACGCTTCGCCGCGAAAACCCAGGGTCGCAATGCTGAGCAAGTCGTCGGTGTTGCGGATCTTCGAAGTTGCGTGGCGCTCGAAGGCGAGCATGGCATCGTCGCGCACCATGCCGCAGCCGTCATCGGTAACCTGGATGAGTTTCTTACCGCCAGCCTCGACGTTCACCCGGATGCGGCCCGCGCCGGCGTCTAGCGCGTTCTCCAGCAGCTCCTTGACTACCGACGCAGGCCGCTCCACTACCTCGCCCGCGGCGATCTTGTTAGCTACGTTTTCGGAGAGAACGTGGATGCGGCCCATAACGTAGTTGCCAGCGGTCAGTAGTCAGTTGTCAGTACTGGAACCAAGGAGTCACCGATACGTAACGAAATCCTCAAAGTTATTGACAACTGCTTCACTGCCTTGGCGCGTAATATCCCTTGCGCGCCCGCACTTTGTACTTTTTGTTGTCGGCGAGGATCTCGATCTTGCGGTACTTGCCGTTGGGCTCGAAGTCTGCCGGCTTGTAGGAAACATCGTATTGGCTGCGCAACTCGTCCTGGATCTGTGAGAAGGCGTCGGCCACATCCTGAATCTTGAACGGGAAGAACGCCTTTCCGCCGGTCTCGTCGGCAAAGTGTTCGAGGATCTTGTCTCCGCGTTGCTTCACTCCGCTAACGTTTGTAGATATGGCATAAATGATGACTTCGGCACGCTGCGCCATCTCCACAGCTTCCTCGCGCGAAACGCGGCTCTGATTGTCGTCGCCATCGCTCAGCAGAATGATAGCGCGCCTCGTGGCGCCGGTGCTCTTGTCCTTCATGAGCTTGTCGCGGGAGGCAAAGTAGATGGCGTCGTACATTGAGGTGCCGCCGCCGGGCCGCAACATCCGCACCCCGTGCGAGAGCGCTTCGGTTGAGTCGGTGAAGTCCTGCGTAACTTCCGGCGTGGTGTCAAAGCCGATGACGAAGGCCTGGTCGGACGTTGCCCGGATGATCTGGTTCAAAAACTCGATGGCCGCTTCCTGCTCGAACTTAAAGCGGTCGCGTACCGAGTTGCTGGCGTCAATCAGCAGCCCCACGCGCAGCGGCAGGTTGGTCTGGCGAGTGAACGAGCGGATACTCTCCGCCGGTTTGCTGTCGTCGTAAACGCGGAAGTCGTTTTGGGTGAGGTCCTTCACGTAGTGGCCGCGCTTGTCAGTCACGGTGAAGACCACGTTGACCTCGTCCACGCGTTTACGAATGACGGTGAGCGTGTCGTCAGGGTTGTCACCAGGCTGCGGGTTCCCAGCCAATCCACTTACGGCCGCGCTCGGCAGCGCCGATCCGACTCCGTGCTCCGTTTGCGAAGAAGGGTTAGTTGTCTGCGTGGTGCTTTGCGGGGCCGGCGTTGCTCCGCTGGGAGTCGCCGCAGTGCCGGAGTTGGGCGGCGCCGTCGTTTGCGCTGGAGCACTAGCCTGCCCGGCCCCATTTGACGCAGTGGAATCCGGAGGCGGCGAGGGTGGAGGTGGATACTTTGTCGCTGAAGGCGCGGTGGGAAGCGGTTGTTGTGGCGAATTCTGGGCGGCGAGCCCCCACGGCAATGCCGCCGCCAAAACCAGGATCAGCCAGTCATTCATGTGAAGTTTCATTATAGCTGCCGCCGGAAAGCGCTACCGGCGCGCAGATACTCGCAGACACGGGCTAAGTTATTGACGAATTTCCTCGAGAAAGTGTATCAACTCCGGCGGAAGCGGCGTGTTGAATGCCAGGGGCTCAGCGGTCCGCGGATGAGCGAACTCGATGGCCGCTGCATGCAGAAAATTTCGGCCTAGACTGAGAACACTTTTCTGGGTAGTACCGCCTGCACGAACCTGTTCAGGGTCCCGAGATCCAGAAGCCTTCTTGGCTGAACCTTTGCTCCGAGCACCCAACACTCGCAACTCTTTAGGCGCTCCGTAAAGCGCGTCGCCCACCACGGGATGAGCAATTGACGCCATGTGCACGCGTATCTGATGGGTGCGGCCCGTCTCGATACGAACGTCCACCAGTGCAAACTTCCCAAACCTCGATTCGATGCGTTCGCGAACTTCGTAGTGGGTTACGGCTGCGCGTCCTCCGTGGCCGCGCGTCGTCATACGGATGCGCCGCACTGCGTCGCGAGTGATCGCTGCGTCGATGGTCCCTTTATCTTTCGCGGGCCAGCCATGAACCAGCGCGGCATAGCGCTTGGTCACCTGCCGGCTGGAAAATTGTTTTGCCAGCCTGCGATGCGCAACATCATTCTTCGCGACAAGGATCAGCCCACTGGTTTCCTTGTCGAGGCGATGCACAATCCCCGGACGAACCTCGCCGCCAACCTCCGAGAGCCGGCCAAAGCGATGCAGCAGAGCGTTGACGAGTGTGCCGCAATTGCGCTCGTCATCGGTGCCGCCGGCACCGGCGTGCACCATCATCCCGGCAGGCTTGTTCACGACGGCAAGGTCCGCATCCTCGTAAACAATGTTGAGAGGAATATCTTCCGCAATCGCCCGCAGCGGCGCCGGTTGTGGATCGCCGAGAACAGTGATTTGTTCCCCACCCTTGAGCCGCAAGGACGGTTTAGCGGCGGATCCGTTGACTAGCGCCAACTTCTCTTCCAATAATTGCTGTACGCGCGCACGGCTGACATCGGGAATTTGAGCGGTCAGAAACTGGTCGAGACGCTGGCCAGCCGTGCCGGGTGGAACGAAGACCGTCATGGGGAACCGCATGTAGGGCATGAATGCAATAGCTTAGGTATTAAAGAGCGGCGTGTCGTACCCAAACAGCATTGTCCTTCGTCATCGGAGCGACACAGGCGAAGACCAAACGCAAGAAAACAGAGCGCGCGGCGAATCACGTATTATGATGCATTGTATGACGAAAAGCATCCGAAGCTCCGCTTTGCTTGTCCTGGTTTGTACCGCCTTTGAGTTGAGTTATGGTTACGCCCCCAGTGCTACAACGCCGGCGGACACTCAAGAGGTTGCGGCAAGCGGCACCGTTGATCACTCAAGACAGGGGTCGGTGTGGACTTTGACGGAATACGCTTGCAAGCAGGGGGCGCACCAAAAAAGTGCCAGGGTGGGACTTGTGTCCGTGGTCATGGAACGGGGCGCGGATAGCCAGCCGATGCGACTTCTTGGCGTAAGAATTAGCAAGACCGGTGAAGTGGCGTTTGTTCATGTCTTGGACTCCGATTGCTCCCGAGAACAGCCGATTGCCGCACAAGGAGAAGCGAGTTTGGCTCTCGCGCATAGAACCCCGGGCGGGGATGAGTATTTCTACGCAATCTCCGGTCAGGCCGAATGCTTAAGAGCGTTCCAGGTTAAGTTCCTTGGACAACTCGTTCCAGTTGACATGAGTACCAAGCTCCAGGATTGTCAGAATGAGGTTCGAACTTGGTTGAGCCAGGCTGCAAAATGGAAGGCGAAGGCGAACAGCGCTGACAACGCCAAGCATTAATGGCGCCGAGTAATCCCCCTCCTATCCAAGTCCGCGCGGCCGGCGATAGCCGCTTACTCTTACCGCGCGGAGGCCAGCTTCGCCGACTGTCGCAGGGGCATACGGCGCAGCCACAGCAGCCCTCCGCCGATCACCAGAACCAGCGCGATTGCCTGCGTCCCCGACATGAAGCCGAGGAACTCGCCGCGACCGGGATCTCCGCGGAAGAACTCAATGAAGTATCGGCCGATGCCATAAATAATCATGTATGTGCCGATAATCTCGCCTTCAAATTTCTTGCGGCGGATAAGCCAAACCAGAAACAAACAATTGCACAGCTCGAGGATCAACTCGTAGAGCTGTGTGGGGTGCAGCGGCACATTGAGCGGCGTCCCGACGATCTCGCTCGCCAGCGGACTGCGGAAGGTGACGGCCCAAGGGACGTGTGTCTCGCGGCCATAGCAGCAGCCGGCAGCAAAGCAGCCGACGCGGCCAAAAACATGGCCTAAGGCCAGGCCAGGCGCGAAAACGTCGCAGGTCCGCAACACCGGCATCTGGTTGCGCCGCATGTACCAGATGCACATGATGAGCGCCAGCAGGAAGCCGCCGGACCACACGCCCCCCGCCTGGAAGGTCGACAGGCTGAAAACTTCGCCGGGATGGTCGCGGTAATAAACAAAATTAACCAGGAGCATCAGGATCTTGGCACCGAAGATGCCAGCCAGGATGGCGATGATGCCGAGGTTCCAGAGCTTGTCGGGATCGAGGCCCTGCTCGCGGCCAAGCTTGACAATGAGCATGAGACCGAGAATCAGGCCCAAAGCCGCCATCAGGCCGTAGGTGGGCAAGCCGAAATTGCCAATTTGAAAGAAACGGGGGAACACTCTCTCATTTTAGATGCAAAAGGGGATAGCTGGCTGCAGAGGAGCCGTTGGCCGTTGGCAATTGGCAGTTAGCAACGGCACAGAGACGCAGGCCGGGTTTAGCCAAACCGTTACGAATTGGATGCTGATTGTCGACCGCAGATCCCTCCACTCGGACTAAAGTCCCCCGGTCGGGATGACTACGCAAAGAGGTGTTAATGATGATGACAGAGCCCTACTTTCCTACCCAGCACGCCTGCCGCTTCTCTAGGAACGCGGAAATTCCTTCCTGTGCGTCGGCGGCCAGAGCATCATGCTCATGACTTCCTTGGCATAGGCATACGCCTTGGGCTGCTCAAGATCGATTTGTGTGTAGAACGCCTGTTTACCCAGCGCGACGGTTAGCGAACTAGCTTCGGCAATGCGCGCCGCCAGCTTGTGGCTTTGCTCCCCGAGCTCGGGAGCCGGAACGGCCATATTGATGAGTCCCCACTCGACGGCCGTGGGCGCGTCGATCATCTCGCCGGTCATCAGCATCTGCAGGGCGCGCTTGCGGCCGACAGCACGGCTGAGCGCAACCATGGGCGTAGTGCAGAACAGACCGATCTTGACGCCGGGCGTGCCAAATGCCGCCTGGTCGGAGGCGACGGCAAGATCGCAGGTCGCCACCAGTTGGCAGCCGGCAGCGGTCGCGACGCCTTGCACCTGCGCAATCACCGGCTGCGGGATCAACTGGACGCGGGTCATCAGCTCGGTACAGACCTCGAAAACTTCGCGGTACTGGTTAATGTCACGGCCGACCATCTCGCTGAGATCGTGCCCGGAGCAGAAAACTTTTCCCGCCGCGGCCAGAATCACTGCACGCAGAGAGCGGTCACGGCCGAGTTCGGTAAGGCACTCAATGAGCTCAGTCATCAGTTCCAGCGATAGGGCATTGCGCCGCTGAGGACGGTTGAGAGTCACGGTCGCGATCTGGCCTTCGGTTTCGAACGAAATACACTGGTACGACATGAACTAGGCTCCTTCTCCGGCGCCACGTGATTGCACGCGCAACACATTCTTGCGGATTTTTCCGGTCGAAGTTTTGGGCAGCGGACCAAAGTGCACCGCCTTCGGACATTTGAAGTGCGCCAGTCGCGCCCGGCAGAATTCGATCAGCTCTTCAGCGGTAACCGTTGCATCTTCTTTCACTAACACGTAAGCATGTGGAACCTCGCCCCACTTGTCATCCTGGCGCGCAACAATCGCGGCTTCCATCACGGCTGGATGTTCGTACAGCACGCGCTCCACTTCCACTGAGGAAATGTTCTCGCCACCAGAGATAATGATGTCCTTAGCGCGGTCGCGGATTTCGATATAGCCGTCGGGATGCATGACCGCGAGATCGCCGGAGTGAAACCAGCCGCCGCGAAAGGCGGCGTCAGTGGCTTCAGGATCACGGTAGTAGCCCAGCATAACGTTGTTGCCGCGCATCACCACTTCGCCCATTGTGCCTGCGTCAGCGGGAACATCGTGCATGTCTTCGTCCACCACACGCATGTCCGTGCCCGCGACGACGTAGGGAACACCTTGCCGCGCCTTGAGCCGGGCCCGCTTCTCCAGCGGCTCGCAGTCCCATTCCGTGTGCCACGCGCACACCGAATGCGGCCCGTAGGTCTCGGTGAGTCCGTACACGTGCGTCATTTCGATACCGATTTCCTCCGCGTCGCGAATTACCGCTGGCGGGGGTGGCGCGGCGGCAATCACCATCCGCAGTCCTCGTTGGAAGCGGATGCCATGGCGCGAGCAGTGCTCGGTCAAAGTGCGGACAACAACTGGAGCTCCGCAAAGGTGAGTGACGCCTTCCTTCTCGATCAGATTGACCGCAAGCTCGGCGTTGACCTCGGGCAGGCAAACGTGACGCGCGCCAACCGCGGTCACCGCCCAGGGAAAGCACCAGCCATTGCAGTGGAACATCGGCAGCGTCCACAAATATACGGAGCGCGACGTAAGCCCGTGCTCCACCACCTCGCCGATGGCGTTGATGTAACCGCCGCGATGTGTGTACATCACTCCTTTCGGCGCGCCAGTGGTCCCGCTGGTGTAGTTGATGGAGATGACATCATCCTCGGCGACCTCGTGCGGCACCACTGCCGATGTGCCTCGGCCGAGGAATTCCTCGTAGTTAGTGATGATGCGCTCGAGTTGGGGCATCTGGCCGGCAATCTCGAGCAGCGGCAAGACCAGGTCATCGCCAATGAGGAGCTTTGCACCGCTATGGTTGAGGATCGTCGCCAGCTCGGCGCTCTGCAGGCGAATATTCAGCATCACCAGCACGGCGCCGATCAGCGGGACCGCAAAGTGGGCTTCCAGCGCCAGCAGCCCGTTGTGCGCCAGCACGGCAACGCGGTCTCCAGGAGAGACGCCGGCGCGCTGAAGGGCCGCCGCGAAAGCGTGCACTCGCTGCTGAAGTTCCGCGTACGTGAAGCGGCGGTCGCCGTCAACCACAGCCGCACAAGAGCGATAAGCGACGGCGCTACGCGCCAGGAATTCCAAGGGCGTAAGGACTGATTTCATGGAGTCCGCCTAAGTTCTGAGTTTGGCGCGGATTATAACAGTCGCTGAGTCCTGAGGCTCGAACAATATAACGGTAATTGTCATACTCCCGCAACATCCATCGGGCTTCTCCCTTCATCCAATGCATTCATGGGGGAACCACGCAGAAGGCTTGCATTCGTTCCTCGCCTGCTGGGCGAAAGCATGTTGCAGCGGATCGGCAATACGCCGCTGCTGCGGTTTAGGAAGCTCTCGCAAGATCTGGCGGGGATTGAAGTTGTTGCGAAAGCAGAATGGGCTAACCCCGGCGGTTCGGTGAAGGACCGGCCCGCTGCGAACATCGTCGCTGAGGCTTTGGGCACTGGAGAGCTTAGTGAGGGCAAGACTTTGCTGGATTCGACGAGCGGTAATACTGGAATTGCTTACGCCATGCTGGGAGCCGCACAGGGCTTCCCAGTGACCTTGTGCATGCCTCGGAACGTTTCGCAGGAACGAAAGCGCACCATCCTCGCCTATGGCGCCGAAATCATTTTCACCGACGCGGGAGAAGGATCGGACGGCGCCATTCGGAAAGCGCGCGAACTCGCCGAGGGGGAGCCAGAGAAGTACTTCTACGCTGATCAGTATTCGAGCGACGCGAACTGGCGCGCGCATTACAGCAGCACAGCGGAAGAGATCTGGCAGCAAACGGAAGGCCGCGTGACCCACTTCGTCGCCATGCTCGGTACCAGCGGCACATTCATCGGCACGTCGCGAAAGTTGAAAGAGCTCAACCGGAACGTTCGATGCATCTCAGTGCAGCCGGATTCGCCCTTCCACGGCATTGAAGGCGCCAAACATATGGCAAGCTCCATCGTGCCGAAAGTCTATGATCCGTCCATAGCTGATCAGGAAATTTCAGTGAGCACCGAGGAGGCCCACGAAATGCTCAAACGGCTGGCCCGCGAAGAAGGCTTACTGGTAGGCATCTCCGGAGCTGGAGCGATGACCGCCACCCTCCGTGTGGCTGAGCAAGCCGAACGCGGTGCGGTCATCGTGACCGTCTTCCCTGACTCCGGTGACCGGTATTTGAGCGAAAGCTTCTGGAACGAGTTTCTAGGACCAGCTTCACGTCGCAAGGGGAGCAGGGCCCATTGACGCTGCGGTTCTAGCCAGCGGCGGTGCCCTGAGCTGGAGGATTGCTAATCAGCGTGCCCGAACCATCATCTGGACTATAGCTATAAACCGGCCCTTCCCACGTACCAAAATTGATGGTCCCAGCCTGACCGGTAATCCAATTCCAGAATGATTTTTCCATCGAATACCATTGTGTTTGCGTTGCCGCAATCACCCTTGCACCCGTATGGAGCGCCATCTCACCGCAAAAACGTTTGCCATCTCCTATGGTGCCCTCGTTCCCCGTCCCGGTGTCCGCGGTCGCGCATGCAAAAATAGTGATGGCGTTGATAAGCCCCTTCCAGGCTGCGGTGAGGTTGACATTGCTTAGGTCGAGGCCTTCTGCACATAAAGCCAAGCCAAACCCTCCCGCTTGGAATGGGGTGCAGGTCTGGTCCCCAAGGTTCCAGTTCGCTTCGTATCCGTGGCACATGATGTACAGATTGTCCAGACCAGATTGATTCGAAGCATAGGCCTTAATCCAATCCACGGCTTGCTGGATGGAAACCGACCCATCGACCTCATAGATGTTGTCGGCCAAGTTGGTTGGCGATTGTCCCGCCAACCGGGCGTCATGAACAAGCATTGAACTCATCACTCTCCTCCCAGTTGGATCGTCTTCCCGCCAACATTCGAAAGGCATTAAGCGCGTTGACGATGCGAAGTTTGATAATCTTCCCCTTGACTCCAACCATTGTCAAGAAGCATTTAGGTGCCCGGGGAGAGGCTGCTCTGTCATGACTCTGAGAATCGGCAAGCAGGAATGGGACAGCCTCCGCCAGCAAGGCGAGAAAGCATATCCGCACGAGGGTTGCGGTGTGCTGGTTGGGCGGTTCGGTAGCGACGGCTCGAAGAGTGTCGAGGCTACGGTGCGCTGTCACAACCAGCGCTCCGACTCGCTGCACAATCGTTATGGGATTGATCCGCGAGATGTGGTGCGTATCCAGAGAGAAGCTCGCGAGCGAACGCAGGACATTATCGGCTTCTATCATTCGCATCCGGACCATCCTGCCCGCTGGTCGCAGACCGACTTGGCCGAAGCGCACTGGACCGGTTGCTCCTACGTCATTACCAGCGTTATGGACGGTATTGCGGCCCAAACAAATTCATTCAACCTCGCAGGCGAAGAAGAGAGCAAGCGGTTCGAAGACGAGGAAATCCAGGTCGAATGACTGTTTCCCGTCTGAATCCGGTAGTTGCAAGCTTGCATCATAGCTAACAACTATGAAAGTCCTCATCCCCACACCGCTACGGCAGTACACCGGCAAGCAGGCAAGTGTCGAGGTGGCTGCCAGCACGGTCGGGCAGATTTTGCAAGAGCTCACCAGCCAGTTCCCCGACTTGCGCAAGCAGCTATTTTCGGATGACGGCAAGCTGCGCCGCTTCGTCAATGTTTACGTGAACGACGAAGACATCCGATACTTGGACCACGAAAATACCCCACTTAAGGACAGCGATGCAATTTCCATCGTGCCTTCGGTTGCAGGCGGCGCCGATGCGGTTGCGGTCAGTAATCCCGTGGCGCCGACTCTGAGCAACGACGAGATTCTGCGTTACTCGCGCCATCTCATCATGCCCGAGGTCGGCATGGCGGGCCAGCAGAAGCTGAAGGCCGCGCGCGTGTTATGCATTGGGACCGGCGGACTCGGCTCGCCCTTGGCGTTGTACCTCGCGGCTGCCGGGGTGGGCACGCTGGGGCTGGTGGACTTCGACGTAGTCGATCTCACGAACTTGCAGCGGCAGATCCTTCACACCGTGGATGACGTCGGCCGTCCCAAACTTGACTCAGCAGCAGAGAAAATCGCCGCGATCAACCCTCTGATCGATGTGCAGAAGTTCGAGACGAAACTTACCAGTCAGAACGCGCTGGAAATCTTCCGTCACTTCGACGTCATCGCGGACGGCACTGACAACTTTCCCACCCGCTACCTGGTCAACGATGCGTGCGTACTCAGCGGCAAGCCGAATGTGTATGCGTCCATATTCCGCTTTGAAGGGCAAGCCAGCTTATTCGCCACTGAGCAGGGGCCGTGCTATCGCTGCCTGTATCCGGAGCCACCGCCGCCGGGACTGGTACCGTCTTGCGCAGAGGGCGGGGTCCTCGGTATTCTTCCCGGCCTGCTCGGCGTAATCCAAGCTACCGAGGTCATTAAGCTAATTCTCGGCTCCGGCGAGCCGTTGATCGGACGGCTGTTGCTGGTGGATGCGCTGAGCATGCGATTCCGTGAACTCCGCTTGCGCAAGAATCCCGACTGTCCTGTCTGCGGAACAAATCCCACCGTCAGCGAACTGATCGACTACAACCAGTTCTGCGGCATTCGCGGTGAAGAAGCGTCCGCGACGTCCAATGTGGCGGAAATTCGACCCGAAGAACTGAAGCTCAGTCTCGACCGCGGTGACGATATCTTCGTCCTCGATGTCCGTGAGCCTCACGAATACCAGATTTGCAATATCGGCGGCTATCTCATTCCGCTGGGGGATTTGCCCGCTCGCATGAATGAACTGGATTCCAGCCGCGAGATTGTGGCCCATTGCCGCAGCGGCGTCCGCAGCGCGAAGGCTGTTGCCCTCCTGCGTCAGGCAGGATTCGGCAAAGTGAAGAACCTGGCCGGTGGCATTCTCGCATGGTCCGACAAGGTGGACCCGACGGTGCCCAAGTACTAGCTCACGGCTCGCGTACGATCCTTGTCACTTTAGCAGTTGCAGCGAACGTAGTGTGGGCAACAGGTCGGGCAGCAGGTCCGCCATGGCATGTACCGCGACCACCAGCGCAAAATTTCGCGTGCGCGCCCACAGAACACCGAGGAAGAATCCGGCAACCGAAGTGATGACGATGGAATAGCCAATCGCCATCAGCAACGGCGGATGCGCCGGCAGCCCCTCCTGCGTCAAACCGGTTCGGAGATACAGGCCGGGAGCGTGCGCCAGCCCGAAGAGAAGAGCCATCACAACAATGCCGCCAAGCTCGGACCGCAGAACCCGCAAAAGCCTGGACTGCAACAGCACGCGAAAAAAGAATTCCTCGACAATGCCGGCCTCTACCGCGAGCCACACAAACGCAATCGGAAATCCGACGGCCAGCGTTGAAACCGGCACACGCGCATGCAGAATGTCGCGTAGGCCGCGGCCGACCAATGCTTGAAAGCCAAGCACGAGCAACGACATTCCGAGAAAGGTGAGCAGGTCGCGCAGGCGAAAGGAAACCGGCGCAAGGTCGCGGACGGCGTAGCCGAAGAGAGCGCACATCATCCAAGCGGGGATGACTACAAAAAAGACCAGCTTGGCGACAAGGATGGCAATCGCGTTCGCAGGATCGTCCGGCAGATATCTGCGGATCGCGATTCCTCCCCACGCAATGTATGCCGCAAGAGGCAGCATGTAGGCCATCAGGACCGTCAACTCGCTTGCGGGGTAATTGACATGGTAATTGAGAGGCTTCGTGCCGATACTCAACATCCACGCGGCCAGTGAAAAGCCAACACCGAGTATCCCGAGGATGAACAGGGGCTCGGCGACTTCGAAGTGCCAGGCGCGATTCACGCCGAACAGCACAACGAAGTAGAGGAGCAAATAGCCGGTCAGAATCGTCGCACCGCGATACTTATGGGGTCTTCCGACTGCTGATGCTTCCGCATGAGCGATCATATGCTCGGTATGTACGAGTAAGCTACTCGGATTGTTCGGTCAAATTATCCAAGCCGGGCCGGCGAGGGCGAAGCCGGGTCACATCAGACTTGTAAGAGGATGGGCCGGGCCGGTGCGGGAGCGGCGACCAGAGTCTGCAACAGGTTGCCTGTCTGGCCCCACCAGCCCTGAAAGACATGACCGCCGGCACAGTGAACTTCCAGGGGACGCCAGATGGAGTAGCACTCTGTGAAAGTGTGAGCTGTCGGCATTTCATCCGGAGTGGAAGCTGGGACGTTTTCCGGCAGCCTAACAGTTACGGATCGGGTATCGAGACGAAGGCCTTCGTGGAGGGCTTTGAGCGCGCTCTCCTTCGCGCTCCAAAGCAAAGCCAACAGTCGAAAACGGTCGGCTGCTAACGCCCCCGCGATGAGGGTTTGCTCGTCGCTGGTAAAGTAATCGGCGACGAAGGCGTCGCTGCGGGGCTCAATCGCCTCCAGATCGCAGCCCAGGTCTGTGCCCGGCGGCGCAACCGCGCACAGTGCAGTGCCGTTGCTGTGGCTGAGTGAAATGGTAACGGCTGCAGCTTGGTTGTCCAGGAAGACATCGGGCGCGCCCGTGGCTGCCGGCCGGATCTCGATGCCTGCAAGGCCTTTGAAATTTCCGGGAGTGTTAAGGCAAATCGATACCGCGCGCTTCGCCGTCCAGCGTCCCAAGCGCCAGTCGGCACGACGCTTGGGAATGTGCAAGGCGTTGAGGCACGCCACTTCACGGGGGCCAAGCCAATCATCGTCCGGCGGCACGTCGGCGCCGGACTGCTCAAGCCAATACACCTTGGTGAGCGAGGGTCGCGATTGAGCCTCGGTCGTCATACCAAAGCCGGTTGCTGGTGCAAGGCGGTTTGCAGCGTTTTCAATTTCTGAGCCTCGACGCTGTCCGGGAGCGCCACGGTTTTGTAGCCGATGACCTGGATGTAGCAATTCCCTTTCGCATCCACGACATTCGCGTCGAAGCTCTCCTGCTCCGGATGCGGAGTCACCACCGCATAGAGCTGGCCGTCGGCCGAATGTGGGGCGCGCCACAAGAGAACTTCCTGCACATAGAGCGGCAAGCCCATGAGCCCACGCACGGTCAATTGCCACAGGCCGGCCGTTTGGAAGCACAGCTCGATCAGCCGCGGGGCAGCAAGGGTGGACTGTTCGGGCGGTTGATGATTGCTTGGCAAACTCCTCGACATTTGTCCGACCATGCGGTCTCCATCGCGCCACGCGCGCTCCACCACCTGGTACGCCGGACCGTGGAAGTAAACGCGGTAGACATCGGCGGCTTCGACGGTAGAGCCATTCGCAGCGGCCGGTATGGCTGCGGTCGGCGGCTGAGTTGGTTGTTTTCCCAGCCGCACGCGGGCCGTGAAGTGCGTAGTCTCTTGCGGCTCGGTTTGGTTGGAGAGCGTGCGCCGGCCAATCAAGCGGCATTCCGCAACCACCTTGTCGCCCTGCGGATGAAGTGCTGTCTGGACCGACACTACGCGCGGCGCGTTGCGGTAAAACTTGAACGGCGCCAGGAAGTTCACTTCCTCGACGGCATCGACGTGCCAACCCGGAAGCAGACAGGCGGCAGCCTCGGCAAACGCTTCGACGCCCATCACCCCGGGTAGCACCGGCGTTCCATCGATCTGGTGATCGTACAAGAACGGTTGAATGGTGGGATCCAGGTTGGTCTCGACGATCAACCCGTTGTAAACCCCTACCGACACGATTTTGCCGAGCATCGGACCTTGTGATGATGCAGGTTGGTCGGCAGAAGCCGGGATCGTGTGGGTGTCAACTCCACCGGTGGCGTCCCACTCGTTCAGCAGAACACCGAGTTGCTGACCGACAACTATCTCACCCCGCGTGCCTCCCACCGTCAGTTCGCGGCGAATGAAAGGAATACCGGCTTCGGGCGGCAGCATATCGATGCCCGCCAGCTCCATCATCTTGGGGATGGAGCCGCGCGTGGCCATGCCGATTCCGCCCCACGCCGACCAATCGAGGACGATGCCACGGGTCTGTAGCCGAGTCGTGCGAAAGCTTGACGTGATCTTGCACAGCAGGTCGTTGGCGGCGCTGTAGTCCGTCTGGCCCACATTGCCGAAGCGACCCGCAACCGAACTAAAAGCAACCGTAGCTCTGAGCGGCATGTCGCCGATGGCATGAAGGAGGTTGAACCATCCGTCACTCTTGACGTCGAAGACCAGGTCGAACTCACGCGGGTCCTTGTCGGGCAGGAAGTGACTGCGCTCGATCCCCGCGGCGTGCAGCAGCACGTCAACGCGCCCGCTGCGCCCGCGCACCTGCTTGATGACCGCAGCCACGCCGTCCGCATCCGCCAGGTTGACACTGAAGTAATATGCTGCGCCACCGGCGGCGCGCACCGCTTCGATTGCCGTTTGTGCCGCTTGCGCGCGTTCCAGGGCCGCCAGCTCTTTTTCCACCAGCGCCGGAGTGGCTCGCTCGCCACGCGCCTGTATGCGTGCGAACAGATCGCGCTTCAGGCCATCCTTGTCGCTCACGAAACGCTTGAGGTCGGGATTGTTCGGGTCGGGCTCGGGCACCAGGTCGAGCAGGTAGAACGTGCCTCCCGAAGCCGCGGCCAAATCCGCTGTGATAGCGGAAACGATACTTCCCGCCGCGCCGGTGATCACGAACACAGTGTTCTGGTCCAGCGTCAGTCCGGGCTGGCCGTCGGCTGCGGGTTGTTCCTGCAAACCAACCGTCCAGCGGAGACCTCCCTTATAACCAATCTCGACCGCGCCGGGATCGCGAAGGGTTTCCTCTATGAGAAGATTGCCGACTTCTGTCGTCGAGCATTGCGGTTCGAAATCAACTGCTTTGACCAGGACGTCCGCGCGTTCACGCTTATACGTTTTGGTGAAGCCAGTCACCGCGCCGCCCAGGGGCGCGATCGCTCCGGCTTCGTCATAGCCATGCTGACCTCCGAGCCGTGTGGCGGAAACCAGGAAGGTACCCGGCGCTGCAATCTGTGCGTAAAGAATGCGCATAGTTGCGTAGAGCGACTTGACTCGCACGCGCACAGCTTCATGCCAGGTAGCCAGGTCCATATGGTCAAGCGGGTCCTCGTGATCGAGCGCCGGAAGCCAGTAGATTCCCTGCACCGGACCGGCGGCCAGCCAGATCTTTAGCTGATTGGCCAGCGCGTCCGTGTCCCCAATGTTGTCTAGGCGGAAGACCTCAACACCCTTCTTTTGCAGTTGCGCGGTCAGCGCCTCTGCGACACCGTCTTTGTCGGGCATAATGGCGACGCGGCTGCCCGAGACCAGCGTCACACCCGTTGGTTTGCAGATGGTTAGCGGCGGACGCAACGTCGGCACCGGCACGCGGCGCGGAATCTGGTTAGCCGCGTCGAAGCTGGCCACAGACGGACATGGGCGTGGAGGTGTGACCGCTACCGGAGCGGAAATTGTAGCGGCGGTTGGGGCGGGTGTTGCGAATGTCCGCTGCCGGTCGCGGGCGAACTGAATAACGTGCGCAAGTGTCGGGAACTCGCGCAGTTTAAGATTTTCGTCGCGCGGGATGTTGTACGCTGCGCGGATGGCGGCGAACATCTCCGCCTGCTTGACCGTGTCGATGCCGAGGTCAGCTTCGAGGTCCAGGTCAAGGTCCAGCATGTCCTTGGGATAGCCGGTCTTCTCGGCCACGATCTCTAGCACCTTGTCCTTAATTTGATCGTCGGTGGCCGGCGCTGTTGCGGAAATGGGCGATGTCAGGGGTGGTTCGGGTGCTGTCGCGGTTGGTTCGGTGGCGGTCGGCGCCGCCTGGACAGTCCCAGCGAGATCAGGCCGCTTCTCATAGACGAAGCGGATGACGTGGGCCAGGGTTGGATAGTCGCGCAGCTTGCGGTTCTCATCGCGCGGGATGTTGTAGATCTCGCGGATGGCCGCGAACATCTCGGCCTGCTTGACGGTATCGACCCCGAGGTCGGCTTCCAGA
>Ga0209656_10000304_pt1 | contig 33132 bp, 31 predicted proteins | sample BogFormECP12_OM2_FD_188239 | JGI IMG/M metagenome (GOLD analysis project Ga0209656, IMG submission 188239) | Bog forest soil microbial communities from Calvert Island, British Columbia, Canada - ECP12_OM2 (SPAdes) (version 2) | ecosystem: Environmental > Aquatic > Freshwater > Wetlands > Bog ...
GACGAGATCCTGACCCACGACAAAGGTCGGCGTTCCGTTGACCTGCAGCGAATCGGCAAGCTGCATCACCTCGTCGAGCCCGGTCTTGACCTCCGGACTCTCCATGTCCTTGGCGAGCTTGTCCATGTCGAGCCCGAGCTCCTTGGCGACCGCCAGCGCCTCGGCCTTGCCGACGGGCCCGTGGGTCCCGAGCAGCTTGTAGTGAAAAGCCCAGAACTTGTCTCCGGGCAGCTGGTTGCGGACCGCGCTCGCGACTTTCGCCGCCTCGACGGAGCCAGGCCCCAGCACCGGAAAATCCTTGAGGACCAGCTTGAGGTTCGGATCGTCCTTCATCAGCTTGGCGATGTCCGGGAGGGCGCCTTTGCAGAAATGGCAATTGTAGTCGAAGAACTCGACCAACGTGGCGTTCGCCTTCGGATTACCGATCGTCTCCTGGTATTTCGAGCTAAAAAGCGGCCCCGCCTCGGTCGCCACAATTTTTTGCCGCTCGGCTTCGGCCGTCGCCTTGTCGCGCTTGTCGAGCGCCTCGATCGCCTCGCGCAGGACGTCAGGATTGTTGACGAGATAGTCGCGGATAAAGGCGCCGAGCTCCTGCTTCTGGGCCGGGGTGAACTCGTCCGCGAAGCCGGGCAAGGCGACGATAGATGAAGCCGCGGCGAGGCCGGCGGCGAAGAGGGCGGCGGTCAGTCTCATCGATCTCTCCAGCTTCGGCGGCGCGCCATCAGACGGCGCGCCATCCAACCGCCGGCCCTTAGGATCGACGATTGCTCACAGTTGTGTCCTTGAGAGCCCATCTTAGCGGATTTCCGCGATCGTGTCTTCCCGGGCGAGCGTGCTGAAGCGGGTCACTTCCGCGTCGAACTGAAGTTCGATCGTTCCCGTCGGCCCGTGGCGTTGCTTGCCAATGATGACCTCGGCGCGGCCGTGCGCGCTTTCCATTTGCGCCATCCAGGCGATGTGCTCCTCGGTTCCCGGGCGGGGCTCCTTGTTCTTGAGATAGTATTCCTCGCGGAAGACGAACAACACGACGTCCGCGTCCTGCTCGATCGAGCCGGACTCGCGCAGGTCCGAGAGCTGCGGACGCTTGTCGTCGCGCTGCTCGACTTGGCGCGAAAGCTGGGAGCATGCGAGAATTGGGATGTTGAGCTCCTTCGCCAGCGCCTTGAGGCCGGTGGTGATCTCGGTGAGCTCCTGCACGCGGTTCTCGGAGCGCGCCTTCGATCCCGTCATCAACTGCAGATAGTCGACGACGAGCATGTCGAGCCCCTTCTGCCGCTTCAGCCGCCGCGCGCGGGCGGCCAGCTGCGCAATGGAAACGCCGCCGGTCTGGTCGATGTAGAACGGGATCTGCTGCATTTCAGTGACTGCGTCCGCGACTCGCCGGAAATCGTTTTCGGTAATATCGCCGCGGCGGATCTTGTAGGAGGCGACGCCGGATTGCTCGGCGATGATGCGCGTCGCCAATTGCTCGGCGGACATTTCAAGGGAAAAGAAGCCGACGACGCCGCCGTCGGCGGTCTCGACCACGCCGTCGGCGCGGGTTCTGCTGCGATAGCTCTTGGCGATGTTGAAGGCGATGTTGGTGGCAAGCGCCGTCTTGCCCATGCCGGGACGGCCCGCGAGGATCACGAGGTCGGAAGCCTGGAGGCCGCCCATGTAGCGGTCGAGATCGGAAAGTCCGGTCGCGATGCCGCTGAGCGACCCCTCGCGCTCGTAGGCGCGTGCGGCCATGTCGACCGCGATCTTCAGCGCATCGGAAAAGCGCTGGAAGCCGCCGTCGTAGCGTCCGGTCTCGGCGATCTGATAGAGGCGGCGTTCGGCCTCCTCGATCTGATCGCGCGGGCTCGAATCGACGGGCGCGTCATAGGCGACGTTGACGACGTCCTCGCCGATCGAGATCAGTTCGCGCCGCATGGCGAGATCGTAGATATTGCGTCCGTAGTCGTAGGCGTTGATGACCGTCGTCGCTTCGCTGGCCAACCGGGCGAGATATTGCGGCACAGTGAGGCCGTCGACGTCATGCTCGCCGAGGAAGGTCTTCAACGTGACCGGCGTCGCGAGCTTGCCGGCGCGAATCATGGATCCGGCGATCTCGAAGATGCGGCGATGAATCTCCTGGACGAAATGCTCACTGCGCAGGAAGTCGGAGATGCGGTCGAAGGCGTCGTTATTGATCAGAATGGCGCCGAGCAACGCCTGTTCGGCGTCGAGATTGTGCGGCGGAGTCCGATAGGGGCGCTCCTGCTGTCCGGATTGTCGCTGAGGAAAAGCTTCGACTGTCGCCATGGGCGTTGCGCGTATCTCATCGCTAAAGGGGTTGAAGCGAAACCAACGACGCGAATCGCCGCACATCATGCAACGGCTCCGCCTCGCGGGACAAGGTTGTGCGCCCGATCAGTAGCCGGCGCAAAGGATGACCGCGGTTGTCCCCGCTATACACTTTATCCACCCGCGCCGACGACAAAGCTTGATTGTGACAGCGAAAAGAGTTGTCGCGAGCGCAAGGCGATTCAGCCGCAGATGCGCCTTTTCGCTTCCGCATATTCGCGCTTGAGCCGCCCGACGAGCTCGGCGACTGGCGCGACCTCCTTGACGGCGCCGATGCCCTGGCCGCTGCCCCAGATGTCGCGCCAGACCTTCGCGTCCGACGAGCCTCTCGAGGCGAAGTTCATCGCCTTCGCGTCGCCGTGCGGCAGGTTGTCGGGATCGAGGCCGGCCTTCACAATCGAAGGACGCAGGTAGTTGCCGAAGATTCCGGTAAAGAGGCTCGATCCGATGATGTCGGACGCCTCGCCCTCGACAATCGCCTGTTTGTAGGCATCCATCGCCCGGGCTTCTTCGGTGGCGATGAAGGCCGATCCGATATAGGCGAGGTCGGCGCCCATCGCCTGCGCAGCGAGAATGGCCTGGCCGGTGGCGATGGCGCCGGACAGCAGCAGCGGCCCGTCGAACCAGGCGCGGATGTCCTGGATCAGCGCGAACGGCGAGATCGAGCCCGCATGGCCGCCGGCGCCCGCCGCGACGGCGATGAGGCCGTCCGCGCCTTTCTCGATCGCCTTGCGCGCGAACCGGTTGGTGATGATGTCGTGCAGCGTGAGTCCGCCGTAGCCGTGCACCGCCGCGTTGACGTCCTCGCGGGCGCCGAGCGAGGTGATGACGATCGGCGCCTTCCACTTGACCGTCAGCGCCATATCCTCTTCGAGCCGGGCGTTCGACTTGTGCACGATCTGATTGACGGCGAAGGGCGCGGCGGGCTCATCGGGATTGGCCCGGTCATGCGCCGCGAGCGCCTCGGTGATCTCGTGCAACCACTCGTCGAGCTGCGAAATGGGCCTCGCGTTCAGCGCGGGAAAGGCGCCGACGATCCCGGCCTTGCACTGCGCGATCACCAGCGCCGGGTGCGAGATGATGAAGAGCGGCGCGCCGACAGCGGGCAGGCGCAGCTTGTCCTTGAGAAACGCCGGCAGCGCCATCGAGGCCCCCATGTCCGTTTATTGGTTCGCACATAAACCGATCGGCGCCGCGCGGGCAAGCGCGCCGTTAACGCGGCTCCGTCAGCCATTCGCATGCGTGTCCGCCCCGTCCGCCGCGGGCAAGGAGCGCGGCCAGCCAGGGCATCAGCGCGCGCGCTTCGGCGAAGAGCGTGTGCGGCGGGTTGACGACGATGAGGCCTGCTCTTGCGAGCGGCTCCTGGCCGTGGACACCGGCCTCTCCCGGGCCGACGTCGAGTTCGAGCCTGAGAATGCCCGGGACGCCGATCGCCGCGACAGCGTTGAGAAAGCGCGCGTCGGCTTTCGTCTCGCGGATCGGCCGCCAGGCGACATAGACCCCGGTCGGCCATTTGCGGATCGCCCGCGCGAGCGCCTCCTCGACGCGCCTCGATTCGTCGGGCGACTCGAACGACGGGTCGATCAGGACGAGGCCGCGACGTTCTTTCGGCGGACAATAGGCGTTGAGCGCGACATAGCCGTCCGTGCCGACGATGCTGAGCCGCGCGTCGCGCCCGAGCGCGGCGACCAGCTTCTCCTTTTCCTCCGGATGCGCTTCGCAGAGCGCAATGCGGTCCTGCGCGCGCAGAAGCGCCTGGGCGATCGCCGGAGAGCCGGGATAGGACGCGGGCATGCCGCTGGCGTCATGCGGGCCAAACGCTCGAAGATAGGGCTCGATGAGGCCGGCGATCGCAGCTGGGGGCGACGCCTTGAGGACCCGCGCGATCCCGTCGCGCCATTCCGGCGAGCGCCTTGCTTCCGCGCTTCCCAAGTCATAGCGGCCCGCGCCGGCGTGCGTGTCGATGAAGCGAAAGGGGGCGTCCTTCAGCGTCAGGTAGACGAGGATGCGCGCGAGAAATGCGTGTTTCATGACGTCGGCAAAATTGCCGGCATGAAATGCATGGCGGTAGTTCATGACGAGTCCGGCCCGCGGCGCCGGCGCCAGCCATGGTGGGCGAGGACGCTCAGCGCAGCGGCTGAACGACGACCGAAGAGCGCTGGCACGTGTGCCCTGAGACCTTCGGGCAGGTCGAGAAGGCTTTCAGATCCCTCGTCAGACAGAACCTGACGTCGATGAGCTCGCCATGGCCGCAGGTGACCGCCATGTTGTCGGGATGCAGGTTGGCGTTCGCATCGATGAAGGCCTGCTCGATCGCCTGGGGCGAAAAGCGCTGCGCCTGATGCGGCGTCCTGAGCATATCCGGGATCTTGAGCTGGTCGCGCACGTAGCGGACCGCGGCGAAATAGTCCGCAGCGTTGAGGCCAGTGCAGGTCCCGTGCTTGGCGTACTCGTGCTCCGCGAGATCATCGGTCGGATAGAGGCCGCGCGCCGCCGCGAGATCCGCGGGCGAAGCGTCCTTGGTCGGGTCGCAGTCCGCCGGATCCGCGCTCATGCGATTGTCGGGCCAGAGGCCGTGCACCACGAAACCGTCGTTCGAGCCGACCGCGCATTGCTCAGGCGACTTCTCCTCGCCGCCGGTGTCGCAGAAGCCCGGCGACCAGGAGAGCGTCATCACATAAAAGTCGAACGGCGCCGTCGCAACGGGCGGCAGGCTCTGAGCCGGGGCCGCGCTCGCAAGGCCGACCAGCGCCAGCGCGCCCACCACAAAACTCCGCGCGCGTCGCGCAATCATAGGGTTTCCTTCATGGCTCCTTGGCGGGCGTCTCAGTAGCGGGCCTTGAGGCCATAGTCGGCGAGCCATTTGTATTGCCCGATCCATCGCTCGATGATCGGCCTGAGGACGTAGCAGTCCGGCGCGTAGGCGTGTTCGCGGTCGAGGCCGACGACGCACCATTCGACGCCCCAGCTCACGCCGATGATGCCCGCGTTGGTGGCGATCGAATAGACGGCGGTCCGCTTCGGCATCCGGTCGTCTGTCGGCGCGCGGGGATCGTCCATCAGGGCGCGCGCGACGCAGTAGCGGCGTGGGATGTAGGCGAGGCCGTTGGCGCGGAAGCCAATTTCGCGCACACGATCGAATCCGGCGATCGCGTGCTTGCCGCCCCAGAATGTGTTCTCAGTCTGGGCGAATCGACTGCTGATCGTCGACAGCACGCCCGCGTCGTCGCATGCGGGCAAAACGGCGAAGAACGGCGCCCATCGCGCTTCGGCGGGCGTCCCGTACATCGAGTCTTCCGCCGGCCCGCTCTGGGCGCGTGCACCCGACGCGAGGCCGATGAGCAGCAGCAAACCGAAGATCGCGCGAACCATTGCGGTCGTTCCCCTCCTGGCGGCCCGGCCGACGTCCGCTCCCGCGGTTTTGCCGCCCGATGGCACAATGGGGCGCTCAAGGGCGCAAATCAAGCCGTCGTCGCCGCTTCAGTTCAGGCGGGTCTTGATCCCGGCGATTTCGCGCGCCACAAGATCCGCGCCGCCCGGCCCCTGCATCTGGTCCTTGAGCACGACCTCGGCCGCCTTGGCGGCATGATCGGCCGCGGCGGCGCGCACGTCGGCGGCGGCCTGGGCTTCGGCAAACGCGATCTTGGCCTCGGCCTGTTTGGTGCGCCGCGCAATGAAGTCGTTCATCCGCTCGGCCGCGTCCTTGGCGAGCTGTTCTGCCTGGGCGCGCGCTTCGGCGACGATCGCCGCGGCGTTGGCTTCCGCTTCGGCGGTCTTTTTCTCGAAGCTCGCCAGCAGCGCGGTCGCTTCCGCGCGCAGCCTCTTAGCCTGGTCGAGTTCAGCCTGGATCGCTTCGCCGCGCGCGTCTAAGCCCTTCAGGACAATGCGGTGAGCGCCGACATAGATCAGCACTCCGACAAAAACAAGAAAGCCGAGCAGGACGAAAAATTCGGCGTCGATTTCCATCACGCGTCTCCGCTGGCGGGCTTGACCGAATCGACGGCCGCCGCGACGACCGCGGGGTCGGCCGGGCGGCCTCCGAGCCGCTCGACGATAGCCGCCGCCGCCTCGCGCGCGATCTCCGACACGTTGGTCATCGCCTGGGCGCGGGTCGCAGCGATCTGACGCTCCGCCTCGGCGAGCCTGGCGGCGAGCTCGTCCTCCAAAGTCTTGCGCTTGGCGTCCGATTCGGCCGCGAGCTGATCGCGGGCGGCCTGGGCCATGCTCTGGGCCTTGGCGCGCGCCTCAGCGAGCGTCTTTTCGTGAGCGGCCGCGGCCGCGTCGGCCTTCTGCTGCATCGCCGTCGCGTCGTCGAGGTCGCGCGCAATGCGCGCCTTCCGGCTTTCGATCACCGCCCCGATCTGGGGCAGCGCGCGCTTCGACATGAACCAGTAGAGCAGGCCGAAGGCGATGAAGAACCAGAGGATCTGCGCGGGAAAGGTGCTCGCGTCGAACGGCGGGAAGTTCGAATGGCCGCCGCCCTCGTGGCCGACTTCGGTTTGGGTTGTTTCGGACTGGGCCATCGCGGGTCTTTCAGGAAAGACATTGCCGGGAGGGCGCGCTTAGCGCGTCTCTCCGCGTCTCGAACCGTTGGACGGAAGGCGTCAGACGGCGAACAGCAGCAGGAACGCGATCAGGAGCGCGAAAATGCCGAGCGCTTCCGTCACCGCGAAGCCGAAGATGAGGCGGCCGAACTGGCCGTCGACAGCCGACGGATTGCGCAGCGCGCCGTTGAGGAACTGGCCGAACAGCGTGCCGACGCCGATGCCGGCGGCGCCCGTTCCGATGGCGGCGAGGCCGGCGCCAACGTACTTCGCGGCGATGGCGAGTTCATGGGGTTCCATTCGTAGCTCCTGTCTCGTCTCTTCAAGATCATTCTTGGGTTGATCGGGAGGTCAGTGTCCGCTGGGGTGAAGCGCGTCGTTGAGATACATGCAGGTGAGCATCGCGAACACATAGGCCTGCAGGAACGCGACAAGCAATTCGAGGGCCTCGAGGCCGACCGTCATGGCGAACGGCAGCACTGCGAGCGCCTTGACGGCGGCGCCTGCGCCGAGCAGCATGACGACGAAAGCGCCGAACACATAGAGGGTGATGTGGCCGGCGAGCATGTTGGCGAAGAGCCGCACCGAGTGGCTGAGCGGGCGCGACAGGAAGGAAATCACCTCGATCGCGACGACCAGCGGGAGAATATAGATCGGCACGCCCGAGGGAACGAAGAGCTTGAAGAAGCCCACCCCGTGCTCCGAGATGCCGATGATGACGACTGTCAGGAACACGAGCAGCGCCAGCGCCGCGGTGATGACGATCTGGCTCGTCACCGTGAAGGAATAGGGGATGAAGCCGAGCAGGTTGCAGAGGAGTATGAAGAAGAAGATGCTGAAGACGAACGGGAAGAACCTCATTCCCGCTTCGCCCGCCGCCGAGCGCACCATGCCGGCGATGAATTCATAGGACATCTCCCCCATCGCCTGCAGGCGGCCGGGGACGCCCGAGTCGCCCCGCGCCGCGATCGCAGCGATGAGGCAGCTCAGCGCCACCGCGAGCAGCATGAAGAGGCCGGAATTCGTCAGCGAAAAGTCCTGGCCTGCGATCGAAATCGGAACGACCGGATGAATGGAGAATTGATGGATCGGATCGATCGACGGTCCCGTTTCGGCGGCCACTTCTAATCCTCGTCGTCGTCATCCCCGCCCGGGGTCTGGGTGGCCCCGTCGGAAGCTCCTCGCTTGCTGTGCAAGACGTCCCGCCCTGCCCCCGGAGGCGAGCGCCGCACGTCTTTATCGGGCGGTTCTGGGCGAGACAAGGGCGAATTGCGGTTGGCGGGCGCGCCTTTTGGCGAAGTCGCCCGGATCACGTTCCAGACGCCGGCCGCCACTCCGAGCATGAAAAATACAATGAGAAACGCTGGATTGGTTCCAAGCGCGCGATCGATCACCCAGCCGATGCCGGTCCCAACGATGATCGCGGCGACGAACTCGCTGCCGGCCCGCATGCCCATCGCCATCGCCGATCCCATCCCGTCTGCCCGCGGCGCTGAGCTCTCGGGCGCGGCGGCATGCGGCGCTGTCCGCCCCTTCAGATCGCCCGACAGCTTGCTGAGCCGCGCCCGCAGCTTGGCGTCCTCGTCGTCTCCCTGGTACGGCATGGCTTGAGCCCTCGCTCTCCGGCAAGAGAGGTCGAAGAATTCGCAAGCAGAGTCAAATCCGGAGCTGGAGCCTCAGGACGCGGGGGGATCGGCCTCGGGCGCGAAAGCGCCGTGCCGGCCCTCGCTGTCCCGGAAACGCTCCGATCCCTCGGCCGTCTCGCCGCTCGCGATGGCATCCAGCCCCCGTTCGACCTCGTTGGCGATCGCGTCCGCTCCACTGAGCTCCCATTGCTCGAGCGCGGAGAGACGGTCGTTGCGCATCGCGGTCTGCGGAAACGCGCAAAGCGCCTTAGCGAGCGCGACGGCCCTCACGAGCGCCCCGCCGTCCTCTGTCACCTCGTTGACGAGGCCGATGCGGAACGCTTCCTCGGCGCCGACGGCGCGGCCGGTCAGGATGAGTTCGAGCGCCCGGCCGTGCCCGACGATCCGCGGCAGGCGGATCGTGCCGAGGTCGATCAGCGGCACGCCGAAGCGGCGGTTGAAAATGCCGAAGACAGCCGAGCGCGCCGCGATCCTGAGGTCGCACCAGAGCGCGAGCTCCATGCCGCCCGCGACCGCGTGGCCCTCGATGGCGGCGATCACCGGCTTGCCGAGCTTCAGCCGCGTCGGACCCATCGGCCCGAATTCGCCTTCGGGCTCGACCGGCCGCCTCTCGCCCTCAGCCAGAGCCTTGAGATCGGCGCCGGCGCAGAAGGCGCCGCCGGCCCCGGTCAGCACCGCGACGTCCGAATGGCCGTCTTCGTCGAAGCGCCTGAACGCGTCGAACAGCGCCTTGGCGGTCGGGAGATCGACGGCGTTGCGCCGCTCCGGCCGTTCGATCGTGACCACGGTCACGCGCCCGTCGGCGCGGACGGAAACCGTCGCGCTCATGCAGGCGGTCCAATATTCGCCTTCGCCATGACGTCCGTCTAGCACCGAACGCAGCGACTTATAAGTTAAGTGAGGTCCCCCCTCCACCAGGCCATAGGGCGTCGTTTACGACGCCCCGTCACTCGACGGGCTATGGCGTGGTCCCCCTTGCTCCCCCCGCGCTTTGCAAGCGCAGGGGAGGAAAAGCGGCAACGAGGGCGCCATCTTCACCCGCGGAGCGGACACAAGGGGGACCGCGCGTCGCGCGGTGGTGGGGGCGGCGGACAGGCTCGTTAAACCTAAAGCGATTTCCCCAGCGTCCAGGGCCTGGCGTCGACTCGCATTTCCGAAGCGCTTGCCCGAGCCGCGGCGTAATGTCGCGGCTTTGGAATTGAAATAATTCCGATTTTTGGGCACGCGGCTTGCACCCTGAGCCGGGCGCGGTCACCAATGGGGAACTGCTCTTCTCCTCCGCGCTAGGTCTCGTATCCATGTCCGTCGACGCTCTCGCTCCTTCCGCCTTCCGCTGGCGCCGCTTCCTCGCCGTCGCCGGCCCCGGCATTGTGGTGATGCTGGCCGACACCGACGCCGGCAGCGTGATCACGGCGGCGCAGAGCGGCGCCCAGTGGGGCTATAGCCTCTTGCTGCTGCAATTCATTCTGATCCCCATTCTCTACCTCGTGCAGGAGCTGACCGTCCGCCTTGGCGCCGTGACCGGCAAGGGACACGCGGAACTGATCAAGCAGCAGTTTGGCCGCGGCTGGGCGTGGCTCTCGGTCGCGACGCTGATCATCACCTGCCTCGGCGCGCTCTTGACCGAATTCGCGGGCCTCGCCGGCGTCGGCAACCTCATCGGCGTCCCGGCCCCGCTTACGCTGACGCTCGTCGTGGCGGCGCTCATGGCGATGGCGCTCATGCACGGCTACATGACGGTCGAGCGCATCGCGATCGCCGTCGGCGCGTTCGAGCTCGTTTTTCTCGTCGTCGCCCTGCTCGCCCATCCGGGCATGGACGAAGTGATCTCGGGCGCGCTGACGATCCCGATCACGGATCCCAAATATCTTCTGCTCGCCTCCGCCAACATCGGCGCGGTGATCATGCCCTGGATGGTGTTCTTCCAGCAGTCCTCGGTCGCCGAGAAGGGCCTCACCACCGCGGACCTGCCCTCCGCCCGGCTCGACACCGCCATCGGCGCCGTCGCGACCCAGCTCGTCATGGCCGCCGTGCTCGTCGCAGTCGCGGCCACGCTCGGCAAGGAAGGCGGCGATCGCGCGCTCGACACGGTCGAGGAGATCGTCGGCGCGATCACGCCGTTCCTCGGCGACTTCGCCGGAAAGCTCTTGTTCTGCCTCGGCATGGCGGGAGCGGCGCTGGTGGCGGCGATCGTGGTGACGCTGACCGCCGCGCGCACGCTCGCCGAAGTGCTCGGGGCCAAGCACAAGCTCGAGGACGAACCGCGCGAAGCGCCCTGGTTCTACGGCTTCTACGCGGTCGCGCTCGTCGTCTGCGCGCTCGTCGTCGGATCGGGCATGAACCTCGTTTCGCTCGCGGTCGGCGTGCAGGTGATGAACGCGCTTCTGCTGCCGATCGTCCTCGGCTTCCTCTATCTGCTCGCGCGCCGCCTGCCTGAGCCCTACCGGCTGAAAGGGGCCTATGCCGCCATCTCCGGCGCGATCATCCTGGCGACGGTCGTCTTCGGCGTCTATTCCGGCGTCGCGGGGTTGTGGGGCTGACGGCAGGGTTGTTGCGAACCTGACAGCATGTCGCAGACCCGCCATTGACGCGCCGCCCATGACGGGAACCCGTCATTGCGAGGAGCGAAGCGACGAAGCAATCCAGGTGATCGAAGGGCTCGGCCCCTCGGCCCCCGCCCAAGTCGTGATTTCGGGAAAGTCGACATTTTCTTGCCAAAGGCCGGAATCTGTGTTTTACTTTTCCAGAAAGTTCTAGCCGCGAACGCCGGGTGGGAGGGCTTTGGCAGGCGAGGCACGCTGGTGGAATGTCCCTTTGTAACTCCCAAGCACCCCCCTCTTTTGAGAGGTCAAAACAGCCCTCCTGCATCAGCCGGATTGCAACGTCGCCAACAAAGATGAATCGCATCGCGAACAACCCCGAATCGCCGGCGGCACTCGCTGGGACGGGAACTGCTTTCCCTGCCCGGCAGGGAGGGGTGCTTGGGAGTTACAAAAGGACAGAAAAAGGCGCCTAAGCCGCTGAAAAGGCTTCATCGCGGCCAAAACTGCACAGGTCGCGCGTCGGGGCTCTAGCCTGCGCCGGAATCCGCGCCTCCGCTCTGCCCTTCATCGAACGACTGGCGCGGGAGCAGGAACATCCACGACACCAGAATGAACGGCGCCGTCAGCGCCGGAATCGCGAACGGCCTCAGCGCGACATCGAGCGCCGCCTGCGCCACGACCGTGAAGACCGTGCCGAGCGCCGCGTACGCGGCGACGCGGAGGCTCGGCCGGTGGAACGTGGCGCCGAGCGCGATCGCGGTCAGGACCGGGCTGAAGCCGAGGAGCCCGCCCACGATGAGATCGCTCTCCGCGCCGAAGAGATGGGCGGTGACGACCGCGAGAATGGCGCCGCCGAGGGCGAAGGCAGCGGCCGGGATCGAGCTCACCGCGAGCCCCGCAAGCAGGAGGAGCGCCGCAACGGCGCTGCCCTTGAGGAACACCTGCGAGATGCTGAGCAGCACGCCTTTGACGAAGCCGGCCCACCCCAGCGAATCCTCCGGCAGCAGTTCGACCGGCGCGATCACCGCGGCCGAGGGGAGACCGGCGCCGGCGAGACCGGAGAAGCCATAGGTTGCGAGCAGCAGGATCCAGGTGACGATGACGAAAGGAAACGTCAACGCCGCGACGCCGAGCGGCTTCAGCGCATTCGCGGTTCCGAGCGTCGCGATCACCGAAACGGCCGCGCCGAGAACGACGTAGACCCAGAGCAACGGTCCGGGCGTGATGAACGTCGCAAGCGCGAGACCGACGAGCACGCCATTATAGCCATAGAGACCGGCGTTCAGCGCGCGCCTGTCGACCCTCAGCCAGAGCGCCGCGAGCGTCGCCGTCGCGACGGCGAGCGCTCCGGCGAGGAAGACCTCCGGCGCGCGCGCTGCAATAGACCCCCATGCGATCGCAAAGAGGAACAGGAGCCCGGTCAACGGATTGTCCTGGAACATGACCTGTCCGACGCCGCGCAGGTTGATGTCGACGAAGCGCAGGATGGGCGAAGACGCGTAAAGCGCCTCCCACTGCTCAATGAACCTTCTCATCTCTGGCTGCCTCGATATCGTCGGCTGCGCAATCCAAAGTTCGTAGGCTTTGCTCCAGGGAAATCAGGCGCCTGTCCTAATCATGCGCTGACCAGCTTGGCGGCTTGAAAGACGGCGTGCGTCGCGGATATGGGCGAGCCGACAACGATCGCCTCTGAAGCGGCGGCCACGGCCGGCTCCCGTCGCTCCAGATTGCTTCTAAGGACCGTGATGGCCCCCTGCAAGACCGTTCCGACCCGAGGCCGCCGTCTTGCATGGGCTCTTCCGCTTCTTCCCGCCATCGCCCTCATGCTCTGCGCGTGCAAGGAAGAAAAGACCGCAGCTGAGGCGGCGCCGCGTCCCGTGCGCACGATAACGGCGGGCAAAGGTGACATCGGCGAAACGGTCGTTCTCACCGGACAGATTCTTGCGGAAAATGAGGTGTCGCTCGCCTTTCGCATTGGCGGGCGCATCTTGACGAGATCCGCCAACGTTGGCGACCGGGTCGTACCCGACGAGGTTCTGGCGACGCTCGATCCGGTGGATGAACAAAACGCGCTGCGGTCGGCGACAGCCGCACTGTCCGCGGCGGAAGGACAATTGGTCGAGGCGAGCAACAATTTCGATCGCCAGGCCCATCTCATGGACAGGGGTTTTACCACCAGGGTGCTGTTCGATCAGGCGCGGCAGAATTTGCAAACCGCTCAGGCCCGGGTCGACGACGCACGGGCCCAGCTCGATCAGGCCGCGGACCGGGTCAGCTTTACCGAGCTGAAGTCGACCGTCACGGGCGCGATCACCGCAAGGAATGCCGAGGCGGGCGAAGTGGTCCAGCCCGGGCAGTCGATCTATCAGGTGGCGCGCGAGGATGGCCGCGACGCCGTGTTCGACGTGCCGGCCCAGGTGCTGCGGGCGGCGCCGCCGGACGCGACGATCACTGTGACCCTGACCGACGATCCATCGGTGACCGCCAAGGCGCGCGTGCGGACGGTCGATCCGCAGGCCGACCCGTCACGCGCACGTTCCGGGTGAGGATGAGCCTGATCGATCACCCCGAGGCGATGCGGCTTGGCGCGACGGTGACGGGGCGGTTGGAACTGGAGGCTGGCCCGGGCATCTCGATTCCCGCGAGCGCGCTGACCCAAATCGAAGGCAAGCCTGCGGTGTGGATCGTCGATCCCAACACCCAGACCGTCTCCCTGCACAATGTTGAGGTGCAGCGCTTCGATCCTGGGACCGTGGTGGTTTCTGGTGGCCTCGCCGGCGGAGAAGTCGTCGTCACGGCCGGCGTGCAGGCGTTGCATCCAGGCCAGAAGGTCAGGCTGCTCGGAGCGGCTTCTTGAGCGGCCTCAACCTTTCCGATTGGGCGCTGAAGCATCGCTCATTCATCGTTTTTCTGATGATCGCCGCGACGGTCGGCGGCCTCTTCTCCTACTTCCGGCTCGGCCGCGCCGAAGATCCGCCTTTCACCTTCCGGACGATGATCGTACAGGCGGCTTGGCCCGGCGCGTCGATGGACGACACGCTGAAGCAGGTCACCGAACGCATCGAGCGCAAGCTGCAGGAGACCAAGGGTCTCGATTTTCTGCGCAGCTACACAAAACCCGGCCTCGCCACGATCTTCGTGAACCTGAAGGGGTCGACGAGAGCCGCCGACGTTCCGGACATCTGGTATCAAGTTCGCAAGAACATCGGCGACATACGCGGCACGCTGCCGGCCGGGGTCATCGGACCCGGGTTCAATGACGACTTTGGCGACACCTTCGGGCTCATTTACGGCTTCACGGCGGACGGCTTCACGCATCGCGAACTGCGCGATTATGTCGAGGACATCCGCTCGCGGTTGCTGCAGGTTCCCGACGTTTCGAAGATCGAGATTCTCGGCGCGCAGGATGAGCAGATCTTCGTCGAGTTTTCGACTGAGCAGCTCGCGGGCCTCGGCATTGACCGCGCTGCTTTGATCGCCGCCCTTCGGGCGCAGAATGCGGTCAGTCCCGCCGGCGCGCTTCAGACAGGCGACGAGACGCTTTCCTTGCGGGTATCTGGCGCCTTCTCGTCCGAGCAGGACATTCTAAACGTCAACTTCCTGTCGAACGGGCGGTTGATCCGGCTGCGCGACATCGCCCAGGTGCGCCGCGCATACTCCGATCCGCCGCAGCCGATGTTTCGCGTCAACGGCAAGCCCGCCATCGGCCTCGCGATCGCCATGCGCGATGGCGGAGATATTCTCGCGCTCGGCCGCAATGTGAAAAACGCGATCGAGGAGAGCGTCGCCAATCTGCCGCTCGGCATCGACGCGAGTCTCGTATCCGATCAGCCGGTCGTGGTTCAGACCGCCATCGGCGAATTCATGGAATCGCTTTGGCAGGCGATCGCCATCATCATGGCGGTGAGCATCATCAGCCTTGGCCTGAGGCCCGGCTCGGTCGTCGCGCTGACCATCCCTCTGACGATCGCGATCGTATTCCCAATCATGGAGGCGATGCATATCGACCTCCAGCGAATCTCTCTCGGGGCGCTGATCATCTCTCTGAGCCTTCTCGTCGACAGTGCGATGACGACCATAGACGTCATGACGACGCGGCTCACCCAAGGCGACAGCAAGGAGGAGGCGGCGTCCTTCGCCTATCGTACGCTCGCGCTTCCGATGCTGACCGGCACGCTGGTCACGATCGCCGGCTTCGTCCCGATCGGCTTCGCGCGGAGCGCCGCCGGCGAATATACCTTCTCGATCTTCGCCGTGGTCACGATCGCCCTCATCGTATCCTGGTTCGTGGCGGTCCTGTTCGCGCCGTTGCTCGGCGTTTGGCTCCTTAAAAAGCCGGACACCGCGGCTTCCGCCGGGCCCGGAATGGTGGAGCGGAGCTTCCGTTCGATTCTTCTCGGGGTGATGCGGATGCGCGGGCTCACCATCGCGGTAACGCTTGCCTGTTTCGTCGCATCATTGCTGGCGCTGCCCTATGTGCCGCGGCAGTTTTTTCCAGCCTCCGACCGCCCCGAACTCGTCATCGATATCACCCTGCCGCAGAACGCTTCGATCTTCGCGAGCGACGCAGTCGCGACGAAACTCGATGGCATGCTGAATGCCGATCCCGACGTCGCCAGCTGGAGCACCTATGTGGGACGCGGCGCTATCCGCTTCTACCTACCGCTCGATGTCCAACTGGCCAACAACTTCTTTTCGCAGGTCGTCGTCATCGCCAAGGACGTGGCGGCGCGCGACCGGTTGCATGCGAAGCTTGAGAGAGAGCTGGCCGAGCAACTCCCGAGCGTCGTCGCTCGCGTGTCGCCTCTCGAGCTCGGGCCGCCCGTCGGATGGCCGGTGAAATACAGGGTCAGCGGACCTGACATCTCACGGGTGCGCGCGATCGCTCTGAAGCTCGGTCAGATCATGGGCGAGGACGCCAATCTGAGGCTGGTCAATTTCGACTGGATTGAGCCCTCCCGCGAGGTCCGCATCAGGATCGATCAGGATCAGGCCCGGCTGGTGGGGCTGAGTTCGCAGGCGCTCGCCGAAGTGCTGAACACGGTGATGACGGGAACGCCGGTGACGCAGGTGCGCGACGACATCTATCTCGTCAATGTGGTCGCGCGGGCGACCGATGAGCAGCGCGTCTCGCTCTCGACGCTACGCTCCCTTCAGCTCCCGCTTCCCAACGGGCGCGCGGTGCCGCTGAGCCAGGTCGCATCGTTCGACTTCGATCAGGAATTCCCTCTCGTCTGGCGGCGCGACCGCGTCCCGACATTGACGGTGCAGGCGGACGTCAGCAGCGACGCGACACCTGAGGGCGCGGTCCGGTCGCTGACGCCGGCGATCGAGAGCCTCCGCGAAAGCTTGCCGAGCGGATATCACATCGCGGTCGGCGGAACGGTTGAGGAGAGCGCGCAATCGCAGGCCTCGGTTTTCGCCATGCTGCCTGTCGCCTTGCTTCTGATGCTGGTCTTCCTGATGGTCCAGCTGCACAGTTTCGGCCGTGTCTTCCTCGTCATCGCGGTGGTTCCCTTGGGACTGATCGGAATTGTCTTGGCGCTGCTCGCCGTTCAAAGGCCGCTCGGCTTCGTCGCGATTCTCGGCATTTTGGCGCTGGTCGGCATGATCGCCCGCAACGCGGTCATTCTGATCGACCAGATCGAGACCGAGCGGGCGCAGGGACGCGAGATCTGGGATGCGGTGGTCGAGGCGACGGTGTCGCGCTTCCGTCCGATCATGCTGACGGCGATCTCGACCGTCCTCGGCATGATTCCGATCGCACCGACCGTGTTCTGGGGGCCCATGGCTTTCGCCATCATGGGCGGTCTGTTCGTCGCGACGATGCTGACGCTTCTCGTGCTGCCCGTCTTCTACATCACGCTTTATGGCGCCAAGCAGTCCCAAAAAGTCGAGGTTGCCGCGTGAGCCAAACGGTGGTCACACGCGCTCAAAACGAGCCGACCGAGCTGCCCAGGACAATCACCGCGACGAGGGCGATGAGCGCGCCGACGATCGCCACCATGACGATGTCGAGATAGCTTTCGCGATGGGTCGAGCCGCAGACCGAGAGAAGCGTGATGACTGCTCCGTTGTGCGGCAGGCTGTCAAGGGTGCCGGCCCCGATCACCGCGACGCGATGCAAGAGATCCGGGCTGATGCCCTGCTCAGCCGCAAGCTTCATATAGGCGCCGCCAAGCGCGTCGAGCGCAATGGTGAGACCGCCTGACGCAGAGCCGGTCAGTGACGCAAGCACGTTGGTCGCGACCGCGAGCGACACCAGCGGGCCTCCGCCGATGCCCAGAACCCAGTCCCGCACGAGCGCAAAAGCGGGCAGCGCCGCCACGACCGAGCCGAAGCCGACCAGGCTTGCGACGCTGAGCACCGGCAGCACGGCAGCGTTGGCGCCGGCGTCCATGGTCGCGCGCGGCGTCGGCAGCCGCGAAAAATTGACGGCGATCAGCACGACGATCGCCGCGGCGAGCGCTGTGACGACGGCCCAGACGCCGCCGACCGCCGCGAGCGAAGTCGAGCCCCAGACCGGCTCGGCGAGGTAGCTCGCGTCGATGCGCGGCAGGATGAAGAGCGACATCAGGAGATTGACGCCGACGACGACAATGAGCGGCAGGGCGGCCAGGGCGATCGGCGGCTCACTCCTGCTCTGGTCGCCATGCGCGATCTCGGCCGGATCGAACGCGCCGGAGGTCGTCGCGCGCTCGCGCACGATCTCGTCCTTCTCGGCGTCTTCCGCCACCGCCGCGTCGCCCTGATAGCCCGCTCCCGTCTTGCGCGCCCTGGCCTCGGCGCGGGCGAGCCACCAGAGACCAAATCCCAGCGTGATCAGCGACGCGACGACGCCAAGACCCGGCGCCGCGAAGGGCGTCGTGCCGAAGAACGGCATCGGGATTGCGTTCTGGATCGCCGGCGTGCCGGGCATCATCGACATGGTGAAGGTGGACGTGCCAAGCGCAATCGCCGCCGGCATCAGGCGCTTCGGGATCTCGGCGGTGCGAAAAAGCGCATGCGCCATGGGCGCGAGCACGAAGAAGGCGACGAAGAGGCTGACCCCGCCATAGGTGACCAGCGCCCCGGCGAGGACCACAGCCAGCACTGCGCGCTTGGCGCCGAGCCGCTCGGTCATGAAAGTCGCAATCGCCGCGACCGAGCCGCTGTCTTCCATCAGCTTGCCAAACAGCGCGCCGAGCAGAAAGATCGGGAAAAACTGCATGACGAATTGCGCGGCGCTCGCCATGAAGGTCTGCGTCCAGTGCGCGAGTAGCGGTTCGCGGGAAAAAAGCGCCGCCGCAATGGCGGCCAGAGGCGCGAGCAGGAGGACGCTCCAGCCCTTGAAGGCGAGCCAGATCAGGAGGCCCAGCCCGACAAGGATTCCGGCGAGACCGATGAGGTCGGGGAGGCTCATGTCCTCGGCTCAGCACTCTTCGAGCAGCACGTCGAGATCGGTCGTCGACCGCTTGCCGACATCCTCGCCGTGCGCGGCGAGGAACGCTTCGGCGCTCCGCCGCCCCTCTTCTTTCAGAAGCGTCAGGAAGCCCCATTCCGCGTTGAGCTTCGAGGATGCGCCGAACTCCGCGAGCTTATCGGTCATGATCCTGTGCGTGCGCATGCCGGCCCAGCGCGCGCCTTCGCCGGTTCCCGGATCAGCCGACTGGCGCAAGAGCGCGATCATGCGCAATTCCTTCATCAGCGGCGCATTGAACGAAATCTCGTTCAGGCGATTCAGGATCTCGCTTGCCGTGCGCGGCGTGTCGCGCCGTTCGCGCGGGTTGATCTGAACGAGAATGCTGTCGTGCGCGTCGCTTTCTCGAACCAAGGGCGTGATCGTTGGGTTGCCCGCGAACCCGCCGTCCCAGTAAGGTTCGCCGTCGATCTCGATCGCTTGAAACATCGTCGGGAGACACGCGGAAGCGAGGAGAACGTCGGCGGTGATCTCCGGGTTGCGGAAGATTCGTCCGCGGCCGGTGTGAACGTTGGTCGCGGTGATAAAGAGCTTGATCGGAGAGGGCGAAGTCGATGCTCTCGGAGAGGATCGAGCTGATCGGGTTGAGCCCGAAGGGACTGAGGCTATACGGCGAAAGGACCCGGGTCATCAGGTCCATGGCGAGATACGCGGGAGACGTGTCGAGCGTCCAGCGGTTCATCAGCCGATCGACGGGCGAGCGCTGCAACGGGCTGAATTTGGCCGCTTCCGCAACGCGCTTCCAGTATGCGTCGAGCGCCGCCCGCGCGCCCTCCGCGCCGCCTTTCATCCAGCCGCTGACCAGAACGGCCGCATTCATCGCCCCGGCGGACGTGCCGGAGATCGCCTCGACCTTGAGCCAGGTCTCTTCGAGAAGCCTGTCGAGCACGCCCCAGGTGAACGCGCCATGCGAGCCGCCGCCCTGCAGGGCAAAGTCAACGAGGACAGGGTCTCGGTCCCCCCTGGCCCGACCCTTGGCGCTTTTCGCCATGCTTGCCCACCCTCGCGCAAATATCGGGCGCCTGAGTCAGACTGCCCAAGAACAGCTGTTCGCTTCGGAGTTCGGCGCGCGGTGGTCTGGGCCGCTTGGTCGGCTCTTGACATCGCGGGGCGACAAGGTCAAGCGGGCCGCCATCGTTGCGCGACGTTGCCGCATCGGCCCGGAGGTCAGTGTGGCACAAGACTGAATCCAGCCGCTGCGCTCTCACCAGCGCTGATGGACATGGGGCCAGATGTCGCGATCGTAGATCGTCTTCAGTTCCGCCATGGTCTCGGGCTTGAGCGGCGGAAGGTCGGCGGCTTCGGCGTTCGAGCGCGCCTGCGCGGCGTTGCGCGCGCCGGGAATGACGACGGTCACGGCGTCGAACATCAGGATCCAGCGTAGCGCGAATTGCGCCATCGTCCCCCTTCCGACGAGAGGGCGCATTCTCTCGACTGCCGCGAGGCCGACGTCGTAGGGCACGCCCGAGAAAGTCTCGCCGACGTCGAAGGCCTCGCCATGGCGGTTGAACTGGCGATGGTCCGTCTCCTCGAATCGCGTGTCCGGCTTGAACTTGCCCGCGAGCAGGCCGCTCGCCAGCGGCACGCGCGCGATGATCGCGACGTTCCTCTTCTTCGCCAGGTCGAAGAAGACGTCCGCTGGCCGGAGGCGGAAGATGTTGAAGATGATCTGGACGCTGACGACGCCGGGAAATTCGATGGCCTTCAGGGCCTCCTCGACCCGCTCGACGCTGACCCCGTAATCGGCGATCTTCCCCACCTTCACGAGATCGTCGAGATGGCCGAAGACTTCGGCATGATAGTAGAGGTCGGTCGGCGGGCAATGAAGCTGCACCAGATCGAGCCGGTCGACCTCGAGGTTCTTGAGGCTGCGGTCGATCCAGGCGTTGAGGTTCTCGCGGGTGTAGCCGGCGACGGTCTGCGCCGGCAGGCGGCGGCCGGCCTTGGTGGCGACGAAGGGCCTGTCGCCGCCTCGTTCTTTGAGGACGCGCGCGATCAGCCGCTCCGACCGGCCGTCGCCGTAGACATCGGCCGTGTCGATGAAGGTCACGCCGCGGTCGAGCGCAGCGTTCAGCGCGGCCAGCGCGTCGGCCTCGTCGACCAGGCCCCAGCCTGCGCCGATCGCCCAGGCGCCGAAGCCGATCTCGCTGACCGTTCGCCCCGTCCGGCCAAATTCTCTCGAGCGCATTCAACCCTCCACTTTGTCGCAATACGCGCGCCCCACCGTCCGTCAAGTCTCGTCGGCGAGGGCTCGAAATCGACCAGTCGATGACCCGAATAAGGTCGACTTTACACTGAGCCCGGGCACAACAAGCCAACCGACGTCCGGAGTGTCATTATTGTGCCGCGAGCTTGGGGTACTCTCGCCACATTTCGCGCGTCGCAAATCCTCAACTCACAGAGTTTAGTCATGAAGAATTTTTCAGCAACCATGGTTGTGATTGCTACGATCGCGCTTCTTGGAGCGGCCCCAGCTGCGGGCGCAACTCTCTTCGGAGAGACGCTCGGGACGAACATCGCGATCACTGGAGAAGACGACAACGGGTCCTATATCCTGCCCGTTCTGACCGGTCCGGTGCTCGTCGGCTCATCAGGATTTTCCGACAACATTGCTGTTTTCAAGCAACTGACCCAGGATGGTTTCTCCACGGCGTCAAACCAGATCGACGGAAACGTCATTGTGGTTATTGACACGAATACGATTTCGGTGGAGATGTTAGGCCAGGTGCAGCCTTTCGAGTTGGAGTCGCAATTCTCCGGCATAGGCGGGTCGAGCTTCCACATTGTCAGCATTGCCGACAGCGCAACGGGTGTCATAGACGGCGTCAATATAATCTTGTTCAGCAGCTTCACGCCGCACTCAGTCGATTTCGCGACGTTTTATCTCGGCTATCAGCCTGGAACCGATCTGACCCAGACGGTGACGCTGACGTTCGCAAACGGCGCCGGCGCGATTCCTGAACCATCGACTTGGGCGATGATGCTGCTCGGTTTTGCCGGCATCAGCTTTGCCGGTTATCGCAAGACGAATGGCCGTCAGGTCGCTCGCTGCCGTCTAACTTTAGCCGCCATTCGCCGTTGAGAGGCCGCTGAGGGCGGCCTTTCCTTTTGCCGCCTTCGACGATCCGCTGTCGAAAGACGCTGACGGAATGGGTTCTCCAGTGGCTTGAAATAATTTTCGAAGCTGATTGAATTTTGCTCGCGGACGCCCCGGTAATGTCCGACTTTCTTTTGTCGGGAGGAGTCAATCGGCAATGCCGAACGATCCGCTGCTCCAGCCATACCGGCTCAAGCATGTCGCTTTCCGTAATCGCCTGATGTCGACGGCGCATGAGCCGGCCTATACGGAAGACGGAATGCCGAAAGAGCGCTACCGGCTCTACCACGCCGAGAAGGCGAAGGGTGGCATCGCGCTGACCATGATCGGCGGCTCCTCGGTGGTCGCCCCGGACAGCACCCAGGCCTTCGGCAACATCCTTCTCTACAAGGACGAGGTCGTCCGCTGGCTCGCCGAACTCGCCGACGACGTGCACGCCCATGGCGCGGCGGTGATGATCCAGATGACCCATCTCGGCCGGCGGACGAACTGGAACAAGGCGGACTGGCTGCCGGTGATCGCTCCGTCGAACGTGCGCGAGCCCACGCACCGCGCCTTCCCGAAGATCATGGAGGACTGGGACATCGCGCGCGTCACCGAGGCTTACGCCGACGGCGCCGAGCGGGTGAAGGCCGCGGGCCTCGATGGCCTAGAACTCGAATGCTACGGGCACCTGATCGACCAGTTCTGGTCGCCCGCCACCAACAAGCGCGACGACGACTATGGCGGGTCGCTCGAAAACCGCATGCGGTTCGGGCTCGAGGTCTTCTCCGCCATCCGCAAGCGGGTCGGCGATGGCTTCCTCATCGGCGCGCGCATGGTCTGCGACGAGGACTGGAACCGCGGCCTCTCGCGCGACGAGGGTATTTCGATCGCACAGCGCCTCGCGGCCTCCGGCCTGATCGACTTCGTCAACGTTATCCGCGGCCATATCGACACCGAGGAGGCGCTCTCCCATGTCATCCCCGGCATGGGCTCGCGCTCGGCGCCGCATCTCGATTTTTCCGGCGAGGTGAGGGCCGCGACGAGGATGCCGACCTTCCACGCGGCGCGGATCCAGGACGTGGCGACGGCGCGCCACGCCATTGAGAGCGGCAAGCTCGACATGGTCGGCATGACCCGCGCCCATCTCGCCGATCCGCATATCGCCCGGAAAGTCGCCGAGGGTCGCGAGCACGAAATCAGGCCCTGCGTCGGCATGGGCTATTGCATCGACTCGATCTACTCGGGCCAGGCGGTCTGCATCCACAATGCGGCGACGGGGCGCGAGGCGACGATCCCGCATGTGATCACAAAGAGCGCGGGGCCGAAGCGCAAGGTCGTCGTTGTCGGCGCCGGCCCCGCCGGCCTTGAGGCCGCGCGGGTCGCGGGCGAACGCGGGCACGAGGTGGTCGTGTTCGAGGCGGCGGCCGAGGCGGGCGGGCAGGTCCGGATCGCCGCCGGCTTGAAGCGGCGGCGGGAGATCATGGGCATAATCGACTGGCGTCTCGCCGAATGCGCGCGGTTGGGCGTCGAAATCCGCTGCAACGCCTATGCCGAGGCCGCCGACCTTGTGGCCGAGGATCCCGACGTCGTCGTCGTCGCGACCGGGGGCGTGCCGAACATGAGTTTCCTCGACGCCGGCCACGACTTCGCGACCTCGCCCTGGGATATTCTCACCGGCGCGGTCAAGCCCGCGGCGAGCGTGCTTCTCTACGACGACAACGGCGCCCATCCCGGCATGACGGCGGCCGAGTTCATCGCCTCCGCCGGCTCGGAACTCGAGGTGGTCACGCCGGAACGCATGCTCGCCCCCGACCTGGGCGGGACAAGCTATCCCGCCTATTTCCGGGCGTTGAGCCTGGCGCGCGCTTCCATCGCGATCAACCTCCGGCTCGAGCGGGTCGAGCGGCGCGGCAACCGGGTCGCCGGCATTTTCTTCGACGAATACGGCAAACGCCATGTCGAAAAGGAGGCGGACCAGATCGTGGTCGAGCATGGCTCGACGCCGGTCGACGAGCTCTACTTCGAATTGAAGCCCGGATCCGTGAATCTCGGCGAAATCGACCACGAGGCGCTCCTTGCGAACCGGCCGCAGACGATCGTGCGCAACCATGAGGGGCGCTATCGCCTCTTCCGCATCGGCGACGCCGTCGCGAGCCGCAATATCCACGCGGCCGTCTACGACGCGATCCGCCTCATGAAGGACGTTTAGGGTGGATAGGGGTTTGGAAGCTCTACGGCCATGGTCATCGTCATTGCGAGCGCAGCGAAGCAATCCAGGGGCCACCGCCGCCGCCCTCCGATCCCCTGGATTGCTTCGTCGCTTTGCTCCTCGCAATGACGGGGCCAGACGGCCAACTCTATTGAGAGCCAGGCGAGGCACGCGGGCCCCATGCGCCTGATCGACGCCGACGCGATCGCCGCGAAGCTCGACCCGCTCGTTCTCGTCGAGGCGCTGCGCATGGGCCACTGCGACAGCGGCATGGGCGACGTCGAGCGGATGCTGATCGAGGAGTCCGTTACCGGCAACGCGGTCCTGACTTGGTTAGCCTCGCATCCGAAGCGCGGCATCGCCGTCAAGACCGCAACGGTGTTTCCCGGCAACAGTCGCTCGGGCTCGCGGCCGAACGTCCAGTCAGTCGTGGCCCTGTTCGACGCCGCGAACGGGGCGCCGCTCGCCGCCATCCACGGCGAGAGTTTCACCCGCATGAAAACCGCAGCGGACTCGGCGCTGGCCGCGGACCTCCTCGCCGTCCGCGACGCCGCTACGCTTGCCGTGCTCGGCGCGGGCGGCCAGGCGAGGACCCATGTCCGTTTTCATTGCGCCGTCCGTCCCTCGATTCGCAGAGTGCTCGTCTGGAACCGGACGCACGCAGCCGCCGAGCGCCTCGCCGCCGAACTCACGGGCGAGGGCCTGGATGCGGAAGCGCGGGACGACCCTGAAGCCGCCGTCATCGAGGCCGCAATCGTCGCCTGCCTCACCGCCTCGACCGAGCCGGCGCTGCGCGGCGCCTGGCTTAAGGCCGGCGCGCATGTCGACCTCGTCGGCGGCTTTACGCCAGCCATGCGCGAGAGCGACGACGACGTCGTCCGCCGCGGCCGGCTCTTCGCCGACACTCTGCGCTTCACAATTGCCGACTGCGGCGACTTCGCCGACCCGATCGCGCGCGGCGTCATCGCGCGCGACAGGATCGAAGGCGATCTTTTCGACCTCGTTTCGGGCCGCATTCCCGCCCGTCGCGCGCCTGAGGAGATCACCGTCTTCAAGAACGGCGGAGGGGGGCACCTCGATCTCATGATTGCGCGCGCGATTTACAACGCCAGAGCGTGGCGCGGTCGCGGCGGTCGCTCCTGGTTCGCTTCGCTGCGTTCGCAATGACGGTTGACGTTCGCTTGGATCGGAATGCACTCGAGAATGAGCTCCAATCAGGCGCTTACAGGATTGTTCGCCAACGCTCAGGGTCGGCGCGCTTCGGCGCTAGGCGCAGCCCTCACTCCCAGCCTCGAGCCTCTCGTGAGCCAGCGCCAGCGCAATCGCGCAGGCGTTCGACACGTTGAGACTCTTGATGGCGCCGGGGAGATCGAGGCGGGCTAGCACGTCGCAGCGCTCGCGGGTGAGCCGCCGCAAGCCCTTGCCTTCCGCGCCGAGCGCGAGCGCGAGCGGGCGCGAGAGCGCGACGCGGGCGAGCGGGACAGGGCCTTCCGAATCGAGGCCGACCCGCAAATAGCCCATGTCGCCCATCTCATCGAGGGCCCGGGCCAAATTGGTCACCGTGCAGATCGGCACATGCTCGAGCCCGCCCGAGGCGGACTTGGCCAGCGCGCCCGAAAATTCCGGCGAATGGCGCTCGGTGGTGACGAGCGCGTCGACGGCGAAAGCCGCAGCCGTCCGCAGGATCGCCCCGATATTGTGCGGGTCGGTAATCTGGTCGAGGACGACGACAAGGCCGTTCTCCGGCAGTTCCGAGATATCGATCGGCGCGAGCGGGCGCGCCTCCAGAAGCACGCCCTGATGCACCGCCTCGCGCGGCGCGCGCGCCGCGATCTCCTCGAGGCTCATGATCCGCACTTCGATTCCTCGCGCCGCGATCTCGGGCTTGAGCCGCTCGGCCGCTGCCGCCGTGGCGTAGAGGCGGATGAGCTCGCGGCGCGGCGCCGTCAGCGCCGCTTCGACGCTGTGGAAGCCGTAGATCCGCGCCACATCCACCTCGCGCCGCTCGCCCGGTCTCCCCCGCCGCGCTTCGCGTAGAGCGGGGCTCAGGTCCAGCTGCGTCGCGGGCGCTAAGGCCCGCTCGGTCGTGGCGGCGCTCGCCGGGCGATGCGCCTCGCGTCTCGGAGGAAGCGGCGCTGCGCCGCGCTGGTTGCGTTTGCGGGTCATCAAGAGCCCCTTTTGAGGCCGTGATCGTAAGATCCAGCCCTACGCCCTGCCGCCCCGCTAGACCAGCGGCAGGGCGTCCTCGCACCGCGGCCCGAACAGGATTTTTCCAGTTGACAGGCCGCCCGGCAAGGCAACATAAGCCCCATCGCCTCGGCCTGCCCGGGGCGTTTTACGTCCCTGGGGTCAAGAAAACCCTCATCGGACGCGGGGGAGTGTCCCGAGCGGCAAAGGGGGCGGACTGTAAATCCGCTGGCTAAGCCTTCGTAGGTTCGAGTCCTACCTCCCCCACCATCAATAATATCAATCGTTTATGGAAACTGCAGGCATCTTCTTTGTGATTTCCGGCCAGTTTCATTGACTGTCGGCGAATCGGTACGACATGAGATGCGACATGGTCACCAAGCCCACTGAGCGCTCCCGAGGGCGCCCTAGAGACGGTTCGCGGATATAGACGCGCTGATAATTCTCGGCGCCCTAGATCTTATTCCAACCGGCCGCTTCAAAACGCCGACAGAGCCGATCCGCCAGTTTGTGTCTCAATGCCCGGCGAACTCGCCTTGAGAACCGCTGACGCTGTCAGGCCTCCTTGGCTGGCGGCCCGGCCAATTCAAGTGCTGCGACCTCCTCTTCGGTGAAGACGCGGCTGCGAGTCAGAAAGCGTACGCCCTCAGGAGCTTCCAGCGTGAAGCCGGTGCCGCGTCCGGGGACGAGGTCAATAATAAGCTGAGTATGCTGCCAGTATTCGAACTGTGCAGCGCCGATGTAGAATTTGCATCCGGCGATTTCCCCGAGCAGGACATCCTGCGCGCCGACACGGAACTCACCGGCTTTGAAGCACATGGGCGTTGAGCCGTCGCAACAACCGCCAGACTGATGGAACATCAGCGACCCGTGCTGGCGCTTGAGCTGCTCGATGAAATCGGCGGCCTCTTTCGTGACAAGAACTCTAGGAACCATCGGCCTCATTCCGTGCCCGAGTCAGAAAAACGACGGGCGCGGATCCCAGATCCGCGCCCGCGCAATGTCACGTCGCTCAGAAAAAGCCGAGCGCCTTGGTCGAATAGCTGACCAAGAGATTCTTGGTCTGTTGATAGTGGTCAAGCATCATCTTGTGGGTCTCGCGGCCGATGCCGGAAGCCTTGTATCCGCCGAAGGCGGCGTGCGCCGGATAGGCGTGGTAGCAGTTGGTCCAGACACGGCCGGCCTGGATCGCGCGACCCATGCGATAGGCCGTGTTGCCGTTGCGCGTCCAGACGCCCGCGCCGAGTCCGTAGAGCGTATCGTTCGCGATTGAGAGCGCATCCGCCTCGTCCTTGAACTTCGTAACCGACACCACTGGCCCGAAGATCTCCTCCTGGAACACGCGCATCTTGTTGTGGCCAGCGAGGATGGTCGGCTCGACATAATAACCGCCAGCGAGTTCGCCCTCGTGATGCGCGCGTTTGCCGCCGGTAAGCACCTGAGCGCCTTCCTGCCGCCCGATGTCGAAGTAGGAGAGGATCTTTTCGAGCTGGTCCGTGGAAGCCTGCGCGCCGATCATCGTCGTCATATCGAGCGGATGCCCCAACTTGATCTTTTTCACACGATCGACGGCGCGTTCCATGAACTTGTCGTAGATCGATTCCTGCACCAGCGCGCGGCTCGGGCAGGTGCAGACCTCACCCTCATTGAGCGAGAACATCGCGAAGCCTTCGAGCGTCTTGTCGAAATAGTCGTCGTCTGCGTCCATCACGTCGGCGAAGAAGATGTTTGGCGATTTGCCGCCGAGCTCCAGCGTCACCGGGATGATGTTCTCGCTGGCGTATTGCATGATCAGTCGGCCGGTCGTCGTCTCGCCGGTGAAGGCGATCTTAGCGATGCGCTTGCTTTGGGCGAGCGGCTTGCCCGCTTCGAGGCCGAAGCCGTTGACGACGTTGAGCACGCCGGGCGGCAGGATCTCGGCGATCAGTTCGGCGAGAACGAGCATGCCAAGCGGGGTCTGTTCGGCCGGCTTCAGCACGACGCAATTGCCGGCTGCAAGAGCCGGGGCGAGCTTCCATACTGCCATGAGCAGCGGGAAGTTCCACGGAATGATCTGGCCGACGACGCCGAGCGGCTCATGGTAATGATAGGCGACGGTGTCCTGGTCGATCTCTGAAATGGTGCCTTCCTGCGCGCGCACTACGCCGGCGTAATAGCGCCAATGGTCGACGCACAGCGGCAGGTCGGCGTAGGTCGTCTCACGGATCGGCTTGCCGTTGTCGAGCGTTTCGACAAGGGCGAGCAGGTCGAGGTTGGAGGCCATCTTGTCGGCGATCTTGTTGAGGAGAACCGAACGGTCGGCGACCGAGGTCTTGCCCCAGGCATCCTTGGCTTTGTGCGCGGCGTCGAGCGCGAGTTCGATGTCCGCGGCAGTCGAGCGCGCTACCTGGCACAGCTTCGCGCCGGTGACCGGGCTCGGATTGTCGAAGTATCGGCCTTCGACGGGGGGAACGAACTTGCCGCCGATGAAATTGTCGTAGGTCGGCCGGATCACAACCTGCTTGGAAATCGTCTCTAAAGCTTGCTGGAACATGTCGGTCTCCTCCTCTCGTCGCCGCGCCCGAGGCGTCGTGCGTTCAGAACTCATGGCGCTTGCCAAGATGAGCGAATGTTAGGCTCTGAATTCGAGAGCGAAACAGAACTAAGGTACCGTGTACGAAAGTGCTGTTGACACCGCCGTTGGCGGAGCGCTCCAAGACGACGGCTTCTACGGGGTCATTCGGCGATCACCTGATCCGGCGGCGCCTTTTGCGTTTGGGGGAATCGGCGCCAAAGTACACTTTTCGTCGCCCCGTCTGGCCGCTATCCCGGGTTCCGAGAATGAAGAGCCATTTCGAGGCGGGGGCGGAAATGCCGGCCCATCGAGGGTCACACCCGTTTGTGTGGGCGCGGGAGGTTTGCGAGCGCTTCTCGCCTGGTCACGGCGGCAGCTCTGCGCAATCTCGAGCCGCTATTCGAAGTCTCGACCCGGGCGCGTCGCCAAGATCGAGGGTCGCCCGGTAGCGGTCAAAAATGGAAACGGGAGAATGACGATGAAAATCGTTCTGGCGATGACGAGCGCGGTTTCGCTCTCATGGCTCGCGGGCGGCGCGGCCATCGCGGCGGACGTGGAGGCAGGCGAAAAAGTGTTCGTCAAATGCATGCAGTGTCATCGCATTGGTCTCGGCGCGACGAATTTCTATGGGCCCGTTCTCAACGGTTTGATCGGCGGCAAGGCCGGAACCGTCCCCGGCTACAAGTATTCGGCGGCGACCGAGAACTCCGGCATCATCTGGACGCAAGAGACGCTCAGCAGCTACCTCAAGCAGCCAAAGCACGACGTGCCAGGGACGAACATGACGTTCCCCGGATTGCAGCGCCAAACCGACATCGACAATGTGATCGCCTACATCGGCCAATTCAGCCGGGATGGCGGCAAGAACTGACTCGGCGCTTTCCGAGGCCGGCGCGCTTCGCTGGCGTACGGCCCTTTCTTGTTAGGCCCTGAAAATCGGCGGCGATCCTGGGCGATCCTGATGGATCGTCCGGGGAGGGAGAAGACGACATGCGTGGGTTAAGGATCGGGTTGCTCGCGACAGGAATCATTGCGGCGTCGACGACGGCTTCGTTGGCGCAGGACGCCGCGGCGGGCGAGAAGGTCTTCAACAAGTGCAAGGCCTGCCACCAGGTCGGTGAATCGGCCAAGAACGCCGTAGGACCGGTGCTCAATGGAGTCGTCGACCGGCAGGCCGGAACCTATCCGGGCTTCTCCTACAGCGACGCCAACAAGGGGTCCGGAATAACCTGGACGGAAGCGACGCTGAAGGAATATTTGAAGGATCCGCGCGCCAAAGTTCCGGGCACGAAGATGGCGTTCGCCGGCCTGACGAAGGACGAGGACATCGATAACGTCATCGCCTTTCTCAAGCAATTCGGTCCGGACGGGAAGAAGCTCTGACTCAGGTCAGTCGCACGCGCGACTGACGGTGCGGCGGACGCGCCCCCCGACATTCGGAGGCGCCCATGGCCGCAATCACGGGGTGAACAATGTAGCCTCGATTCGCCGAGATTCTTGCGATTCACACGTCCATGTTTTTCGCCGGGCAGGGGGATTTTTCGCTTGATTTTCTTGGGCGTTGTACGACACGACGCCTCGTCACTTCTTTCTCTCAGCCAACTCGATGGAAGTGCCTCCGGCGCCGCCACGGTCGCCCGAACGTCTCGCCGCAATCGGCATGAGAATGAGATGGTCCCGACCTGCAGTTTCCCGAGAAAGGCCAGCGTCACGCTCGAGGAGCGCGGCGTCGAATTCGCAGCCGGCCCGGCATCGAGGCCAGCCCGGTGATTAACCCGCCGGCCCGCGCGCCGCGATCGATTTCTTCGGGCAGCCTTGCCATTCGTCGCCGATCAATCGGCGAGTCCAGAACGCCCCCCAGGAAGCTGGCGCCCGAAAGTCCTATAGGCCGCCCAGCATATTGCACTGCAACATGACGCGTCGAGGCCGCCTGAATTGCAAGTCGGGACGGACAGGTCGAGGAGACGCGTTGGATGCCGAGCTCAACGAATTCCGCCCGTGGGCTTGGGCGTAAACTGCATCTTGGCCCCGAGCGACGATCGTCGCCAAGCCATGCCGACCGCGTCCGGATCAATGCCGAGCCGGCGCGCGAGGTCACCCGGTCAATCCCTGCCATTGATCCCGTCGCGGAAGTCGACCCGCGGATGTCGGCAGGCCGCCACAGCCTCGCCGCGAGCATCGAGGACGCGAGGCAGGCGATCGAAGCCAACGCGCGTCGGCTGTCGGTCGAGTTCGTCGGCCTTCAGCTCAAGGCGATCGACTCGATTCACGAATCGGCGCTTTTGACATTGCAACTGGCCGAGGCGGTCGCTCAGGCGTCCGGCTCAGCCCGGACGGCCGGGGTCTTCTTCGATCGCGGACGCCGTCAGGCCGTCGCGCTGAACGGCGTCGCGTTCGATTTCGTCCGCTCGGCCTTGAACCTGATCAGCGCGCTGTCGCCATCCGGCGCACAACCGGCCACATTCGACCGCCCGTTGACGATCGACCAAGCGGAGGACGTACGCGAAGCCCTCGCGCAGCGCCTCGCCGGGCTCACCTCTCAGCAACGCAGGGTTTTGCGCCTGATCTTAGCGGGCCTCCCCAATAAGCTGATCGCCCACGAACTGGGCATCTGCGAAACGACGGTCAAGGCCCACGTCAGCCAGGTGCTGCAGAAGCTCAACGTCTACAGTCGGGCGCGGATTATCGCGCTGGTTGGACGGTATGGCGATATCGACGGCCTGAACTGATCGCACGAGCGCGAGTCACCGCCCGCACCCCCGCCACCGAGGCCAAAATGGCCTGTTTGCTCATCGTCGGCGCGTCGCCAAATTTTGGCAGAACGTCATAATAACGCCGCATAGATGTCGCATTCAAACTTCGTCGAAGATTGCCCTCATTGATTGAGAGGAAGGGGATAGACTATGTCGATTTGCCTTAAGTCTTCCGCTCTCGCTGCGTTCGGTTTCACCCTGTTTGCCGCCGGCATGGTCTACGCCGCTTCGCCAGGATTGGGTTTCGGCCCGACGGTGAGCGGCGATCAGACGCTCAATAACAACCTCGGCGCATTGACGCAGACCATTGCCTGGCAGAACTCCCCCGAGGGCGACGTCTACCAAATGGCGCTGAGCGCCCCAGCCCCGGAAATGCCATTTGAAAGCGTGGCGATGGAGTCCAGTTCGCAGGACGCCGTCGCTGCCGGACCCGACATCTTCAACGATCACAGCTTGAACGCAAACCTGCGTGCGTTCGGACGGGTGATCGCTTGGCAAAAGTCTCCCGAGGGCGACGCGTTCGCGTATGCGCTCGAAACGCACGTGACCGGCGCCGATTTCGAACGGGTCGCGTTGGCGTCGGTTCCGCCGGGCGGCGTGCTCTCCGACGAATAACGGTCTCATTTCGTCCGGCGCGAAGACCCATGCCACCCATCGGCGATGGGGCGACGCCAGATGACGTGAATGCGCATTGCCATCTGCGCCTGGGGTGGCCGGAAGTACTATAGGCGGCGCCGGTGAGCGCGCAATAATGGATCCTGTGCGCGGCATCCTGGAATCGCCGGCGCACAAACCCAAGGAGTTCTCATGGCCTGGTCGACGCCAATTGTTGTCGAAGTTTGCCTTGGCATGGAAGTCACCAGCTACGCTTCCGCGCAGAGCTGACGACAACGCCGTCGCGTCGGCGAGGATCGCCGGCGCGATGGCCTCCGTCTCTCCTTTGATTACGGCGCGGGCTCGGCCCGCGCCAGTCGAGGCTGCAACGACACCAGGCTTTCCGGGCGACGCCGGCGCTACCCGCCTTCGCGCGTAGCCTTCCTCGGGCGCGCCGTTGTTTTCAATACAGACGCTGACGATAGCGCTCCTTGTCTGCCTCCGGCGTCGAGAACTCCGGATTGTAGCCATGGGCCGCGAGATCCGCGGCGTCGGCGTCTCCCTGCCTGGCGGCGCGATCGATGAACGAACAGCCGAGGACTTCGTCGCGCCGAACGCCGTGTCCGCGCAAGAGGTCAAGCCCGTAGTTGGACTGCCCGATGGAATAGCCGGCTTCCGCCGCCTTGCGGTCCCACACCGCCGCCTTTGCGGGATCGGAGGGTTGATCGTATCCGTTCTCTTCGGTCCAGGCCATCCGAGGCATCGCGGCGAGAACTCCCTCCTTCGCGCAGCGTTCGAAGATCCTGCGCGCAGCGACATGGTCGCCCATCTTCGCGGCGGGATAGCCGTAGAGACAGAGCCTCGGATCAAACACCCGGTCGTCCGCCTTGCGGGCGAAATATTCGATCGTCAGCTCTTGCGGATTGAGGGTGCCGCCGGCGTCTTCGCTCGTATCCGCCGCTCGCGCCGCAGCAGCGCCCGACAACCAGCACCCGCCGCAAAGTGCAAGGATAAGTCCCCGTTCCCACATGTCGCTCTCCCGATCAGCGGACCAAGATTCGCAGTCATGGTCTGCGTCAGGTCCGGTTGAGTCAACAGTCGTTGCGACATCGCGGGCGTCGTCGGCGCCAAAGTACAATACCCGGCCCAGCAAGGCGTCGGTACCTTCCCAATATCGAGATTGAAATTGGGTAGGGACGGCCATGAGAGCTCATAAACTCTCGCATTGCGCAG
>Ga0209656_10000305_pt1 | contig 33078 bp, 29 predicted proteins | sample BogFormECP12_OM2_FD_188239 | JGI IMG/M metagenome (GOLD analysis project Ga0209656, IMG submission 188239) | Bog forest soil microbial communities from Calvert Island, British Columbia, Canada - ECP12_OM2 (SPAdes) (version 2) | ecosystem: Environmental > Aquatic > Freshwater > Wetlands > Bog ...
CAGAGAAAAAAGGAAGAAAGCAAGAATAAAAATAAATAAGGAAAAGAAAGAAAGAAAAAACTTTGTGTCTCTGTGCCTCTGTGGTGAATTATTCAGGAGATATATGGCAACCTTTGGGCTGATCGAATACAAGGACGCCAGCCCGGAAGTGCGCGCGGTCTATGACGACATTATGGCGACGCGCAAGACCGACTGGATCAACAATTTCTGGAAGGCGTTGGCGTCTGATCCGGCATTGCTGAAGCGCACATGGGAGGACAGCAAACAACTGATGGCGCCAGGCGCGCTGGACGCGGTGATGAAGGAGTTGATCTACATCGCGGTGAGCGTGACCACTGGTTGTCCTTACTGCATTGCGGCGCATACCGCCTCGGCGCGCAAGAAGGGCATGAGGGATGAGATGTTCCACGAGATGATGTCCGTAGTGGCGTTAGCCAACGCTAACAATCGGCTGGCCAACGGCTACCAGATCGAGATCGATGAGCAGTTCAAAACATGATCTCGCCAGTCGGTATAATGGAGCTTCCATGAAAGCCTACGTTTACGTCTCGCTCAAGAAAAGTGTGCTCGACCCGCAGGGGAAAACTATCCACGGCGCCCTGAAGAAGATGGGTTATCGCGGCATCGACGATCTGCGCCAGGGTAAATACTTCGAGATAACCCTGGACGGCGGAACCAGCCGTGAAGAGGCGCAGGCGGAGATTGAGCGCGTCGCGCGCGAGGTGCTCACCAATCCGGTGATTGAAGAGTACCGCTTCACGATCGAGTGATGTGGGTTTCGACGCCGCCGGTCCTGGAGGGCCAGGACAAATCACTCTTTGGCATCGCGGAGGGTCGCTGTGCCATCAAATTGAGCACAGTCGCAAATCGAAGATCCTCGCTGAAAGCTTGCTTCGCTCGCCATCGGCCCGAACTGATGCGATAAGCCAGTTGAAGCAGCGACGTGTTGTTCACGGGAGCCGAACCTATGTGTGGGATTGTTGGATACGTTGGAAACAAGCGGGTCGTGCCGGTAATTCTGGATGGCCTGCATCGCCTCGAATATCGCGGCTATGACTCTGCCGGTATTGCTGTAGGTGGCAACGGAGACGGTCTGCAGGTGCGCCGCGCGGAGGGCAAGCTGCGCAATCTGGAAGAGGTAATTCGTCTGAAGCCGATCGACGGCACTTACGGCATTGGCCATACGCGCTGGGCCACCCACGGACGTCCAACGGAGGAAAACGCCCATCCCCATCGCGACTGCACAGGAAAGATCGTCGTCGTCCACAACGGCATTGTGGAGAACTACGTCAGCCTGAAGAAGAAACTCATCGAGGAAGGTCATAAGTTCCGCACCGAGACCGACACTGAGGTGATTGCGCACCTCGTCGAAAAGAACCTGCAAGGCAACAATGGTCATAAAGTCCCGCTGGAAGAAGCCGTCCGCAAGACGGTGAAGCTGCTCACCGGAGTGTTCGCGATTGCCGTCATCTCGTCCGATGAGCCAAACAAGATTGTGGCCGCTCGCAACGGGCCGCCGGCGGTCATCGGACTGGGCAAAGACGAATACTTTGTCGCCAGCGATGTGCCGGCGATTCTCTACCACACGCGCGACCTGTTTTTCCTCGCCGATGGCGACCTCGCCACCATTACTCCCGCGGGCGTGCGCTTGACCGACTTCGAAGGCCAGCATATCGAGCGCCAGGTGCAGCACATCACCTGGGACCCCATCATGGCGGAGAAGGGCGGCTTCAAGCACTTCATGCTGAAGGAAATCTACGAGCAGCCACGCGCCGTCCGTGATACCACGCTGGGCCGCGTATCGCTCGACACTGGCAAGGTATTCCTCGACGAGATGGAGATCACCGAGGACGATTTCCGCAAGCTGGAAAAGGTTTACGTCGCGGCTTGTGGCACCAGTTGGCACGCCGGACTCGCGGGCAAGTTCATGATCGAGAGGCTGGCAAAGGTTCCGGTTGAAGTGGACTATGCCAGCGAGTTTCGTTACCGCGATCCGCTGACCGGACCGGGCGATCTCACGATTCTGATTACACAGTCCGGCGAAACCGCCGATACCATCGCAGCAATGCGCGAGTCGCGCGCCAAGGGCGCGAAGACCCTGGGTATCTGTAACGTGGTCGGCTCGATGATCGCGCGCGAATCCAACGGTACGGTTTACACCCACGCTGGGCCGGAGATCGGCGTCGCCTCGACCAAAGCGTTCACTGCGCAATTGACGGCCCTGTTCCTGTTCGCGGTGTATCTCGGACAGGTGCGCGGCACGCTTGACGCCGAAGAGTCGAAGCGGCTTCTTACCGACCTGACTCGCATACCTGCCAAACTGGAGTCGCTGCTGAGTCGCGACGAGGAGACCGAGGACCTCGCGAAGGAATATCATCGCGCACACGATTTTCTCTTTCTCGGGCGCGGCGTGCACTATCCCATCGCGCTGGAAGGTGCGCTGAAGCTGAAAGAAATTTCCTACATCCATGCCGAAGGTTATCCCGCCGGCGAGATGAAGCATGGACCGAACGCGCTCATCGATGAGGATCTGCCAGTTGTCATCCTGGCCACGCACGACAAGAACGATCCCGGCTCGGTGCTGCGCTACGAGAAGACGCTCTCCAATCTGAAGGAAGTGAAAGCTCGCTCCGGCACGGTAATCGCCATCGCGACCGACGGCGACGAGGAGATCCGCGAAGCTGCCGACCATGTGCTGTACGTTCCTGAAGCCCCAGAGTTGCTGGCGCCGATTCTGGAAGTGGTTCCCTGCCAGTTGCTGGCCTATCACATCGCCGTCCGCCGCGGCTGCGATGTAGATCAACCGCGCAATTTGGCGAAGTCGGTGACCGTAGAGTAGCTACTCGCTGCGGCGCAAATCCACGACGCCGCGTGTGCCGAAGCCATCATCGGCCGCGTCGTTGGGACCTTTGGGACCGCCGTCGCGCATTTTGGCCGTGATCTCTTCGATTAGCACTTCGATCACGGAGGTGGTCGCAAGCTGTTGCTCTGTGGCGGAAGCGTAATCTTGGCCCGCGGTGCGTCCCGGAATGTAGCGTGAGGTCATCGCCTCAAACATCGCGCGCTTCTCTGCCCCGTCTTCAAGCAAGCGGCCGCGGCCAAAGCACATCACGCAGCGATAGTTTGCCGAGTGATATTTGGCGTCCCGTGAATAGACCAAGCCATCGAGTTGCGTCACCGTCGCGCAAACTGGCACGCCCGATGCAAGATGCTGCAGAGTGCGGCTGGAAACGCCGCCGTGCAAATACAGGCGATCAGGACGCTCGGCCGCGTACTGATACAGCATGGGAATGACGTATGGCTTACCATCCTGCTCGAAGCCGACGTGCGCGACATAGCCCTGGGCAAGAAACTCCCGCGCGCGATCGGGGACTGCGCGCTCGGGGTGCTGACGAATCGTAGTAGTCCAAGTCGTGTCGGTCATAATGTTTGTTCAAATCTAGCATGGGTCGCCAGATACCGCTCGGGACTTCTTCCGCGATCCTTACTGAACGGTCAATTTCCCTCGACTAGCGGCCATACTCCAGAACCGTGATGTCCTTGAATTGCCATGTCGTGGGCGTGCCAAACACTGACTGCAACTTAGCGGCAACAGCGGGAGAATCGTCTTGCACAGTGTCGCGGCCCGCGCCTTCCCGCCGAATCATCACCCAGACGTGACGGAAGTCGCGCTCGTTGGAGTCCAATCCTGTTAGTAGGTTGCGATCATCGTCACCCACGCCGTAATACGGTTGCGTGAACAGATGCAGGGCCGGCACGTGTTGATCGAGCTGACGGTAGTAATCAAACGTCACGATCGCATAGAACGGATAAATGACCACGGCATCGCCGGCTTGAGCGGAAGTGAGAATTACATTCGTCGCTTCGCGCCAATCTTCGCGGGGCTTATGGTAGCCCCTCACGATTGTAGGGATTGAGGTCAAGCACAACGCAATCACTAGACAGAGGCCGACATGCCGTTTTGACAGCGCGGTCGTTCCACGGCCTGCCAGCATCACCGCAGCCGGCAAGCTGAAGATCATATATCTCTGAACGAAGACGGGATGAAGCAACGACACGAATCCGTTGAGCGCAATCGGCACCACGGCCCACGAGAGGACCAACATCCCGCTCCAAAAGCTATCAGGAGTGGTCTTGCTATCTCGTTCGCGGCGGATCGCAAGCGCGCCCGCTACCCACAGGATCGCGGTCACGACAAATTTCTCACCGCTGCCGCCCAGGAAGAAGGCAAGATGCAGCAGTTGTTTTGGAGTCGGTTTTGGCATCCACGGGAAGGTCATCGCTTGCGGCGGGACGCGAAGTACGTAGGTGAGTCCCGGCGCTGCGATCGCTAGAATTATCAGTCCATGGACGATGAGCCGTCCCCACCGCGCAGGCTTCCTGCGAAAGAACAGCGAGCAGGCTTGTGCCACCAACGCCGGTGCCGCGAAATAGTGACTGTAAACGGCCAGAGCGCTAAAGATGGTCCACAGGATCCAGTCGCTCTCATGGTTCTGCTCGACCGCGCGCACGAAGAACCACGTCGACATCAACAACAATAGAATTGTCATGGTGTAACTGCGGGCTTCCTGCGAGTAGTACACATGGGTCGGGCTGAATGCGAGGATTGCGGTCGATGCCAATGCGGGTCGGAAACCTACCAGTTTGCGAGCCACCAAGTAGAGGAGCGGAATGGAAGCGATCCCGAAGACGGCGGCAGGAAGACGGAGCCAGGCCTCACTTTGGCCCAGATGTAGCCAACCGCGCATGAGCAGAAAAAAGGCCCCTTGGAAGCTTGCCTCGCCATACCACCACACATGCACGAAATGTGGCCATGCCATGCGCGCCAGCGTTACAGTCGCGCCTTCATCCAGCCACAGGCTCTTCGTCCCGAGGTGAAAGAGACGGAACCACGCTCCGACGAGCGTCAACAGGATGATGACCAAGACGCGGCCTTGACGAGTCGAGTCCGGATCCAACAACGGATTCGGCTTGGGTGTGGGATGGGCGAGCGGTCGCTCGCTGGCTGCGGGCATAAACAGCTATCTTACAGCGGAGAGGACGGAGATCGCTTCCGCACTCGTGCCAAGAACCAAGAACTGCGTTCCCGTTTTGACACGGCCGAGTATCCAAATGCGGCGCTCTTTTTTTCGCCATTGTCCTTGCGCTATTCTTCCTGTAACAATCTTGGGTCACAACATTTCGGCTGGGCATTCGCACGCTACTTTGCCTATGAACGCGAAAGATAAGATACGTGAAATCCTTGCGCTGGCTGACATCGAACTGAATGGCCCCGATCCGTGGGACTTCCAGGTGCACGACGAGCGCTTCTACCAGCGCGCGCTGAGCCACGGCGAGCTTGGCCTGGGCGAGTCGTACATGGATGGCTGGTGGGACGTCCCGCAGCTCGACGAGTTCTTCTCCAAGACCCAAAAGGTGCAGCTTCAAGACAAGGTGAGGACATTCTCCTTCGTGTGGCTCGCGGCCAAGGGCAGGTTCCTCAATCGCCAGACCCAGTCGGCATCGAAGAAAGTCGCGCACGACCATTACGACCTGGGCAATGATCTCTACCGGGCGATGCTCGACAAGAACATGCAGTACACCTGCGCTTACTGGAAGGACGCTAAGACCCTGGACGAAGCGCAGGAGAACAAGTTGCACCTGGTTTGCCGGAAGCTCTACCTGAAGCCGGGGATGAGAGTGCTGGAGCTGGGCAGCGGCTTTGGAGGACTGGCGCGCTTCATGGCCAAAGAGTACGGCTGCGAGGTTGTAAGCTACAACATCTCGCGGGAGCAGATGAACTTCGCCCGTGAGTTTTGTGCCGGGCTGCCTGTGCGCCTGGAGGAGAAGGACTACCGCGAGGCGGCGCATGAGCCGCAGTTCGATCGCGTGGTCGCGGTCGGGCTGTGCGAACACATCGGCCACAAGAACCATCGCTCGTTCCTCCAGTTGGCACGCGCCAAGCTGAGGGACGGCGGCTTGTTTCTGCTGCACACCATCGGCAACAGCAAAACGGTAACCTCCACGAACCCGTGGCACGACAAGTACATTTTCGCCCGCTGTCTGATTCCGTCCATGCCGCAGCTCGCGGTGGCGATGGAAGGCCTCTGGACGATGGAGGACTGGCACACCTTCGGCCCCGATTACGACTACACCTTGATGGCGTGGTGGAAAAACTTCGACAGCCATTATTGCACACTCGACAAGCGGCGATACGACCAGCGCTTCTACCGCATGTGGAAGTTCTACCTGCTCACGTCGGCGGGCGCATTTCGGTCGCGCCGGCTGAACCTCTGGCAGATGGTGCTCAGCAAAGGGGACATCGAAGGATATGTGCCTGTCAGGTAGCCGATGACATCTTCCGACCTTCCAGCGTATTCGAAGAGGCGCGAGCGACTCGTCGGCGAGCTGGCTGGGGCGCGCGCAAGCGGCGGCAACATCGGTCTTGCGAAGTCCACCTCGAACCTGTTTCGCCATCGCGTCCAAACCGGCACGAAGCGCATTGACGTGCGGCCTTTCCATCATGTGCTCTGCATCGATCCCAGCAGCCGCGTCGCCGAGGTCGAGGGCATGACAAGCTACGAAGAACTTGCCGACGAGACCCTGAAGCTCAGCCTGCTTCCGACCGTCGTGCCGCAGCTCAAGACCATCACCATTGGCGGAGCTATCAGCGGAATTGGCATCGAGTCGTCCTCGTTCAAGTACGGCCTCGTCCACGAAACCGTCGAGGAGATGGAGATCCTGCTGGGTGATGGCAGCACCATGGTTTGCTCGCCAACGCAGAAATCCGATCTGTTCTTCGGCTTCCCTAACTCTTACGGCACGCTGGGCTACGTGCTGCGGCTCAAGGTAAAGCTCATCCCGGCGAAGAAGTACGTCAAGCTTACGCATACCAAATTCACTGAGACGACGAAGTTCTTCGCGCAAATCGAAGCGTCATGTGCGAGCGCGCGCTTCGACTACATCGACGGCGTGGTCTTCAGCGGCCGCGAGATGTACATCATCACCGGCGAATTCACCGACGATGCGCCCTTCGTCAGCAACTACACCTACATGAAGATGTTCTACCAGTCCATTCGGCAGCGCGAGGTAGATTACCTCACTGCCAAGGACTATATCTGGCGCTGGGACACGGACTGGTTCTGGTGCTCCAAGCACTTTTATGTGCAGCATGCTCCGGTGCGATTGCTGGCAACGAAGTGGCTGCTGAACTCGAAGACCTACCAGCGCATCATGCGGCTCTCGCACAAGATCATGCCCGACTCGAACACTGAATCCGTGATTCAGGATGTCGACATCCCCATCGAACACACGGTTGAGTTTCTCGATTTTCTGCTGCGCGAGATCGGCGTTCTTCCCATCTGGATCTGCCCATTCCGCAGCTACGATCCCAGCGTCACCTACGATCTCTATGCGCTCGATCCCAAGAAGCTTTACATCAACTTTGGCTTCTGGGACACCGTCCCGAGCACGCAACCGGAAGGACACTTCAACAAGAAAATCGAAGCGAAGGCGTTGGCGTTGCACGGCAAGAAAGGTCTGTACTCGACTGCCTATTTCGACGAGCAGACCTTCTGGCAAATCTACAATCGTCCCGCGTACGAAGTGCTGAAGAACAAGTACGATCCGAGTCGCTGCTTCAAGGACTTGTACGAGAAAACGGTGAAGCGGCTGTGAGGGAACCATACGGCTCTTAGCGGGGCGGGGCCGCGTAAACTTCTGTAAAAATAGTAACCACACTTTAGTGACGATTTCTGCTGCCTGGATTGCCCCATTCTCCGTCCGCACCAGAAAAAACAAAACTCGTAAGATCCTTGTTTTGAGGATTTTGGCTGTAAAATCGTCAAAACATTGCCCTTAGCATCATATCTAAGTATCGTCTTATCAATAACTTGCCTACATCCACCTAAAATCGGGCAAACATTGGACTTATTGGCAAAATCTTCAAAACACTCGACTTAGGAGGAGCGGCTCGCCGCAAACCCGCGTCGCATTACTGGTTACCTTCTTCGGCCGGAGTGGCTGTTGTCTTGCCGACCCTTCAGGAGTCCGCCGAAGGCTTCGGCCACTGAGTTATCAAAGATCCCCGATCCACTTGACTGCGTTCGGGCAGGCTCTGCGGACCGTCCCTGCCCACCTAAGGACAGGAGAGACACTAGGTCTCACGAACCCAGAATATCGCATTTTCCACCAGAGTCAAGTTACGAAAGTACATGTACCACTGCTGAGGCGTTTCGGCAACCTGAGCGAGTTCTCGTGTCGCTTCAACCGCCGTCACATGGAGCCGTACAGGTTCGATCTGGCACTTCGCAACCTGTCGGAGAGGAAACCTCTGCCGTTCAAGAAGTGGACCTGTACGCATTGAATCTTGGGTTCCTCAAGATCACCCTGCAACAGCTCATTGCCGTCCTGCAATTCGCTGCAGAGAGTGGGGCGTCTGCCGCTCCCCGCCACTAATGGTGCATAGAGCGGCCAGTGTGCTGCTGTCTGCGAAGTTGCCAGGTGGTTTAGGGCACGGATCTTAAGGCCGGGGGATTTCGAGTTGTTTGCAAATGGCCCGGACTGTGCCCTCTTTGATTTCGCGATGACGGGGAATGCTGGCGGTCTTACGGGCTTGAGGCTTGAACCAAATGCTATGCGCGCCTCCCTCACGATAAAGAACGCAGGAATGCTGACGAAGGTGGGCGCTCCAGGTCGGCCAGTTTCACGCTCAGGCCAGCTCGAAGGTGTCGCGCAGCGCACTGGCAGAAAGGTCCTTCTCCGCCAGCTCTCGCTGGCAATCCAAGACCAAGCGGAGCGCGTCGCGAAGGTTCGCCTTGGCCTCTTCGAGAGTTTCCCCCTGCGAGATGGCCGCAGGAATCTCCTCCACGAAGCAGGTGTATCCGCCCTCTTTTGCAGGTTCGAATACGGCGGTAAGCTTCACAGGGTCAGGCTATCACAGGATATGCCCGTGATAACAGTCTGAAGGTAATGCGATGGTGCCAGCGCATGGCAATTGCCCGCATTAGGGCACATCGGATTCCAGCGTCATACTTCCTGCCCTTTTTCTTTAATAACTTACCGCAATCCGCGTCTGGCAAGTCATCTGCACTATCCGTGGTGTCGGGACGAAGGCCCCGGCACGAAGGGAGACCAGAGATGCGGAAGGTAACACTCACGAAGAAAGCGGTCATTCTGCTTGTGCTGCTGGTTGCGACGACTGTAATGGCGCAAGACAAGTCCACAGTCACCGTCAAGAGCAGCGAAGTGAACGACGGCGTGATTAGTCTCACAGTCCATCAGGTTGACCCTGTCCAGCAGGGCGGGACGTCGTTCGTTTTGCAGTGCAACAAGGCCCAATCCGGCTGCGCCGTCCTCCCACCGGGAAACTACTTGATGGTCCGCCTTCCCCAGAACCGGGGCATGTATGAAGGCGCGAACGTTGACCTCTACCCTGCTTCAGCGGATGTGCAAACCAGTCAGAAGATCGGGGAATATTGTCTGATTGACAAGTGAGTTGACCGGAGAAACGCCCGCTACACCCCGCCCTGGTTTGAGGTGGCAAGAAACAGTACCGATTTCTTCGCTGCTTTGAGCACCGTGCCATACCCTGCGTCGAGGTTCATGCTCTTCAACATTCAGGAATCTCCTTCTTAGGCCCACATTCACCAAATCATTATGATGCTGTAACCGCGTTGCAAAGCTGAGCTGAGAACATAGATAGCAAACTCACGAGCCGCTGGGGCGATCGGCTCCATTCCTGGAGTTCCAAAGGAGATTCCCTATGACAATTGATCCGTTAAGAAAACGTGACCACCTGCGTTCGCCTGCTCAACTTATTATGGCGGTTTCGCTCATCCTCGTGGCCGGCGCTGTCGCTGCAACTGCACAAACTCACTTCCAGCCCGGCAACCTGGTGGTGAGCCGGAGCGTCTATGACAACAATCCCAACAACGTCCAGGTAGGCGAGATCCTGCCGCCGAACTGTGCGGCGACAACCGGGGGCTGCGGCGGGATGGCAACCTATAACGGCACCTACCCGTTGGTCTGGAACAACAATCTGGTTGATGGCAGCTTCGGCATCACTTCGAAGATCGTCCTCGACCAGTTCACGCCGGCAGGCTCGCTGGTCAACTCGCTGACGGTTCCCTATAGCTCGGCGGTTGGAGTCGCGCTCAAGGGCGACCAGATGGTCACCAGCTTTTCGTCCAAGTCCGAGATAGCTCTTAACCTCTCGCTCGATGGCAGCTACCTGACCTTCATGGGCTACAGCGCCTCGATCGACGACCTGGACGTGTCCAACTCCAATACACCTCTGGAGGTTGACCCGACCAACCCTGTAGGAAGAAGCTTTTGGCGAGTGGTTGCGCAAGTGGATCCCAACGGCAACTTCGGCTACACCAAGACGAATGCTTACAGTGGAAACAACGGCCGTGCCGCCATTTTTAACAATTTGGATGGCGCGAATTTCTACTACACCTCTGGCAATGCCGGTAACGGCGGCACGCCGCAGCCCGATGGCATCATCATCGGAGCAGGGGCGCAGATTATGACCCCGTCGAGCGAGCCTCTAGTCGCGCAAATGCCCGGCATGCCGACACCGGTGGCCAGCTTCAACGTCACGCAACTTGGCGACAAGCCCGACAAGATTGGCAAAGATGACAACTTCCGCGGCCTGACCATCTTCAACAACGTTCTTTACTACTCCAAAGGCAGCGGCGGTAATGGCGTCAACACCGTCTATTGGGTCGATCCCACCCTCACCGTGTGCAACGATAACAACGGCATCGGCGTGCCGCCGTCGGGCGCGACTTTGCCCACCGCGCCGCTGGCTTACGACCCCAGCAAGCTTCAGACCGAGGGCCTGGATCCCAACAATATGTGCGTCCTGAAGGGCTTCCCGGTTGCCCTCAAGTCGAAGACTTCGTTCCCCTTCGGCATCTGGTTTGCGAACGCAACCACGGTGTACGTTGCGGATGAAGGTAATGGTGACAACACTTATTCCAACGGCATGTACACCGTCGCGGCAGGCCAGACGACCGCCGGCTTGCAGAAGTGGATCTTCGATTCCAACAAGGGGCAGTGGAACCTGGCCTACGTCCTACAGTCGGGATTGCAACTGGGTGTGCCGTATACGGTTGCTAACTACCCGACCGGAAACAATCCCGCCACCAACCTGCCGTGGTCTCCGGGCACCGATGGCCTGCGTAACATCACCGGCGTCGTCAACGGCGACGGCACGGCGACGATCTACGCCATTACCTCGACCGTAAGCGGTAACGGCGACCAGGGTGCAGACCCGAACCGGCTGGTGGTCATCGCCGATCAAATCAGCGCTACTTCCCTGCCACCGGACGAGAAATTCTCCATCTTTGACAGCGCGAACAACCTCGAGGTTCTGCGGGGAGTTTCCTTCACTCCGGTAGCTTCGGACCGGCCGTAACGAAACTGTCATCGCGCAGGGTTGCGCTTGAGGCAAATAAAAATGGCGGGACGCCCTTCGGCATCCCGCCATTCTTTACCGGGAAATCTCCAGTAGTTTCGGAGGACCGAAACTTATGGTGACATCGGCCGACCGGCGCGCCCGCTCGCTAGTCGCAGCACCGGCCCAATATCAGGCATTTACGGACGGCCTGAAGGCCGTCCCCTTCAAAGAACGAAACTTAATCAGAGTTTCCTTAGGGCGTTCTAGCGTGCCAAGAGCGGGCGCTGCGCTACCAAGCCCGGCCACCAGGTGAATTCCACTGACGTCGTAACGTCGCGCTGCCGGTTTGGCGCCACCACCGGCTCCAACCACGACTCATACTGGAGGAAAGCTTTCAACTGGACATCCTTGCGAACTCGCAGCCTCGCCGAGAGGGTTGCGTCCCACTGCGTGCTTCCCCGGGGAATGAAGTCCTTGGCTATCTTGGCGTAACGAAAATTCGCTTGAATGCTGCTTTGAGGATTGATGGTATAGGTGCTCCACGCCTGATAGCCGGTACCTTCGCGGCCGATCCAGCTTCCCATCAAATATCCGTCGTTGAGATATAAATCGTGATAAACAATTTCGTAGTACAGAAATCGGCCGCCTTGTTCGGTCGCCCCCGGCGGGTTCGTGTAAGCCGCCTCTACCCGAAAATCAAGCTTGGGAAGTCTCGGAACGTGCGCCAGATAAATCCCCGGGTTGATGCCTGCGCGGGCGTTCGGTAATGCGTTAACGTCGTCGTGCACAATCGAATCGGTGTAAAACGTCAACCAGCGCTGCAACTTAGGCAACCTCCAGGTAAGGTCGAATTGGGCGTGGCGAGCGCCGGGATCGTTGCGCGAAAACTTGACGCTATTGGGCACATTGGTAAAGCTGGTGAAGCTATTCCAGAAGGAGCCAAAGGTCAGGGGAACATGTCCCTGGCCTGCGAATATGACGGTTCGACTAATGCTCAAGCTCAGATCGCGGAGGGGCTTGCAACTGAACTTCTGACCGAACATGTAGGGCCCGGGCGGAAACTGATGCTGGGCGAGCGAGCCGAAGAAATTGTCGGTCTCGATGGGGCCCAAGACCTTCGACACCCCGGGAATATAAAGCGGCGCGCTGCGCTTGATCTGGAGCATCCAAAGCGGGGTGGCGTTATTGCTCATCAGCAGGGCGCCACCTTCGCCGGATCCCCACCATAGACTCTGCTTGCCGACCGAAAAGTCAAGCCCCGCATACTTCATCGCGACGTAGGTATCGAGCAGGCGGAAGCGGTCGATGGTGGCGAAGGGAGTTGCCGGCTGTATGGGGTTTAAATCCACTTCGGCGATGACGGAGCGTTCCAAAAGCGAGTAGGCCGGCGCGGACGGGGAGTGCTGGTATTCTCCTGACACATAAAATGCAAAACGCCCATCCTGGGCGCGAGCGCTGAATCCGGTGCTGTTGTTCACGCCTTGCTGATACGGCCTTCCCTCGTCGTTGATAAGGGTCTGTCCAAAGTGATAACTGTCGTTGAGGGGTTTGCCGGCGATGTCCAGCGTGCGGGTATAAAGCGTGTCGAGTTGAATGGATTCTACCGCGGTTCCCTCCAGGGCTTCGAGCTCCTCGGCAAATTCTGCGTCAAGATATTTTTGAAGCTGCGCCACCTGTGGCGGCAAGTCTCCGTGCTCTTCCACTTTTTCATGCATCTCGACCATCAAGCGAGCGCACGAGATCCGGGTCCAGGGCCTGAGGCCCAGGACCGCGGTGTCAATATATCCCCGTCCGATGAGTTGCTCGAACGCCGGATAGACCCAGCTATCGAGTGGAACATAGGTGCTGGCCAAGTTGCCGGGACGAATCGCCGAGGTTTGATCGGCAACCACCTTCAATTCGTCATCGAGCTTGGGGTTGTGCCGCTGGTTGAAGATGTGGCGGCCGACCTGATAGCCAATCAGCCCGCCAATGAAGAGGTCGGAGAGAAAGTGCTGGCCGGATGCCGCTCGCGCCATGCTGACTGCCGTCGCCAGTCCGTAAGCGCCAAACTCGGTGTACGGGTTCGGGTACTCCCGCGCCACGACCGACGCGAAGGCAAACATCACGGCCGCGTGGTTCGAGGGGAAGGAGTTCCCACCATCAAAGAAAGTGTTCTGGTAGTTCGACTGATAGGGGCGCAGCCGCCCAATGCCATACTGAATGCTGTACTGTAGGGGCAAAACATCCAGCATGGCTTCGGTCGCCAGCACGCCGGTCTCGCGCATACGCTCGTTGTGGGTGATGTGCCCCCAGAAGTAACTGGCGCCCGATAGTCCGGCAGCCGCCGCCAGTCCCGCGTCGGAAAAAAGGTTCAAGGCATGGTCGTGCGAGTTTTTCATCGCGAACGAGCTGTCCGGGTCGGACGCGAACAGGCCTCCAGCGATGGCTGCAGACGGCGCCAGCCACTTGAAAGCCCCATCGTTCACGTGGAAAGGGCTGGCGAAAATGTCTTTCTGATCTTCCGCCAGATGTTGCAGGAATTTCGTCTCGTTGGGATGTGGAGTGGGCGCGTAAAAGGGGTCGGGCTCCGGAGTTGCCGGGGCGGGGCTGGCAGCTTGTGACGGTGCCGGCGGGACGGTTGGCTGCTGCGAAACGGCGGAGATGCTGAGGACCGCAATGAGGACCGTGCTCGCGACAATATCAGGAAGGCGACGCTTGAGGAACGAAAGCCGGCGCTGGAAAATGTCCTGCCGTTTAGTCATGCAGATGAGTTGAGGCGGGGTTCAAGCTGAAGCTGCGTAGTAGGCACAAATGCGAGAAAGTGCAGTCACCACGTCAGAGGTGTCCTGTTCTGTCATGGCAGGCGAGAGCGGCAACGACAACGTGCGCCCGCCTACAAACGTAGCGCTGGGGAAGTCTGAATCCACCAAGCCAAAGCGCTGCTGGTAGTAGGGCTGCTGGTGCAGCGGAACATAATGAATACCAACTCCGATGTTTTCTGCTTCCAGGGCCGCAATGAGTTGCTCGCGGCCAACGCTCAGCGCCTCCAGCATGAGAAGCGGGGTGTAGAGATGGCAGGCGTGCCGCGACGTAGGATCGGTGGCTGGCGGCAACAGGAGCGGAAGCCCCTTCAGTTGCTCGTTGTATTGCGACCACACACGCTGCCGCCGCCGCCAGCGGCCTTCAATCTTCGCCAGTTGGGGTAACCCGAGCGATGCCTCGAGGTCGGTCATGTTGTACTTGAAACCGGCCTCGACCACCGCGTACCCGCAGGAACCGTCTACGAAGCGGCTCCACGCATCGGCCGTCATGCCTTGCATGGAGAGAACTTTGAGCCGCTGAAACAGTTTCGGGTCGCGGGTTATGACCATGCCGCCGTCGCCAGTGGTGACGCTCTTGGTGGGATACAAGCTAAAGCATCCGGCATCGCCCATCAGTCCCGCCGCCGTTCCCCGATACGTAGACTCGATAGCATGTGCGCAATCTTCAATGACGCGTAACCCATGCTGGCGCGCGATCGCAAGGATTGGACCCATCTCGCACACACGACCGCACATGTGGACCACGAGAATTGCCTTGGTCCGCGGCGTGACTCGGCCCTCGATCTGTTCAGGGTCGATGTTGAAGGTGTCGCGACAGCAGTCCACGAGCACTGGTTTAGCGCCAGTGTGCACGATTACGTGGATGGTCGAGAACCATGTCATCGCCGGAGCGATCACTTCATCGCCGGGCCCAATTCCCAGACCGGCAAGCGCGAGGTGAACTGCGGCGGTCCCACTGCTAACGGCCAGCGCGTAGGGCGCTCCCTTGTAGCGCGCAAATTCCTGCTGGAAGCGCTCGACACGCGGCCCCAGGCCAATCCAGTTGCTGCGGATACATTCTGCAACGGAGGCAATCTCTTCCTCGCCGAGTATAGGAGCGCCGAAGATCAGGCGGTTCGCTCGCGAGCGTACTGGCGTTCCACCCGCAATAGCCGGTAGACCGCTGGCGCCGTAATGGTGCGATGTTTTTCTTTCCGCGAGGGAGGCGCGCTTCATGGTAGTCATTGATCGGAGATTAAAGTAATCAGAGTATAAATGATGTGAGGTTTGCAGACTCACAGCAGCCATCGGGTGGCCTTCGTAACCTATGCCCTTCACTGTTGCTCATGCGGCGGCGGCGCTGCCGCTCAGGAGATTGAACCTCGTCTGGTCTGCTTTCCTGGTGGGCAGCCTGGCTCCCGACTTCCCTTACGTGATTGGCAGTGTCAAGTACCGCGCTCTGGGCCACGATTGGCCCGGTGTGGTGCTGTTCACGGTGCCAGCGTCGTTGGTCGTGGTGTGGCTCTTCCATTCCGCCATTAAAAAGCCGGTAGCGGGACTGTTGCCCATCGGCATGCAGCAGCGACTCGGGGACCAGCTTGGAGAGTTCAGGTTTGGCGGCGCCCGTCGAATGCTGGCAATTGCATGGTCCGTCATTCTCGGCATTGCGTCGCATCTACTTTGGGATTCGTTCACCCACGCTTACACCTGGCCCTGGCGGCACTTCGTCTGGTTGAAGTCCCGGTTCCATGTGCCAGTCGCAGGATGGATGCCGGCCATTGCCGTTCTGCAATATGCCAGTACGCTCCTGGGACTTCTTGCGCTGGCAGGATGGATTTTTCTGTGGTATCGCGATACCGCGCCCGATAGCACGACTCCTTCAGCGTCTCAGGTCAAGTCCCGGGTCTCGCTGGCCGGCATCATGTTCGCCGCAGCGTGCGCGGCAGGTCTGGTGCGCGCTGCAATGCTAAGTGCCTCAACCACCAACCTGTATTGGGATGTATATCTGCTGCAGTTCAGTGTTACTGCCCTCGCCGTGGCATTTTGGGAGTTGTTGCTTTATTGTCTCGTAATGACCTCTCGCGAGGTGCCGGCAGCCGGTTAAGTAACTCCGGGACGACTACGCCCACGCCGTCGCTGGAAGCGAATCGCTTCTTGCAGCACTTGCCAGTACTTTCTTTCGCAGCACGAAGCTAAGCACCGCTAGAAAAAGCACGGCATAGGAAGCCACGGTTGCCCACGCGGAGGCGTTGGCCTGAAAGCGCGGAATGAAGGCCACGTTCAGAACGACATTCAGCGTCGCTGCTGTCGCCACCGAGTAGAGCGCAGCCTTGTCAAACCCACGGCTTACCAGGACGGTCCATAGCAGAGAGAAGCAAAAATCCAGCGGCAAAGCAATCAGTAGAATTCGGAAGAAGCCTTCAGCACCGAGAGTGGAGCCATAGATCAAGATGAGAATTTTCGGCGCAAGCCGCCCCAGGATAAAAGCGGCGAGCGAGGCGAGCACGGCGAGTCCGGCGAGCGACATTAGCAGCACGCTGTGCGCATGGGGTCCTGTCTCAAGCCTGGCCAGATGAGGGTAGAGGGCTTCGGTCAGCAACCAGAATCCGGTGAAGATGAGGTACAGGGGCTTGCAGGCGGCGCTGTATCGCCCGACTTCGTGTGCGGTGGTAAACGCGCCGAGCAGCAGGATGTCGGCGTTCATGAACACCAGGTTCAGCAGATTCGACAATCCGAGGACAAAGGCTCGCTTGGGACGCAGTTCCTCGGCGGCAGAGATTAGCAGCGAATCCGCCGGCCGCTGACTCTGAATTCGGCGCCAACGCAGCTTCCAGATGGCCCACAGAAAACTTGCTCCCAGCGTCGCACTCAGGATGCTTGCGGCGGAGACCGAAGCGATGGGGCGCATAGTGAGGCGCATCGCAGACACCGCCAGCCCCACATAGACGATGGTTACGCCGCTCCGCCACAGTGAGAGCACGCCAAAGTGGCCGAGGCCCCGTGCCACCCAGTCCAGCGCAAAAGCGTACGGCACCACCGCAAGATCGAAGGCGAGTACGCAGGCTCTTGCGTCTGCCGGAACCGGGCCGATGGCAGCGTAAAGTGCGCCCAATGCGACCGCAACCGCCGTCAGGACGGCGCGGCGCTTCAGAACGAACGGGACCACATAGGAAAGCAGTTCCGAGTTGCGCGCCAGAATGCGCGCTCCGATCAGCTTCAGGCCTTGATCGGAAAACTCCATTACGTAGTAGGCGACGGTCTGCGCGAGGGCGATGATCCCGAGCACCTGTACCCCAAAATAGCGGGATACATAGGCGAACAGGGCAAACGTCGCAAGGCGCCCGAAGACTTCACCGGTAGCCAGTCGAACGAAGGAGAGAGAGACGGTTCGGATCTTCATCGTGGCGGATGGAGCAGATGAAGCGGCGCTCTGGCGGAATATACCAACTCAGAATGTGCTCTAATTTCTTATGCCTTTGGTCAGCGTCATCATGAACATTCGCAACGGGGCGGCTTTCCTACGGGAAGCCCTGGACTGCGTGATGGGCCAGACGTTCGCTGACTGGGAGCTGATTGTCTGGGACGATCGCTCAACCGACAACAGCGCGCAAATCGTTGCTGAGTATGAAGACCCGCGGGTCCTATACTTTCTTTCTCCGGAAGAAACGCCCTTGGGGAAAGCCAGGGACAATGCGATGCGGCAGGCCCAGGGCGAATGGCTGGCGTTCCTGGATCAGGATGACCTCTGGACTCCGACAAAACTTGAAAAGCAGATGGCCCTGGCCGATGAAGGCGCCGGCATAATCTATGGGCGGTCCGTGCTTTTCTGGCCGAATGGCCGGAAGCGCGACTACGACCAGGCGCACGAGTTCACGCCCTTACCGGACGGCAATATTTTCAATGAACTGCTGCGCAGTGCGTGTTTCATCGCGATGAGTTCAGCCGTGCTTCGCCGCTCAGCAGTCGAAGCGGTGGGCGGCATTCCCGAGTGGATCGAAATGGCCCCCGACTACTATCTCTATGTCGCCATTGCGCAGCGATACGAAGCTCGCGCGGTCCCGGAAGTGGTGTGCTGGTATCGCATGCACGGCAGCAATATGTGGCAAGAGAGCCGGCGGAAGGTGTATCAGGAAGCGCTGATTATGATCGATCAGTACGCGGCACATGTCGAACCGCGAATGGCCGCCTACCGCCGCAGCACCAACGCAACCGGCTTGGCCCTGGAAGAGCTGCGCAGTCCCCACAGTGCTGGAACCGGCATCATGCGCCTGTTCCGCGAGGGCTCTGTCACCTGGCTGTTATCGCGGCCATTTGTACATTCTCTTCGCCACATCAGGCGCAGAGTGCAGGCACCCATGTGGCTGCGGAATGGGCGGCCGGATTAGTCGTTGGACGAACTCGCCGACTCCATAGCGTCGTCGACATCCGGAATCGTGGTGGGGCGGGGTGGGCGCCGGGAAGTCGTTCCGTTCGTCAAGCCGGCTGCCTGCTCCCGCTGCAGCACCACCCGAATGGTTTGCAGAAGAATTTTCAGGTCGAGCAGAAGCGAGTAATTGTAGATGTACAGCAGGTCAAAGTGCAGTTTGCGCTCCACCGTCGTGCTGTACCGGCCCACCACCTGTGCGAGTCCGGTAAGGCCAGGCTTGACGGCATGACGGAGTTCGTAAGCCGGAAACTCCCGCTCGAATTGCTCCACGAAGAAAGCCCGTTCCGGCCGCGGTCCCACCAGACTCATGTCGCCTTTCAGCACATTAAATAGCTGCGGTAACTCGTCGATGCGAGTCGCTCGCAGGAAACGTCCCAGCGGTGTAATTCGTGGATCGGACTCGCTGGCCATCACCGGCCCGCTGTGTTGTTCGGCGTTCGCAATCATAGTCCTGAACTTGAAGATGCGGAACGACTCGCCGTTGGCTCCGACGCGCTCCTGACGGAACCAAGCCGGCCCCTTCGAGGTGAGAGGAACCAGGACCGCGACCAGCAGCAGCACCGGGCTGCTGAGGATCAGCAAGGTTAGAGAGCCGAGCAAATCCATAACTCGCTTCAACAATTCCTCGGCAGGGTTCAACCGGTGCGGCCGGATTCCGAAAATCAGGAGGTCATCCACTTCCCTCGTTTCCGCCCCGAAGACGGTCAGCTCAGACAGATTCGGAACGACCAGGACCTCTTTCCTTTGGCGGAAGCAGTGGAGGATGATGTCGCTCTTGTCGTAAACGTCGTCGGTGAGGACAACCGTCTCAGCCTGATCGAGCTGTGGGTATGGCGGTCGTAGCTCACGCCGCGTCAGGGAGCGCTCAATGGCGTACAGGCCCCGGCTTTGGTCCTGGAACTTCTCCGCCGCCAGCAGGCCGGCATCCGGGGATTCCGCCACAACCACCGTACGACGGTTCCCAAACCACCGGCGGTACAGTTTGCGCATTTCCGCACGGTAGGCCGAAACCAGAAAGATCTGGATGATGCTGGCGAGAATGAGCACACTGCGGGGGAAAGCAAATTGACGGCTCCAGAATCCCAAGGCCATGGTCGTCATCAGGGTCACGGTCACGGCGATGATGATGGAGTAAATGACGTGCCGAAGCGACCGGCGAAGCCAGTCCCGGTAAAGATCGAGCAGGTGGAAGGAAATCACCGTGATTACCGAGATCAGAATGGCAAGGTGCTCATACGCCAGAACATTCTTAGGGCGCGTTGCCAAACGCCCCCATTGGATATAGAACGCGAGCAGAAATCCGGCATTGACGAGTAACACGTCAAGAGCGATAACTATAGGCTTGTAAAGTACAAATCGGACTGGGCGGCTCATCGCATCTCCCCACGGTAAAACTGTCTGGGTCGGTTTTGAGGTAAGTGGATTGAAGCGTTAGCGTGCCACGAGGCGCATTCCCCGTGGTCAGCTCCGAACGGGTTAGGTGTGAGTGTTACCTGGCGCTAGCGAAGGACGGCTTCAGCAAAGACCCGTCTTCTGCGGCCAGCTATTTGGCGTTCTGCATCACTGCAGCCCTTGCGGCCTGTTCCTTGCTGGGTGCGCCAGGGCCTTTGATGAGGCGTTTGTCGGAGCTGAGGTGATACTCCAGCACCTTAAGGTAGTAGCGAGCTAGCACGGCAAAACGGACCAGCAACTTCACGGCCCGGCTCGTGCCGAAATAGTCGTAGTGTTGGTTGAAGTCCATCAGGGCCTGGCGCTGGTCGCGAAGCGAGCTAAGCGTATTCTGGTTGATACTCTGACCGCCGAAGTGGATTAACTGGGCACAAGGCGTGTAATACACCTTGTATCCCTTACGGTTGAGCATGTAGTTGTAGGCGAGATCTACGATGGCCAGCCGAAAGCGCTCATCCAACATTTCAGCCTGCTCCCACGTGGACCGCCGGACCATATAGGCCGTGGTGCCGATGCTCTCCACCGGCTGCGCCCTGGAGTAATCGAAGTCGGTGGCGTAATACCGGTTCATCAAACGGCTGTTGGGGAATAACTTGTGCCAGTTAAGCGCCTGGAGAAGGAATGTGCTCACGCCGGCAAACCGTCGAATGCAGTGCTGCACGCTCAGGTCGGGATTCAGCAACTTCGGACCGCAGGTTGCGGCATCGGGATGTTCATCCATGAAACGCACCAGCGCTTCAAATGCGTTTTCGATGAGCTTGGTGTCGCTGTTCAGCAGGCATGCATAGCGGGCACGCGACATCCGCATACCCAGGTTGTTGTTCTTGGCGTACAGCAGGTTGACCGGGTTCCTCATCAGAATCACCTGGGGAAAATTCTCCGCCACCATGTCGGCGCTGCGGTCGGGAGAGTTGTCGTCCAAACAGATGATCTCAAATGTGATGCCGGTGGTGTGCTGATAGATAGACTGGATGCAATCGTGCAGTAAACCTCGGGTGTTGTAGCTGGGGATGATGATCGTCAGGTCAAGCATTGGTTCCGTCATCCTCTTTGCCCTTTCGGATAAGGCGGATTGCTAGCCGGCATGAGTGGCCCTCTCGGGCATCAGACCCCGTTCCACCAGTTCCTGATTGGCCCGGCCGAGTTGGTCGGGTTCGATGGGTTGCGTCTTCACCCACGCCGCGAAGCGGCCCAGACCGTCTTCCAGCGACACCAGAGGCTCAAATCCGAGCCTGGCTCGTATGGCCGTGAGGTCTGCACGACCATGGCGAATGTCTCCCAAGCGATATTGACCGGACACAACGGGAGGCAACTTATTTCCAAAGTACTCGCGCAGTAGAAGAGCAATCTCCTCGATGGTGGTCGCAGAGCCCGAGCCGACATTCAAGATATGCCCATCAGCCGCGTCCGACTCCAGCGCGAGGCCAACCACCCGCGCGACATCCGACACGTGAACAAAGTCCCGGCTCTCGCGACCGTCTTCGTAGAGGTTCAGCGCCATGCCCAGCCGTAGCTGGTTGGAAAAAATCGAGAGTAAGCCGGTGTAGGGATTCTTCAACGACTGGCCTTCGCCATACACGTTCTGCAACCTTAGAATCACAGCCGGAATTCCCAACGCCTTGGTCGCGATGCGCAACAGGTCTTCTTGCGCCAGCTTGGTGGCCGCATAAATCGAGGCCGGTGTGAGCTTTGCGTCTTCCGGCGTAGCCGTGGCTGCGATGGGGCCGCCGCAACTGGGACACTGCGGCTCCCACTGGCCGGCGCTCAACCTGTCTTCCGAGCGCATAGGAGGACAGACAACTCCGCACTGCGCGCACTGATAAGCGCCTTCGCCATACACCGAGCGCGAGGATGCGAGAATGACTTTGCTAATATTTTGCCGGCGATTGGCCAGATAGTCGAGCAGCGTCGCGGTGCCGCCAACATTCGTCCCGGTGTAACGCGAAATCTCGTACATGGATTGCCCGGTACCAGTTTCCGCCGCCAGATGAATGACACAGCTAACTTCCGGAAGGACGCGCTCCCAGTCGGCGGGGTTGCGAACGTCGCCGCGATAGACCTCAACCTGCGAGTGCTGGAGGAGTCCCGGCATCGCGATCTCGGGGACTGCCCCGTGAGTTTGTGGGCTCAGGTTATCGAACAGCAGGACATGCCGGCCTTGCTCGACGAGTAACCGGGCAACGTGCTCGCCGATAAAACCGAGGCCACCGGTAATCAATGCCTTGCCGTATTTCAACGTTGAATGGCCTCGATCGCAATTTTTTGCGCCGGAATACCGGCTACCGTCGTGTTCGGCTCGACGGAGTGAATCACGACGGAATTCGCACCCACAGTTACGTTGTCCGCAAGCCGGATCGGGCCCAACACCTTGCAACCGGTGCCGAGCACGACGTTATTACCCACCTCAGGCCGCTGCGCGGGGTCAAACACCATGTCCAGATGTTTTGCGCCCAGGTTCACTCCTCCGAAGATGGTTGCATTGCTGCCGATCCGTGACGCCCCAATTACCGACCCTGACGTGTGCGCGAAGAAAAGACCAGGGCCTACGTCGCAGCGAGGCGTAATTTCCAATCCGAAGAGGACGAGGTTCATATAAGTCAGCAAATTTGGGAGGAGCGGGATTCCGGCAAGCATTGCCGATCTGCTCGTACGGAACACGACATTGGGGAAAAAGCGGTAGTGAAACAGCCGCACAAGAAATCTCAGAAGATTGGGCCGCCGATCTTTCCGGCCCTCCAGTTCGTACTGTCGAGCGAGATCGCTATATAGAAGCTGCGTTAACTGGGACATTCTGGACGCTACTTACTGACACTCACGATAGAGCGCCAGCGTTTCTTCTCCGCACTTATTCCAGCTATATCGTCCCGCCACCTCGCTTCCCTTCTCGATCGCCCGCCGGCGCGCGTCTTCATCGTTGACGGCTTGCAGCAAGGCCCGAGTGAAGGTCGCCTGGTCCTGGGGATCGAAGTAGAACGGAGCATCCAGGCACACCTCGGGGATAGACGAGGTGTGGCTTGCCAGCACCGGACAGCCAACCGACATCGCTTCCAAAGGAGGAAAACCGAACCCTTCGCATAGCGACGGGTACACGAACAACTTGGCTCCGGCATAAGCTTCGGCGAGAATACCGTCGGAAACCAAGGGCATACTGATCACGCTGTCAGTCAGACCCAATCTGCTGATGAGCGCCGTTTGCTCAGGCGTCAGCGGGCCGCCGCCGAGCACAAGAAGATCGAGCGAATCTTTCAGCCCGGTATCGTGAAACGCCTCCAGCAGGCCAGTGAAGTTCTTATACGATACGCGCGATCCGACAAAGAGTATGTACTCACGGCGGAGCTGCGTCCGCAACCTTCCGGATGCCTTGCTGCCATCTGCCATGCGAGCGACTCCGTGATAAATCACCCGGGTTTTGGCGGCGCTCACGTCGTAAAACGACAACAGGTCCTTGCGGCTGGATTCTGAGACACAGATAATCGCGTCCGCCTCCCGGTAGAGACGTGCCTTGGCGTGACGAATTTTCCCGGTATCGGAAAACATTTCCGGGAATCTCTCGTGTACGCAATCGTGATGCGTGGCTACTAGGCGTTGCGCCCGCACCATCGGTACGCAACGATATAAGGTGGAATGATACACGTCCATCTTCCCACGGAATGGCGCGACAGCATTGGTGAAGGCCTCGTTCACGAGATATCGCCAAATTCCCGGGCGGAGAGAACCGCCAAGTAAAGTCACCGTCGTTTTCTCCGATGCCAGGTTCTCAAAGGAATGAACCGAGCTGCCCATGCCAAGCAATAATTCCATTTGAACCCCGGGAGCAGCCGCCATAAATACCATCAGCTCGTAAAAATATCGGGAACCGCCGCCGGCATCCTGCAACGAAAACACTTGATGATCGTAGAGCACGCGCATTCGCGTCTAGGCGACCATCTCCGGCTGCGGCTGTGCCCTAGGGACCAATTCCCGGGCCGATCGTCCCGCTACCGCCAGGCTGGCCAGCAAGACAACATAAGAGATCAGCGTATTCACGGCTGCTGCACTGGCTCCATACCGCGGAATCCAGATCAGGTTCAGGACAATGTTGCTGCCAGCTGCAACCGCGGTGCATAGCAGAATCTTCTTCTCCATACCCCACGCGATGTAGGCATTGCTCAAATACGAGGTCAGGAAATCGAGCGGTATGGCCCAGGCCAGCAGCACCAGGAGCGAGCAAGCCGCGAGAAACCCTTGACCGAACAGCAAAGTGATGAGCGGACGCCGCGAGACCGTCAGCACCATAGCTATGGCCGCTCCAGCCCCCAGCAAGGACAACAGAATTCCAGGCCTCAGCATTCGGACTCGCTGTTCCGCGCCTTGCCGGCTAAGTTGAGGATAGAGGACCTGAGTGAGCAAGTAGTACGTGTACAACACCTGATTCATGACCCGGTAGGAGGCGCTATACAGACCAACTTGATGCGGATTGGACATGACGCCGAGCATCAGCATGTCAATGGTGTTGAAGGCCAGGTTGCACAACCATGCCATACCCATAATGCTGGTGCGCCGCCAGGCCAGCGATTCGCGTATTCCGGCGAACGGTGCGCGCTGTTCTTCTTCAGGCGTCCTGTGCCGCCGCCACCATGACCAGAAAGTCACCCCTTGCAACAAGTTGCCCGCGGCATTGCCCAGGACGAGCCACGACAGAACGTGCTCGCTTTTGCCGGCTATCAAGAGGAATATCAGGATAGTGGCAGGCACGATCGAGCGGGCAATGCCCACAAGGTGCAAGTGCTCCTTGCCCCACGCCGCCCAATCCAGGGATACCGCATGCAGCGCGGAGATAGCTGCGAAGAAGAACAAGAAAGCCTTCAGGTCCCGGGACAATTGTGTTGAAACGGCATAGAGCAGAAGACAGGGCACATAAATGCCAGCCATCATAATCCGCCGTTTCTGGATCTTGGCAACAATGTAGTTCGCCGCCTGTGGATGGGTCGCCATCAAGCGTGCCCCAACGAACTGCAAGCCGAAGTCGATCAACGGCTTCGAGTATTGAGCTACGCCAAGGGCGAGGGCGTACACACCCACCACGGTTACGCCGAAGCGGTGAGCCAGAATCAGGAGGGTGGCGATGCCGCAAATCCGCGCCAGGAACTCGCCCGATCCAAGGCGAAACATGTTGCGGCCGAGCTGACGCAGTTGCAGTGTCATCGAGAAAACCCTTGCGCGGTCGATCGAGGCAACCGTCTCATGTCGAACGGACCAAGAATATAGCCCCGTAATAGGCCACCAATGCGCCACAGATAGATCTGAGCCGAGCGAAGATCACCCTTACATGCACTGACCAACGATCCTCCCAATGACCGCACAACAAGTACTGCCAAGAACCACCAGGAGAACCCATGAAGTCGCAGAATATATGCGCCGCCGAGCGCATAGGTGTAGGTCCTCTGCCAGAGCCGATCGGGTGAATGAAAACTGGGATGGTGCACCGTGATGCCCGGTTCGAACCATATCTGAAATCCGGCCTCGATCGGGCGCAGGAAGTAGTCCAGGTCCTCCCCCGATTGGTACATGGTGGCTGCGCCGACCCCGATGTCTTCATTGAACCAGCCGATCTTGTCAGTGACCTGACGGCGGAGAAATGCATTGGGAGAGATCCCGCAGACCCAGATGTCCTTTTTTGTGCACCGGCGTGGGCTGGGAGGACGTCTGGGACCCACTGCCTCGTTGTTCTCGTCGCGCATCAGGGCCAGGAGTGCACCGAACTCGGGATGCGAATCAAACCATTCTTTCACGGTCTCAAGAAGATCCTCCGGATACCAACAGTCGTCGTCGGGGAAACAGATGATGTCCCCTTTGGCAAAGGGTAAACCTACGTTGCGTCCCCGCGAGAGTCCACGCCCGGAACGAAGGTGGCGAATGTCCAGGTCCGGGTGCTTGGCGAGAACGGGAACTAAACGGTCGTCAGGGTTCTGGTCGACGAGGATAACTTCAAAATCCTTGTACGATTGCTTATCCAGGCTTGCGAACAACCGCTCTAACTCTGAGACGCGGTTCAGGGTGACTACGACCAGCGATATCATGCTTCACCAGGAGAAAACTTACGCACATCGACGTGCGGTTGTTGTGTTCGGCGCATCGGGATCAGCAGCCGGTACAAACCCCACCCAGCAGCAAGCAAAACCAGTGATATGGCATTTCGCAAGAGCACGGACAACCAATCCAACAGTTCTCCCCTGGGCATGATGAAAATATCCGGCAGAATCATAGCGACAACAAACAGGGAGAGGGGTTTCCTGCTGAAATAGTGCAAAAGACGGAGCCCCCCGCCCATCAATAGCGAGATCAACACTACTCCCCCAGTACCGCCGATAACGTAGGCCTCGCCGATATAGGAACCCCCGGTTCCACGCCCCAAAGAAAATGCCTCTGGATTGAGCAACACCGGTACATCAAATGCCAGTGCTTTGCCCCGAAAATAGTTGCTGGTGTCGTTCGCTACAAAAGCGTTTTGCAGCTCGTTAAGCAGATAGGAGGCTGCGTACGGGGCGAAAACTCTCCGGTACTTCACAGCCACCTCAGTCACGGCAAGCGAACTGCCCTGCAGTTTTAGGAATTCCATTGGCGCAAAGGCATAACTCGATATGCTCTCGGAGTCGTCACGCAGACTCTGTAGGACGTCTGCGGCGAGCACCAGCACCAGTACCAGCAAGGCCAGGGTGAGAATGCGGGTCCGCCTCCTCGACTTGACCCTTGCGACGTACCAGAGCGCCAGTATTAAGCCAAATAGCCCCCCCCGCGATCCCATAAGCAGGATCAGGGAAGCCGTTCCAAAATAGAGAATAGCGACAGCATAGAGAAATTTTCTTCGAGACTCCAAGACGAAGATAGCAACAAATGTCGGGAAACTGATAAGTGAGATGACGCGAACAAATAGTGGCACGCTGGAGGCCAGGCCACTATGATTGAGGAATATAGCGGTGTAGCCACCGTGCTCTTGAACGTATCGGAAATAGCGATAGTTCTTAAAAAGCTGAATTGGAATACTGCCAAAGAATAGCAGGTACAGATAAGGCAGATACCGGCGGGTCTGGGCATCACGAGGTGGCGAGATCGGGCGGTAGTTCCATCGACAAGGTGCGTAAATGCATACTGCAGAAAGTACCAGAAGCAGTAGCACCAGGCCTGCCTCAGCCCGGGCTAGGCTGAAGGGAGATGGTCTCATCAACTCGACGGTGAGCGGGTCGGTGATATAGCCTGCGCAGTACGCAATCAGCCGCCCCCCCTGAAAAAACAGGACCATGCACAAAAAAAGGAAACACGGGTGGCGTCCCTGGCCGAACCGCTTCCAGGCCAGCACGATGAGGGAAGTAAGCAGCAGAACGGTAAGCACTGCTGCTCCATTCGGGGTCAACCAACCCAGCACAAAACATATCGTTGCGGTTCCCACCACGCACAGATAGGTCAAAACCTCGAATGCAGCCGCTGCTGGCTGCAGTGCACTGGAGGTCGCTTCCTGCAATGTGCTGTCGGAGCTTCTCATAAGCCTAATCAGAAAGAGTTCAAAAAACGCCAGAGTAGCGCTAGTCGTGGGCCTTGCTCTGGATCCTGCTGCTTGCGCCGGATATTTTCCATCATCAGCACACCCATACAAGACAGCAGGAACCCAAGTACAGTCGCAATCAGCACGATAAGCATTCGGTGAGGTGACGATTTCTTTTCCGGCGGAACCGCTGTGTCCACAACCTGCACCAGCAGCGTATCGTTGGCTTCGTCAATCCGAGCCGTTTCCAATTGTTTACCCAGGAACTCGTAGAGCGCCTCGTGGTACTTCAACTCGCGCGCCCGGCGCAGATACTCCAACTCTGCTTGCGGCATCTGGCGGGCCGGAATTTCGATGTTGCCGTTGCCGACGATGGTATTGGCGCGCTCCAACTTTGTTAACTCACCTCGCAGCCCCGCGAGCTCCGTTTCAGCGCGCTTCAGGTCGGGGTTGCTCGGGGTTGCATAGGAGCGCATGGTCTGGAGCTGCACTTCGTGGTTCGCCACCTGCGCCCGCAGGTCGGCGACGCCGGCGATCATCGTCTTGCCCTGAGCATCAGGCTGGAGAAGTCCACTCTTCTCCTGCACCTGCTTCATGGCCAGCTCTGCGGTTGATAATTCGTTCTGCTCGGCTTTGAGTTGTTGCTCGTAAAAGAGCCGCCGCTGGCTGGCTTCGGAGATGGCCAGGTTTTGATTGAGACCATGAAGCTCATCCACGTAAGCGTTGGCAAGTTCGGCCGCACGCCTGGGGTCGCGGTCGGCGACCGAAATAGAAATCAGGCCCTCTTTGGTCGCGATAACTTCGCTGCGGTCTTCAAGTTTCTTGCGGGTATCCTGGTATCGCTTTCTCCAGTAAATCTTGCGCAGGTCAAAGCGGTTTATCAGATTATCTTCGACGGTCCGGCTGGTCAGCATGGCCACAAAGATGTCAGTAGGGTTCTTCAATCCCAGGTCGCCCGCACCCAGCCCGGCCATGGCCCCAATCTGTCCCATCAAGTTCATGGACGACTGTTTCTGTTGCGGCGGCAAAATCGTAGCTGTCGCCGTGTACATATTGGGAAGCAGAAGGGTGACTATCAAGGCTGCCAGCGCTGCCGCAAGAGTTATTTGCAGGATTCGCTTCTTGTGCTGGGCCAGCACCAGCAGAAGCTCGGTCGTATCAATGCGACTGCCGGCTTCGAGGCTCGCCTCTGACGCAACGATGCCGTTCTCCACGGCGGCGCCCCGACCCGAGTAGGTCCCAGATGAGTTTGGAGTCTGTGGCATTCGGATTAATTCCTGTTGGGCATTGGCTACCTTAAGACATTGATTGCGGCGGCAGCCAAGCCGAAGTTGAACAGTATCTGCGACCAGTCTTTGAAGTTGCGCAGGCCCGCGCCCTTGTCGAGATTGGGAGGCACCACCAACGCGTCCCCTGGCATCATGACCATGCTGTCGAATCCGCCTCCCCAGAATTTCGATGCGGCGTCTTTGCTGACCACGGCCCCGTTGGCCCGCACCACAAAGGCCCTTCCCGAGTCGGCATCGCGCGTCGGACCACCCGTGTTTTTCAGGTAAGCGTTTACCGTCTTCCCAGGCTGTTGGAGGTAGGAGCCGGGGTTATACACGTCGCCGAAAACACTCACGTCAATGGGCCGGTTCGGGACGTAAAACTGATCGCCATCCTCGAGTGGAATGTCTGGTACGGAGGCGACGGTGTGGTCCTCGGGGTGAATGTTCAGGATAATTCGGCCATTCGCCTTCAACTGCTGCAGCTTTTGCAGCGTAGTGTTGGCCGATTGCAGAGTCGCATTTGCCACCGAGACTTCCTGCACGCTTTGCGAGCCTTGCGCGCGCCTTGCTGCGCTGGCCGCCAGGTCCCGCTCGGCTTGGGCGACCATGATGTTGAGCCTTGCCTGCTGCTCAGCACGTGTGGATTCACGGAGGAACTGCGCCCCGTACAGGTACGCTGACGGCGCAAGGCCTCCCGCTCTTTCGACCACGTCCCGCAGCTTCTCCCCCGGCCTTACACGGTAAACTCCAGACGCTCCGAACTCGCCCTCCAGTCTGACCAGCTTGGTCTGCTGTTCCTCGGGCACTTTGATATCGGCCTGCGAGAAGATGGTGACGATGTCACCCACCTGCAGCGCTAAATTGCTGGCGGGATCCTGGCCGAGAATGGCCTTGCCCAGATTGAACGGAATCAGTTGGGTCGAGAGGTCCTCCTGGCTCATCCTCTGGACAACGGCATAGTCCCAGTCAATTTCAGGAGCGTTGCGCTTGACCGTATTCGCCGTCCCGGTGGTGCCGCCAACCTGAGGGCCGCCAACCTCTGCGGTCAACGCGACTGCGTTCTGCTCTTTCCAATATTCACGCGTGATAAGGAACTCGCGGTTAGGAATCAGGTCAGTGATTCGCATCCCGGCGCGGTAAGGGTATCGTCCGGGCGCCGCCACATTTCCCCGCAGCGTGATGGCGTTTTCAAACTTCGGAGACACCGCAGTGAAACTGACGATATCGCCATCTGCCAACGGATGGGCCATGCCAGTGGCGTCGAGGGTGACCTCCTCAACGCCTCGCATCTGGTGATTCACGATGTGCTCGATATAGACCTTGCCGTTATACGCGGTATTGGTAAGACCGCCGGCCAGCCTGACCGCATCGGCGAGCGTGGTTTCGGTCTTGAGTTCGTAAATGGCAGGCACATTAACTTGCCCGCCCACGGCGACCTGAGGGCCGGTCGACCCGACGTAAATGACATCTTCCGGCTGCAGCACGACGTCCTTACTCTTGTCACCCTTGAGCAGGAGGTCGTACATGTCGAACGTGGATACAACCTTTGCTCCGCGCTTCAACTGGATCTCCCGCATCGAGCCCACCGGCGAGGGCCCGCCGCAGGCAAAGATCGCGTTGGTGAGGGTGCTTAGAGCGCTGACCGTGTACCGCCCGGGACTGGCCACCTGGCCAACCACGTAGATATCAATGGAGCGCAGGGCACCCATGTTCACATTGAGGTCGAAATTCTGATAGATACGCCCGATATGCGACCGCATGAAATTTTCCACCTGCGAATATCTCAGACCGGAGACATTCAGGCTCCCCACTTTCGGAAGATAGATGTTTCCGTTCCGGTCCACCTGGGCGTGAACATCAAGGTCGATCTGACCCCAGGCCCGGATCATAAGCTCGTCGCCGGGGCCGATGACGTAGTCGGCGGTAACCGGTATGTGGTCCACCGGAGCAAAGGTGCTGGGCACATTCCCAAAGAGACTGGCGCCGTAAATGGGGAGCACCTGGCCGATCGAAGACTCCACCATCAGCTGAAAGCCGGTCAACTCAATGTTTCGCACCGGACTCGCGGGCGGCACTGCCTGCGGGCTTTTTTGGGCCTTTGCCTCCTTCGCCTGCCCCTCTTCTGCCGTTTCCGGTTGCTGCTGTAAAATCACCGGCGCTTGAGCCGGCTGGGCGACGGGCGTGGTAGCCGAGGGCTGAGCTGACGATGAGGCTTGCGCTGCTGTATTCATTGCCTGACCAGCCGAGCGCTGTGGCGCCCCGTATGCGACCTGAGAAACGATGAGCACCAGAGAGAGGAACGTCCGGCCGTCTAGTTCTGAGAATCGCCGCGCCGCTTCGCGAATTCCCCATAGAAAACTGTTGATGTTCCGTGGTCGCCGATACTTCACGCGCGATTTTCCTCCGGGCGGGGTCTCGGTTGCATCAGAGACGATCTATATATTACTGCTTTGTAACACTCCATATGTTGTTTCCTGTCTGGCTTTCAGCTTTCCTTTGGCTTCTGCTGGAGTCCCTGGAGCCAGAGCTGGGCATAGACCGGGGCCGCTGTTCGTGCGTCCCCGGATACGTCCTGGCCGGTGAATAACTCATGCAGATTGAGATGCGCCCCCACGGCGCCCACCAGTCCCAGCGTCGCGATAGCCGGGTCGAGGTCACGAATGAGGCCCTTGGCAGCGCATCTTGTGAAATAGGCATTGACGGAATCAAAGATGGGCCCCAGATGCTCGCGGAACACCCGGTCGGCCCCGGGCAACTCGAAGCGGGCAACGTACAGCAGACGCATCAATTCCGGATGCTCCGAGATGTTCTCCACCATGAAGGAAGCCAGCATGGGCACGATCACATCGGGATCAAGGTCCGTCGCCAGACCGTTTTGCAGCTCCCGGCCAAACTTCAGGCGATTCAAACGGGATTCGGCCGCGGCCCAGAAAAGGTCCGTTTTCTTGGGAAAATACCGGAACAAGGTTGCTTCATTTACGCCGGCAAGATTGGCTATGTCGCGTGTGCTGGTGCCTTTGAAGCCGTGCCGGGAAAACAACTGGACAGCAGCCTCAATAAGGCGCACTTCGGTAACGCTTCCTTCCGCGGATCTTTTCACAAGGTCACCTTAAGCGAGTGATTAGGAACAGACCGACAGTTACGTCCGGACTGCCTCGATCTCATCGGCGCCGATTTCCACGGCCACGCTCTGCATGATGAGATCGAGGGTGAGAACCACCCGAAGGTGGCTTTTCTTGCGGACCAGCACCCCAATCATGCCGGCAAGGGCGCCGGAATGGATGCGCACCCGGTCTCCCGCGACCAGATAGGGGTGGGGCTCGAATGCACGGAGAAAAAGCTCAGAGCGCAGGGACTCGATTTCAGAGCTCTCCAACGGAAACGGCTCGCGCCCCGGACCGACCAGCGAGAGCACTCCGGGGGTTTCAAGGACACGAAGGTACTCAGGTCGTTGCAGCGAAACAAAAATATAGTTCGGAAATAGCGGCTGGTCCACGGTCACCCGGCATCCGTTCTTCCAGCGCCGCACCGACCGGTAGAGAGGCAGGAACGCCTCAATTTGCCGCGCCTCGAACTGCCGGGCTACCGCCTTTTCGTGCCGAGGCGTGGTATAGACGGCAAACCAGCTTTTCGCCTGTTCTTCGGCAGCACCCAGCTCCCCTCTGTGAGCGTTGCGCCAGGGGGTCGAATCCAACATCGGGCCACTGCTCACAGACAAGGCTTCGCCTTCCTCACTTAGAAGCGAGGTGTTTCCTGAAGACTGGCGCCCGCAATCGTTTCCGTCGATTCGAGCCGGGAATGCGGCCCCGTCCCGAACAGATCGGCGACTTCTCCGCGGATGCCTCGCGGGCTGCGAAGTTAGCAAGCGCCTACTTGTTCTTGATTGACGCTGTCAGCGTCTAGTTTCGTACCTGGGTAAACTGGGACAAGGATAACGAGAACCAGTTCGGCACGTCAAGCAAAATCGGGCGGGGAAAAGCAGCATTCATCACCTAGTAACAAAGTGAATAGTCCGTTGACGCGCGATTATTTGTCGCCTGTGATGATTAGCTATTCAGGAATGTAAGTGCTTACTTTCTTTTTGTGGCGCCTTCGCGTTCGGTTCAGCCGATTGGAGCGTCTCTTTGTGCCGCGCCTTCGAGGGCAGGGTTCCGGTGGCGCTCAGCATAGGCGGCTCTGTGAAGCCGGGTTGGAGAAAAAAAGGGGGAGCCCGAAGGCTCCCCAAAGTACAGCAAGGCTGATCAACC
>Ga0209656_10000306_pt1 | contig 33069 bp, 32 predicted proteins | sample BogFormECP12_OM2_FD_188239 | JGI IMG/M metagenome (GOLD analysis project Ga0209656, IMG submission 188239) | Bog forest soil microbial communities from Calvert Island, British Columbia, Canada - ECP12_OM2 (SPAdes) (version 2) | ecosystem: Environmental > Aquatic > Freshwater > Wetlands > Bog ...
GGGCTGCGCCCTCTTCGATCAGGTCGAGCGCCAGTGCCGTCGAGCCCAGCTTCAGATACGTCGACGTCTCGGCCAGGTTGGCGTCGCCGATGATCACGTGCAGCCGCCGGTAGCGGTCTGCGTCGGCGTGCGGCTCGTCGCGGGTGTTGATGATGCCGCGTTTCAGGGTCGTCTCCAGCCCGACCTCGACCTCGATGTAGTCGGAGCGCTGGGACAGCTGGAAGCCCGGCTCGTCGCCGGCGGGCCCGATGCCGACCCGGCCGGAGCCGGTGATCACCTGACGGGACACCAGGAACGGCGTCAGCCCGGCGATGACGGCCGAAAACGGCGTCTGCCGGCTCATCAGATAGTTCTCGTGCGACCCGTAGGAGGCGCCCTTACCGTCGACGTTGTTCTTGTACAGCTGCAGCTTGGCCGCACCCGGCACGCTGGCCACGTGCCGCGCGGCGGCCTCCATCACCCGCTCGCCGGCCTTGTCCCAGATCACCGCGTCCAGCGGATCGGTGCACTCCGGCGCCGAATACTCCGGGTGCGCGTGGTCGACGTAAAGCCGCGCGCCGTTGGTCAAGATCATGTTGGCGGCACCGACCTCGTCCGCGTCGACGACCGGCGGTGGGCCGGCCGAGCGGCTGAGGTCGAATCCGCGGGCATCCCGCAGCGGCGATTCCACCTCGTAGTCCCAGCGAGTGCGTTTGGCGCGCTGAATGCCGGCGGCGGCCGCATAGGCCAGCACCGCTTGCGTCGAGGTCAGGATCGGGTTGGCGGTCGGGTCCGCCGGCGACGAGATGCCGTACTCGACCTCCGTCCCGATAATCCGTTGCATGCTCTAAAGCCTAGGCGCGCCAATGATGCAGGCCCCGGTCGGCCCGTGGTGTAGCTCTGATCGATTAGTCGTTGATCCCGGCAAATACCCAGCGTGTTCGGTTATCGTTGGCGCGTCGGGGTGGGTGGAGGACATGGTTGATCGAGCCGGTGGTGTATGGACCCGAGTCGACTCCTTCGAGCCACGGCGACATTGCTCCCGCGGCGGATCGTCGTGGGTTGTCGCTGCTGCTGATCGAGGACGACCGCGGCGATGCGGTGCTGGTCGAGGAGCTGATCGCAGACTCGGCCGCTGATATCCGGGTGGCGTGGGCGCCGTCGATGGCACACGCCGAGGGTGTCCTCGCCCGCGAGCGCCCGGATTGCGTCCTGCTGGACCTGCATCTGCCAGATGCCTCAGGGTTCGACGGCATCGCCCGCGTCGCCGAGTGGGATGCGACGCTCCCGGTTGTCGTGCTGACGGGATTGAATGACGAACAATTCGGGGCGTCGGCGGTCGCCAGTGGTGCGCAGGACTACTTGGTCAAGGGGCGGGTCGAACCCGACATGCTGCGGCGGAGCCTGTTGTACGCGATCGAACGTAAGCGTGCCGAGCTCATTTCGGTGGATCTGCTGGCGAGCGATCTGCGGGCGCGGGAAAATGCGCGGCTGGAACGAGGTCTGCTGCCCTCCCCGCTGCTACTCGAGGACTCCGAAGTGGGCGTAGTGACCCGATACCGGCCGAGCCGCGCGAGAGCATTGCTGGGCGGAGACTTCTACGATGTCGTCCAAACGCCGGACCGGACCGTGCACATCGTTATCGGTGATGTCGCCGGGCATGGGCCTGACGAGGCCGCGTTGGGGGTGGCGTTGCGGATCGCGTGGCGCACATTGACATTGAGCGGCATTCATGGTGACGCCGCGATGCGACAGCTGGAGCGGATCCTGCACGCTGAAGGCCCAGGCCGAGGGATTTTCGCGACGATGCTGAGCCTGGCAATCGCGCCCGATAGTCCGCGGATTATCGCGGTTCGCGCCGGTCATCCGGGCATGCTGGCGCACGGCCCCGGCACCGTGGATTGGGTGGAGCCGCCGGCCGGCCCCGCTTTGGGATGGGGCGGTGACGGCTGGCCACAGTGTGCGATGGAAATCCCCGAGGGCGGTGGTTTGGTGCTGTTGACCGACGGACTCTTCGAGGCCCATTCCGGCCGCGGTGACGAACGCCTCGGCGAGAACGGTTTGCTGGAACTGGCCAGGCCGCTGGCGGCGCTGCCCGGCCCAGCGTTCGTCGACGCGCTGATCGACCAAGCCGAGGCTCTAGCCCGAGCTCATGGCGGTTTCAGCGACGACGTCGCGGTGGTGCGGGTAGAGCGCAGCGTCGGGTGAGGACCGGACGGACGGGGCGGGCGGACATCCCTACGCACGGCCCGCAGCTGGGATCGCGACTGACGGTCGCGGGCTGGCAGACCCTGGTGTTGTCGGTCATGGCAGCGGCGGTGCTGGCTGGCGCGTCAACGGCTGCGGTGCTGTTGAACCGGACCGATGCGGTGACCCGTGAGTTGACGGACGGCATTCAACCCGCGCGCGTCTCGGCGTACCAGTTGCAGGGGGCGCTGCGCGACCAGGAGACCTCGCTGCGCGGCTATCTGATTTCCGCTGACCCGGAATTCCTCAGCCCTTACGTCGACGGGCAACGCGTCGAACAGCGGGCGGCCAAGGACATCACCGCGCGACTCGGTGACCGGTCCGATCTGATCGCCGACCTGACCGCGATCGAGCGCGCCGGCGCCGCGTGGCGCGGCACTTATGCGGAGCCGTTGATCAGCAGCGTGACCCCGGGTACGCCCAATGTGGTGAACACCCCTACCGCCGACCGCGGGAAGGCCGAGTTCGACCGGATCCGCACGTTGTTCGATACCCAAAACGCCCATCTGGCAGAGGCGCAGACCGTCGCCGTCAACGAGCTCAACGCGATGCACAGCTGGCGGAACCGGGTCCTGATCGCGATGGTGGCAGTGCTCGGAGCCGGGGCGATGCTGCTGGCGTTGTTGATGCGACGCGCGGTGACCCGTCCCCTGGCGGTGCTGGCCGCGTCGTGCCGGCGAATCGCGGCGGGCACTTTCGCCGAACGCATCGTCGTGCGGGGACCCAAAGACATCCGCGAGATCGCCGGCGACGTGGAGAACATGCGGGGGCGGATCGTGACCGAGCTGAACATATCCCGGTCGGACCGGGCTCGTCTGATTCGACAAACGGAGGCGCTCGACGCTCAAGCGGTCGAGCTACGGAGATCCAATGCCGAGCTTGAGCAGTTCGCCTACGTGGCCTCGCACGACCTCCAAGAACCGCTGCGCAAAGTGACTTCATTTTGCCAGTTGCTTGAGCAACGTTACGGTGACGCACTCGATGAACGCGGTATTGAATACATCGGATTTGCTGTCGACGGTGCCAAACGCATGCAGGTGCTCATCAACGACCTCCTCACCTTTTCCAGGGTCGGTCGACTCAACGTCACGCACGCCACCGTTGACCTCGACACCACCCTGGAGACCGCGTTGGGCAACCTTGCCGCCGCGATCGAGGAATCTGGGGCTCAAATCGCGCGACCGGATGGTCCGCTTCCGCAAGTGATGGGCGACGCCACCCTTATGACGATGTTGTGGCAGAACCTCATCGGCAACGCGGTTAAGTTCCGCCGCGAGGATCGCTTACCCGAGGTCGCGATCGACTGCGAACGGGGCACCGATACGCATGACGGCCATTGGGTGTTCAGCGTGGCCGACAATGGCATCGGCATCGCGCCCGAATTCGCCGAAAAAGTGTTTGTGATCTTCCAGCGTTTGCATGGCCGGGATGCCTACACCGGAACGGGTATCGGGCTGGCACTGTGCAAGAAAATCGTCGAGTTGCACGGCGGTAGCATCGGCATCGACACCACCAACAACAGCGGAACTCGATTCTGGTTCACCTTGCCCATTCCTGCCGCCAGCGACGAGACACCCATCGGCGCATCCGAAGGAGCCCACCGATGACACCGGATAGCCGCGCCATCGATGTGCTGCTCATCGAAGATGATCCCGGAGATATCGTCATCACTCGGGAAGCCTTCAAAAACCACAAGATTCGGAACACTTTGCGTGTCGCACGCGACGGGCAGGAAGGTCTCGACTACCTGTACCAACGTGGTGCTCATCGGGGCGCACCACGGCCGGATCTGATCCTGCTCGACCTGAACCTGCCGAAGTACGACGGTCACCAACTGCTTGAAAAGATCAAATCCGATCCCGAGATGTGCCACATCCCCGTCATTGTCCTCACCACCTCGGCCGCGGAAGAAGACATTCTGCGCAGCTACCGACTGCACGCCAACGCCTACGTCACCAAACCCGTTGGCTTCGAGCAATTCATGCATGTCATTCGCGAGATCGACGAGTTCTTCGTCCAAGTCGTACGCCTCCCACCCCGTTAATCCGCCTGATGTTTGGTTGACGCAGGTGAAAGTAGTGATTACCTTCACCCTGATGTCTAGTGACGCGCTACGCGACCCCTCGATCGGCTTGTCCGGAAAACGCTACGGCGAAGTCCTTCTAGTGACGCCGGGCGAGGCGGGGCCACAGGCCACCGTCTACAACAGCTACCCGCTCAACGATTGTCCGGCCGAGTTGTGGTCGGCACTCGACGCGCAAGCCATCGCGACCGAAAACGGCGCTGCCACAGCGCTTCTCAACGGACCCCGGTACTGGCTGATGAGCTCCATCGACAAGGTGCCGCAGGGCCCGAAGATCGTCAAAAACTTCGGCGGCATCGAGATGCAGTTGCAGGCCACGGTCTTGCTGACCGCGATGAACCCGGCTCCCTACACCGCGAATCAGGTCAACCGTCACACCGTCTTCACATTCGACGCCGCTGAAGAGGTCTACGAACTGCAGGACCCGGCTTTTCGGCGTTGGGTGATGCAGACCTGGAGCCAGATCGTCGATCCGAATCTGTCGCGGGCCGACCTGCGAAACCTCGGCGAGCGACTCGACTTGCCAAACGGATGGACCTACCAATCACGCATTCTGGAAACCCCGTTGCGCATCGACACCACTAACCGCGCGGCGCTGGTCTTGCAGGACGACCTGACCAACAGCTATTCGCTGATCACCGACTGAACCCGCCAAGCTTCGTCGTCGATCCGTAGTTACAGGTACTGGCCGAGGTTGGACTCGGTGTCGATGGCCCGCGACGCGCTCGAGCTCTTGCCGGTGACCAGGGTGCGGATGTAGACGATCCGCTCGCCCTTCTTGCCCGAAATCCGTGCCCAGTCATCGGGATTGGTGGTGTTAGGCAGGTCCTCGTTCTCGGCGAACTCGTCGACGATCGAATCGAGCAGGTGCTGGATGCGCAGACCCGGCTGGCCGGTCTCCAGCACCGACTTGATCGCGTTCTTCTTCGCGCGGTCGACGACATTCTGGATCATCGCACCGGAGTTGAAGTCTTTGAAGTACATGACTTCTTTGTCGCCGTTGGCGTAGGTGACTTCCAGGAACCGGTTGTCGTCGATCTCGGCGTACATCCGGTCGACGACCTTTTCGATCATCGCCTGGATGCACGCCCCGCGGTCGCCGTCGAACTCGGTGATGTCGTCGGCGTGCACAGGCAGCGTCTCGACAAGGTACTTCGAGAAGATGTCCTGCGCCGACTCGGCGTCCGGGCGTTCGATCTTGATTTTGACGTCGAGCCGCCCGGGCCGCAGGATCGCCGGGTCGATCATGTCCTCGCGGTTGGACGCGCCGATCACGATGACGTTCTCCAGGCCCTCCACGCCGTCGATCTCGCTCAACAGCTGTGGCACGACGGTCGTCTCGACGTCGGACGAAACTCCGGTACCGCGGGTGCGGAAGATCGAGTCCATCTCGTCGAAGAACACGATCACCGGCGTGCCTTCAGACGCCTTCTCGCGGGCCCGCTGGAAGATCAGCCGGATGTGACGCTCGGTCTCGCCGACGAACTTGTTCAGCAGCTCAGGGCCCTTGATGTTCAAGAAGTACGACTTGGCCTCGCGGGCGTCGTCGCCGCGCACCTCGGCCATCTTCTTGGCCAGCGAGTTGGCGACGGCCTTGGCGATCAACGTCTTACCGCAACCAGGCGGGCCGTAGAGGAGCACACCTTTGGGCGGACGCAGCGCATACTCCCGGTACAGCTCCTTGTGCAGGAACGGCAGCTCTACGGCGTCGCGAATCTGCTCGATCTGCCGGCCCAGCCCACCGATGTCGTCGTAGGTGACGTCCGGCACCTCTTCCAGCACCAAGTCCTCGACTTCGGCCTTGGGGATGCGTTCGAACGCATACCCGGCCTTGGTGTCGACCAGTAGCGAGTCACCGGGACGCAGTTTGCGGGGCCGCTGGTCGTCGTTGAGAGCGTCGGGGTGGCCGTCGGGCAGGTCCTCGGCGACCAGCGGGTCGGCGAGCCACACGATGCGTTCCTCGTCGGCGTGTCCGACGACCAAAGCCCGGTGTCCATCGTTGAGAATCTCGCGCAGCGTTGAGATCTCACCAACCGACTCGTAGGCGCCGGCCTCTACGACAGTTAAAGCCTCGTTGAGCCGAACTGACTGACCCTTCTTCAAAGACTTGACTTCGATGTTGGGTGAGCATGTCAGGCGCATCTTGCGACCGGAGGTGAACACGTCGATGGTGTCGTCGTCGTGCGTGGACACCAACACGCCGTAACCGCTTGGCGGCTGTCCGAGCCGGTCGACCTCTTCGCGCAGCGCCAGCAGTTGCTGCCGGGCTTCCTTGAGCGTTTCCATCAGTTTGGAATTTCGCGCCGCGAGCGAATCGATCCGGGCCTCGAGCTGGTGAATATCGCGGGGGCTGCGCGCGGCGCTCTGCGTTCCAACGGCATTCTCGAGTTGCTCACGCAGTATGGCCGCCTCGCGCCGGAGCTCCTCCAGCTCGGCCGCATCCTCGCCGGACAGGTCTGGCTCGCGCGGGCTACCGAACGTTTCGCGCTCTGACTCACCCATGTTGCGCTCCTTTCCCGCTCCCGAACGTGGTGCGGCGGATGCCTCAACGCTACCGGCGATTTCCAATTCATGCGGGAACTCGAAATGGGGCACACTGGCACCAGCGTTAACATCATGTTGAACCTGCCTGATCGAGAGGACATCTGTGACCTTGAAATTCCTAGCCACGGGCGTGGCGGCTGTCGCTGCAATCGGCGCGGCAGCTGCGGGTGTGACGTGCATTGCATTTGTTACCACCACGTTGCCTCAGGTTCAGCCGGTCGTTTTCAGCGCTCCGTTGCCGCTGGACCCGGTCGTGCCCGGCGCGGATGTGCCCACGCCGGACCAATTGGTCACCCTGCTCAACAGCCTGCAGGACCCGAGCGTGCCGTTTGCCAGCAAGAGCAATCTGGTCCAGGGCGGGATCGGCGGCGTCGAGGGCCACTTCGCCGACAAGAAACTGCAGCAAGCCGCCGCCAAGGGCAGCCTGCCGCTGACGTTCAACATCACCAACATCCAGGCCGCCGGCCCGGGCGCCGCGTCGGCCAATATCACCGCGACGGGTCCGCACCTTGCTCCGACAACCGAGAACCTGACGTTCGTCGACCAGGGCGGCTGGGTGCTGTCGCGCACGTCGGCGATGACGCTGATCCAGTCCGTGCAGTCGGCGGGCGGCTGACCGCTGCTGGATGGGTCGACACCTCATCGCAGTTCTGAGCGCCGCCACGATTGTGGCGGCGCTTGGCCTCTCGGGGTGCTCGGGCGACGAACACGGCGCTTCGTCGGAGGCTGAGCCGGCGCCGACGTCGCTGACTACGACGCCGGCTGCGCAGGTCGCTCCGCTGCCGCCGCCCGACGCGCTGGCCAAGGTGCTCTACCGGCTGGCCGATCCCGCGGTGCCTGGCACCCAGAAGCTCAACCTGGTCCAAGGTGCCACCCCGGAGAACGCCGCCGTGCTCGACCAGTTCGCCACCGCCCTGCTCAACGGCGGCTTTGCCCCGATGAAGGTCGACGTGCGAAACGTCGTGTGGTCGGACCGCGATCCGGCCGACGTGGTGGCCGACGTCGATCTCAGCTCACCCAATCCCCGCGGGCCCAGGTTCGGCTTCCCGATGGAATTCACCCCATATCAGGGTGGCTGGCAGCTATCGGCGCGAACCGCCGACGTGCTGCTGGCTTTCCGTACCGCACAGGCCGAACCGCCTCCGGCGACGACACCCGGGCGCTGAGCCTGCGATGTGGATCGGGTGGCTCGAGTTCGATTTGCTGCTCGGTGACGTGCGCTCACTCAAGCAGAAGCGCTCGGTGATCCGCCCGGTGGTGGCGGAATTGCAGCGCAAGTTCAGCGTGTCGGCCGCCGAAACGGGATCGCATCAGCTCTACCGACGGGCGGGCATCGGGGTGGCGATGGCGTCCGCCGACCGCGGCCACGCCGTCGATGTGCTCGACGCGGCGGAGCGGTTGGTGGCAGCCCACCCGGAGTTCGAATTGCTGTCGGTGCGACGCGGTCTGCACCGCAGCGACGACTGACCGGGCCTAGCGCTTGCGGCGCAACGGCGTCGGCGTGACGGTGCCGGGAGCGAGTCGACGCGCCGACACCAGGAACCCGGTATGGCCGCGCATGTTGTGCTGCGGACGCACCGCCAACCCGACGACGTTCCAGCCACGTTGCATCGTCTCCCAGGCCCGCGGCTCGGTCCAGCACTGCTGCTCGCGCAGCGCCTCGACCGTCTTCGACAGCTGGGTGACGGTGGCCAGGTAGACGATCAGCACACCGCCGGCGACGACCACGCGCGACACGGTATCGAGCACCTCCCAGGGCGCCAGCATGTCCAGCACGACCCGGTCGACCGCGCCGTCGGCCAGGTCGGTTTCGGCGACGTCACTGAGAATCAGTTGCCAGTTGTCGGGGACGCCGCCGGAAAACGTCTCCACATTGCGACGGGCGTGTTCGGCGTGGTCGGCGCGGACCTCGTAGGAGATCACCCGTCCGTGCGGGCCGACGGCGCGCAGCAGCGAACAGGTCAGCGCCCCGGAGCCGGCGCCAGCCTCCAAAACCCGGGCGCCCGGGAAGATGTCGCCCTCATGCACGATCTGAGCGGCGTCTTTTGGGTAGATCAGTTGCGCGCCGCGAGGCATGGACATCACGTAGTCCACCAGCAGCGGACGCAGTACCAGGAATGGGTCACCGTTGCTGGATTTGACGACGCTGCCCTCGGGCAGTCCGATCACCGTGTCGTGCGCGATCGCCCCGCGGTGAGTGTGGAATTCGCCGCCGACGCTGAGCAACATCGTGTAGTGCCGGCCCTTGGCGTCGGTGAGCTGGACACGATCGCCGACGGCGAACGGCCCCGTTGCAGACACAGCTGTCTAGCCTGCCAGCAGACGCGCCGGGAAAGGTGCGCGGGGTTGTCCGACCTCGGCCCTAGGCTGCGGATATGATCGCCGGCGACGATGCAGAGCACAGCGATGCTGAGGAGCGGCGCACATGAGCAGCCAACCGGGTGAAGTCCGCCCGGCGTCAAGACCGGCACTGTCGCCGTCACGGGCGGCGGACTTCAAACAATGCCCGCTGCTCTACCGGTTCCGTGCGATCGATCGGCTCCCTGAGCCGCCATCGACGGCACAACTGCGAGGCTCGGTGGTGCATGCCGCTCTGGAGCAGCTGTACAGCCTGCCCACGGCAGAGCGCGTCCCGCAGACTGCCGGCGCACTGGTCGACCCGGCGTGGGAGCAGGTGATCGCCACCGAACCCGATCTGATCGCCGAGCTGGAGCCCGAACAACAGTCCCAACTCCTCGACGAAGCCCGGGCGCTGGTGTCCGGCTACTACCGGTTGGAAGACCCGACCCGGTTCGACCCACAGAGCTGCGAGCAGCGCATCGAGGTCGAGCTTGCCGACGGCACGCTGCTGCGCGGGATCATCGACCGGATCGATGTCGCGCCGACCGGCGAGTTGCGCGTGGTGGACTACAAAACAGGTAAGGCGCCGCCGGAGGCGCGTGCCCTCGCCGAGTTCAAGGCCATGTTTCAGATGAAGTTCTACGCGGTCGCGTTGCTGCGATCACGCGGCGTGTTGCCGACGCGGTTGCGGCTCATCTACCTGGCCGACGGCCAGCTGCTGGACTACTCGCCCGACGAAGACGAGCTGCTGCGCTTCGAGAAGACCCTGATGGCAATCTGGCGGGCAATCCAATCTGCCGGTGCGACAGGCGATTTCAGGCCAAGGCCGTCGCGGTTGTGCGACTGGTGCGCCCATCACGCACACTGCCCGGTGTTCGGCGGCACACCGCCGCCGTACCCGGGTTGGCCGGAGCGTCCTAACGAAGGTGATCCGGACGCCGTTCTGCAGCAGGCGGATCCGGCTGCCTAGCACCTACCGCAGCGGCGACATCTCCTGCAGCATCGTCGGTATCAGCTCGCTGACCGTCGGGTGGATGTGCATGGTGCGCGCCAGCGTGGTGTAGGGCGCCTTGGCCGACATCACATCGAGAATCTCGTGGATGGCCTCGTCGCCACCGACGCCGAGGATGGCAGCGCCCAGGATCTGCTGCGTCGTTGCGTCCACGACCACTTTCATAAAGCCTTGTGTCTCACCCTTTTCCACCGCGCGACCCACTCGGGTCATGGGCCGCTGGCCGACTAACGCGGGGCGCCCCGAGGCACGCACCTGCTCGACGGTCATGCCGGCGCGTCCCAGCGGTGGGTCAATGTACAGGGCATAGGTGGGGATGCGGTCACTGACCCGGCGTGGGTCATTGTCGAGCAGGTTGGCCGCGACGATTTCGAAGTCGTTGTACGACGTATGGGTGAATGCGCCTTTGCCGTTGCAGTCACCCATCGCCCAGATGTGGTCGACGCTGGTCTTCAGTTGGTCATCGACGGTGATGTATCCCCGGGCATCGGTTTGGACACCGGCACGCTCGAGGCCGAGGTCGTCGGTGTTGGGGCGGCGCCCGACCGCCAGCAGCAGATGACTACCGGCTATCGGCGCGGCACCGGCACGCGGTGTCACCTCGAAGCAGTTGTCTCGCTTTGCTATTCGGATATCGGCAGCATCGACGACGATGTCGATGCCATCGTTCTGCAGGATCGACTTGATGCTGTCAGAGACGTCGTCGTCTTCGCGCGACGCCAGCCGCGGCCCTTTCTCGACGACGGTCACCCGGGCGCCGAAGCGGCGGTACATCTGGGCGAACTCTAGCCCGATATAGCTACCACCGACGATGACGAGATGCTCGGGCACGGTGTCGAGTTCGAGGATCGACACATTGGTGAGGAAGTCGACATCCGCAACGCCGGGAAGATCGGGCACCACCGCACGGCCACCGACGTTGAGAAAGATCCGCTCGGCTTGCAGGACTTCGTCGCCGACGCGCAGTGTGTGCGGATCTTCGAACCGCGCGTGGCCGCGAATGACGGAGCAGCCGTCCATTCCGTTCAGCCAGTCTTCGACACCCTTGCGGTCGCCCAGCATGATTTTGTCTTTGCGCGCCTTGACTTTCGCCATGTCCACGCTGACCGTTCCGGTGCCGACACCGAAGTCGGCGCCGCGGCGGGCCAGATGCGCGGCATGCGCGCTGGCCACCAATGTCTTGGTGGGGATGCATCCGGTGTTGACGCAGGTGCCGCCGATCAGCTTGCGCTCCACCACGGCGACGGTATGGCCGGTCGCGGTCAACCGGCCAGCCAGCGGGGGCCCGGCCTGCCCGGCGCCGACTATGATCGCGTCGAAACGCGTTGTCACAGAGCAGCTGTTACTGCGGCAAGCGCGAATCCACCCAGCACCGCGACGGCGTCCTCAAGCAGAGCGATCGGCAGGTCGTGGCCGTGCGAGGCGACTAGGCGGGTGCGCGCCTGGTAGCCGCCGAGCGTGCCGAGCACAGCCCCAATAATTCCCGCGCCGAGCGCACTCCAGGTATAGCCCCAGGCGGTTCCGATGACAGCGCCCGCGAACGCGCCGAAGAGAATTCGGGCACCGAACGACGGTGGCGCCGTACGGGGCGGTGTTTTGGGTTGTTTGTCGAGGAACAGTTCGCCGACGGCGAGAAGACTCAAGACGATGACGGCAGCCAAAGTGCCGACCCACGACGCCCAGGTGTGACTCAAGTTGATCCAGTGCAGATAAGCGGCCCAGGCAACGACCGCTGGTGCTGTAAAGGACCGTAACCCGGCGATGACACCGATTCCCAGAGCTAGTAACAGAACATAGAAATGCGTCACGGCGACCCTCCCAAGGGCTGGACAAAAGAACGCGGCTCTAGCGGGACGTTAACACAGCAAAGCCGGCGGCAGCGGCGCATTCAAGGTCAGAATCGGCAGAACCGGATGTCGGACGCCAGGATCGCTTTGGCCCCGATGGCCACCAGCTCGTCCATGATCGAGTTGACATCCCGACGCGGCACCAAAGCCCGCACCGCCACCCAATCGGGATCCGCGAGCGGGGCGATTGTCGGTGACTCCAAACCCGGTGTGATCGACGTGGCCTCGTCGAGCACCGAACGCGGACAGTCGTAGTCCAGCATCAGGTACTGCTGACCGAACACCACGCCCTGCACCCGCGCGACCAGCTGGTCACGAACGGAGACATCCGGCCCGCCGTCGGCGCCGTCAGGGTCGACCTGTTCGATGAGCACCGCCTCCGAATCGCACAGTGTCTCACCGAAGGCCACCAGATTGTGCAGGTTCAAGGTGCGACCCGAACCCACCACGTCGGCGATCGCATCGGCCACCCCGAGCTGCACGGAGATCTCGACGGCGCCGTCCAGGCGGATCACCGTAGCGTCAATACCGCGAGCCGCCAAGTCTTCTCGCACCAAGTTCGGGTAGGCAGTAGCGATTCGCCGGCCGGCGAGGTCCTCGATAGCCCAGTCGCGCCCGGCCGGTGCGGCGTAACGAAACGACGACGAGCCGAAGCCGAGCGCCAGTCGTTCGCGCACCGGCGCGCCGGACTCACGCGCCAAATCCCTTCCGGTTATCCCGAAGTCGAGCTCTCCCGATCCGACATAGATGGCAATGTCTTTGGGCCGCAGGAAAAAGAACTCGACGTGGTTGTGTGGGTCGATGACGGTCAGGTCTTTGGGATCGGTGCGGCGACGGTAGCCGGCCTCGGCGAGGATCTCGACGGCCGGCTCGCTCAGCGCCCCCTTGTTGGGAACCGCTATCCGCAGTCTCGTGGATCCGTTTCGGTTCAGCGCTACCATCACAGCTTCCGGTACACGTCGTCGAGCGTCAGCCCGCGGGCGATCATGAGTACCTGCGTCCAATACAGCAACTGGCTGATCTCCTCGGCGAGTGCGTCGTCAGATTCGTGTTCGGCGGCCAACCACACTTCGCCGGCCTCCTCCAGGACCTTCTTGCCCACGGCATGCACGCCGCGGTCCAGCGCCGCCACGGTGCCGCTGTCGGCCGGCCGGGTGCGGGCACGCTCGCCGAGCTCGGCAAACAGATCCTCAAAGGTCTTCACGGGCAGCGATTGTTTCATGGGCGGGTAAGCAAAGTCACGGCGGTTTCAGGTCGGGGACACTTCGTCGGGCATGTCCTCCAGGGAGACGCCGTTGGTCTCGCGGACCCACTTCCACACGAAAAACAACGACAGCACCGCACACGTCGTGTAAAAGCCGTAGGCCAAGCCGAGCGCGTGCCGCAGCGCCGGGAAGGTCACGATGATTGTCCAGTTGGCCATCCATTGCACGCCGGACGCGAACCCGAGCGCCGCAGACCGGATGCGGTTGGGGAACATCTCGCCCAGCAGCACCCACAGGACGGGTCCCCACGAGACGGCGTACGCGATAACGAACACGTCGGCGGCGACCAGCGCGATCACCCCGGAGGCTACGTCCAGATCTGGTCGACCGTTGACGGTGGATGCGCCGGTGAAAACGACGGTCATGGTGGCCAGCATCAATGCCATACCCGCTGATCCGGCCAGTAACAGCGGCCTGCGGCCGACCCTGTCGATCAGCGCGATCGCGACCAGCGTGATCAGGACATTGACCCCGGTGGTCACCAACGCAATGGTGAACGACGACTTCTCGCCGAACCCCACTGCCTCCCAGAGCACATCCGAGTAGTAGAAGATCACGTTGATACCAACGAACTGCTGAAAGATGGCCAGTCCCAGGCCCACCCAGACGATGCCGTACAGGCCGCCGGTCGGCTTACGCAGATCGCGCCAGGACGGTGGTTTTTCCTGCTCCAGGCTGTCCGCGATCCGGTTTATCGTCAGCTCGACATCGCGGTCAGCGAGCAGCTTGGAAAGCACTCGGCGCGCCTGCGAAATTTGCTGTTGCGCAACCAGATAGCGCGGTGATTCCGGAATCGTGAAAATCAGCGCGAAATACACCAGCGCCGGGATCATCTCGCTGAGGTAGATCCAGCGCCACGCGGCCAGACCTAGCCACAACTGCCCGCTCGGACCTCCCGCGAGGTGAAATGGCACCCAGGTCAAGGCCAGCGACCCGAAAATGCCGCACACGATGCCCAGTTGCTGGAGTGAGCCGAGTCGGCCTCGGAAACGCGGCGGCGAGATTTCGGCGATGTAGGCGGGAGCGGCGACGGACCCGAAGCCGAGCCCGATGCCACCAATGGCGTGGAAGACGATGAACATCCATATGCTGCTTGCCAACCCGGCTCCGAGACCGCAGATGAAAAACAATGTCGCCGAAATCTTCATCATCGCCAGTCGGCCCATCCGGTCCGCGAGCCGCCCGGCTAACACCGCCCCGACGGCGGCGCCCATCAGTGCCGAGGCCGCCGCGAAACCCAACACCGCGTTGCCGACATGAAAGTTGGCCTGCAACGCCCCGACTGCACGATTGGTCACCGAGATGTCGTAGCCGAACATCAGTCCCCCGATCGCCGCTACCGATGCGAAGCGAACCGCGGACAAGAAGGCAGCGTGCGCAGCGCTGGCGTCTACGGGCAGGTCTTCGTGCGGAGCCGGCGGCACCTGGCCGCGAGCGTCGTCAACGGCCATGGCGTCCTTCGATGCTGTCGGGGTCTGGACTGGCCAGACAATACCGCCGTCCGCGTGCGGGCTGTCGGATGTCAGACGTTGAAATACTTGGCTTCGGCGTGCTCCCGCGACCCGTCGACGAACACGCGTCGGGGTCCGTCGAGCACCGGGACTTGGTTCGGCACGACCAGGACGGTGCATCCAGCGGCCTCGGCTGACGTTGCACCGGTGTTGGAGTCCTCGATCACCAAGCACGATGCCGTCTCGGCGGCCAGTGCTAACTCAACCAACGTAGGGCTCAGTCCTCCGGGTTGTAGCCGAGGTTGGGGCCGAGCCAGCGCTCGGCTTCCTGCAGGGTCCAGCCCTTGCGCTTCGCGTAGTCAGCGACCTGGTCCTGGGCCATCCGGCCGACCACGAAGTACCGCGACTGCGGGTGCGAGAAATACCAGCCGCTGACGGCAGCACCGGGCCACATCGCCATCGACTCGGTCAGCTCGATGCCGGTCCGGTCCCGGACGTCCATCAACTTCCAGAGCGTCACCTTCTCGGTGTGCTCCGGGCAGGCCGGGTAGCCGGGGGCAGGGCGGATTCCGACGTACTTCTCACCGATGAGTGCCTCGTTGTCCAGCTGCTCGTCCGGCTGGAATCCCCAGAGCTCCTTGCGGACCCGTTGGTGCATCCGTTCGGCGAAAGCCTCTGCCAGCCGGTCGGCGATCGACTCCAGCAGGATCGCGTTGTAGTCGTCGTTGGCTGCCTTGAACTCCGCGATCTTGTCCTGGCTGCCGAGCCCCGTGGTGACGGCGAAGGCGCCGACGTAGTCAGCCAGACCGGTGTCCTTGGGCGCGATGTAGTCGCCCAGCGACCGGTTCGGGATGCCGTCCCGGTGCTGGCCCTGCTGGCGCAGGTTGTGCAACGTGGTCATCACCTCGGTACGGGTCTCGTCGGTGTACACCTCGATGTCGTCGCCGACCGCGTTCGCCGGGAAGAACCCGATCACCCCGTTGGCAGTCAGCCACTTCTCCTTGATCAGGGTGTCGAGCATCTCCTGGGCTTCGTCGTACAGCTTGCGGGCAGTTTCGCCCGAAACCGGGTTGTTGAGGATGTCGGGGAACCTGCCCTTCATCTCCCAGGCGTTGAAGAACGGCTGCCAGTCGATGTACTCGCGCAACTCGGCGAGGTCGTAGTCGTGGAACTCCCGTACGCCGAGGCCCTGGGCGGGCACCGGCGGCGTGTAGCCGTCCCACTCGATCGGCGTCCGGTTCGCACGGGCCTTCTCCAGCGTCAGCATCGGCCGCTCGTTCTTCTGCGCGTGCCGTTCGCGAAGTGCTGCGTAGTCGGTCGCGGTGGCCTCCAGCAGGACTGGACGCTGCTTGTCGTCGAGGAGCGCAGCGGCGACCGGCACCGAGCGGGACGCGTCCTTGACCCAGACGACCGGACCGGTACGGCGCGGCGCCACCTTCACGGCCGTGTGGGCGCGCGATGTGGTCGCGCCACCGATCAGCAGCGGGATCTCCAGCCCCTCGCGTTCCATCTCGACGGCGAAGTTGACCATCTCGTCCAGGGATGGGGTGATCAGGCCGGACAGCCCGATGATGTCGGCGTTGTGCTCCTTCGCCGCGTCCAGGATCTTCTGGGCAGGCACCATCACACCGAGGTCGATCACCGAGTAGTTGTTGCACTGCAGGACGACCCCGACGATGTTCTTGCCGATGTCGTGGACGTCGCCCTTCACGGTCGCCATCACGATCGTGCCGTTGGTGTCCCCGGATGCAGTGTCGCCGGACTCTTCTTTCTCCGCCTCGATGTACGGCAGCAGGTACGCAACGGCCTTCTTCATCACCCTGGCCGACTTGACGACCTGGGGCAGGAACATCTTGCCTGCGCCGAAGAGGTCACCGACGACGTTCATTCCGTCCATCAGCGGGCCCTCGATCACCTCGATCGGGCGACCACCTGCGGCGGCGATCTCGGCTCGCAATTCCTCGGTGTCGGCATCGACGTGGCCGTCGATGCCCTTGACCAGGGCGTGCGTGATCCGCTCGCGGACCGGGAGGCTGCGCCACTCGGCTGCCACCGGGTCCTCGGCTTTCTCTGAGCTGTTGAAGCGCTCAGCGATTTCCAGGAGCCTTTCGGCCGCATCCTCGCGACGGTTCAGGACGACGTCCTCGATTCGGTCCCGCAGCTCGGGGTCGATCGAGTCGTAGGGCACCAGCGCACCGGCGTTGACGATGCCCATGTCCAGGCCGGCCTTGATGGCGTGGAACAGGAACACCGCGTGGATCGCCTCGCGGACGGGGTTGTTGCCCCGGAACGAGAACGACACGTTCGAGATGCCGCCGGAGATGTGCACCCCGGGAAGGTTCTCCTTGATCCAGGCGCAGGCCTCGATGAAGTCGATCCCGTACGTCGCGTGCTCCTCGATACCGGTCGCCAGCGCGAAGCAGTTCGGGTCGAAGATGATGTCCTCGGCCGGAAAGCCAACCTCTTCGGTCAGGATCCGATAGGCGCGCCCGCAGATCTCCTTGCGGCGCTCCAGGTTGTCGGCCTGACCCTGCTCGTCGAAGGCCATCACGACGACGGCGGCACCGTACTTGCGGCACAGCCGTGCCTCGCGAATGAACTTCTCCTCGCCCTCCTTCATGGAGATCGAGTTGACGATCGGCTTGCCCTGCACGTTCTTCAGGCCCGCCTCGATGACCTCCCACTTGGAGGAGTCGATCATCACCGGGACGCGGCTGATGTCCGGCTCGGCCGCGATCAGCTTGGTGAACCGGTCCATAGCGGCGACGCCGTCGATCATGCCTTCGTCCATGTTGATGTCGATGACCTGCGCACCGACCTCGACCTGCTGCAGGGCGACCGACAGCGCGGTGTCGTAGTCCTCGGCCTTGATCAGGTTGCGGAACCGGGCGGAGCCGGTGATGTTGGTGCGCTCACCGATGTTCACGAACAGGGAATCGTCGGTGATGTTGAGCGCCTCCAGGCCCGAGAGCCGGGTGGCCACCTCGATCTCCGGCAGCTCGCGCTGCGGCTTGCCCTCGACGACCTTGGCGATCTCGGCGATGTGCGCCGGCGTCGTTCCGCAGCAACCACCGACCAGGTTGACCAGGCCGGCCTCGGCGAAGTCGGCGATGTAGCTGGCCTGACGCTCCGGGGACTCGTCGTATTCGCCAAAGGCGTTGGGCAGGCCGGCATTTGGGTAGCAGGAGACGAAGGTGTCCGCGATCCGCGCCACCTCGGCGATGTAGGGCCTCATCTCCGGCGCGCCCAGGGCGCAGTTGAGGCCCACCGCGATCGGCTTCGCGTGCCTGATCGCGTTCCAGAATGCTTCGGTGACCTGACCGGACAACGTCCGCCCGGACGCGTCGGTGATGGTGCCCGAGATGATGACCGGCCAGCGGCGTCCGCGGTCCTCGAACAGCGTCTCGACGGCGAACACCGCCGCCTTGGCGTTCAGCGAGTCGAAGATCGTCTCGATAATGAGGAGGTCGGCGCCACCGTCGACCAGGCCGTTGGCAGCTTCGAGGTAGGCGGCAACCAGCTGGTCGTAGGAGACGTTGCGGGCTCCGGGGTCGTTGACGTCCGGCGAGATCGACGCGGTCCGCGTCGTCGGCCCGAGGGCGCCGGCGACGTAGCGGGGTTTCTCCGGGGTGCTGTACTCGTCGGCGGCCTTACGGGCCAGGGCAGCGCCGGCGTAATTCAGCTCGTAGGCCAGCTCCTGCATGTCGTAGTCGGAGAGCGAGACCGCGTTCGCGTTGAACGTGTTGGTCTCCAGGATGTCGGCGCCCGCCTCGAGGTACTCGCGGTGGATCCCCTCGATGATCTGCGGCTGCGTCAGGTTGAGCAGGTCGTTGTTACCCTGAAGAGCGGTCGGCCACTCCGTGAACCGGTCGCCGCGGTAGCCGGCCTCGTCCGGCCGGTCCCGCTGGATCGCCGTGCCCATCGCGCCGTCGATCACCATGATCCGCCGGCCGAGAGCAGCCGTCAGTTCATCGGTGCAGTCGGGGCGGATGTTCGGCTCAAAGATATCGGGCTCGGGGGCGTTCACATGCAATCCTTCCGTAGCGGAAGGCGTCCTTAACTCTGCCGAGCGTGGCGGATACCGGCGGGGACCCGGAACCGTTGCAACGCCTCTCGACCAGAAAAGTCTACGTCGTCACCCGACGTCTGGACGCCCAGCGGGACCCGACCCGCTTGGCGATCGCGGTGCCCTTGAGCGCCAGGTCGCGGATCTTGTCGGCACTGTAGTAGTTACCCAGGTTAACCAAATTGCAGCCGAACGTATTTCGTCTCGACCGCGTCGGCACTGGTTGTTGAAGTCATCGAGGCTCAGATCGGCCGCCTGCAACTGGGTCCCCATGGCGCCGTCGCCCACAACGACGCGCTCCGACAACGTCTCGAGCAGATCGGTGTCGTAGCCGGTGTCGTTGGTAGAAGTCATCCCGACAAGCATAGCTGGTCTATGGAAAATGCCCGGGTGCATGATTGCGCTCGTCACACCGGGACCTGTGTCAGGCCTTACGCTGAATCTGTGACCTCGCCGGATGCCAGCGCTTCGCTACCCGAACTGCACAACACGATCGTCGTGGCGGCGTTCGAGGGGTGGAACGACGCCGGTGACGCGGCCAGCGACGCGCTGGAGCACCTTGACGCCATCTGGGAGGCCGATCCGATCGTCGAGATCGACGATGAGGCGTACTACGACTATCAGGTGAACCGCCCGGTCATCCGGCAGGTCGACGGCGTCACGCGGGAATTGGTATGGCCGTCGATGCGCATCTCGCACTGCCGTCCGCCGGGCGCCGAGCGCGACATCGTGTTGATGCACGGCGTCGAGCCGAATATGCGTTGGCGCACCTTCTGCGCCGAGCTGCTGGCCGTCGCCGACAAGCTCAACGTCGACACCGTGGTGATCCTCGGCGCGCTGCTGGCCGACACGCCGCACACCCGGCCGGTGCCGGTTTCCGGGGCGGCCTACTCCCCCGAGTCGGCGCGCCGCTTCGGGTTGCAGGAAACCCGCTACGAGGGTCCCACCGGCATCGCCGGCGTCTTTCAGGACGCCTGCGTGGCGGCCGGCATACCGGCGGTCACCTTCTGGGCGGCGGTTCCGCATTACGTGTCGCAGCCACCCAATCCGAAGGCGACCGTTGCGCTGCTACGCCGTGTCGAGGATGTGCTCGATATCGAGGTGCCGCTGGCCGACCTGCCGGCCCAGGCCGAGGAGTGGGAGCAGGCGGTCAGCGAGATGACGGCCGAGGACGACGAAATCTCCGAGTACGTGCAGTCATTGGAGCAACGCGGCGACGCCGAGGTCGACGTGAACGAGGCGCTGGGCAAGATCGACGGCGATGCGCTGGCCGCCGAGTTCGAGCGCTACCTGCGCCGCCGCCGCCCGGGCTTCGGGCGTTAGGGCCTTTCCAGCTGTTCGGTATGGGCGCTGGCGGAACGCCCGAGCGCGGCGACTTCGGCGTCCATTCGGGGCAACTGCTCGGCAGTATGTCTGTGGGCCAGAGATCCGCCACGGCGGGTAGACAGAAACGGTTTGAGCCAGCGGAACACGCCCACCCAGCCCGGGCAGTACACCCGTTCCTTTCGGCCCTCGATGCCGGCGACGAAGGCGGCGGCGCACTTGTCCACCGAGGTGGTCTTGTTCAACGGCCAGGGGAACTTCGCCAATTGCTCGCGGAATACGGGTAGATCGGACTGGGTGTCGCGGACCAACGCGGTGTCGATCCAGGACATGTGCGCCGAACCGACGGCGACACCAAGGTGGGCGACTTCCAGTTGCAACGCGTGAGCGAGATGCTCGTTGCCCGCCTTGGACATGTCGTAGGGCGCCATTCCCGGCGCCGCCGCGTACGCGGCAAGTGACGAGACGATCAGCACATAGCCGCGGCGGTCGATCACCGACGGCAACGCGGCACGCACCGTGTTGAAGACACCCAGCAGGTTGACGTCCAACACGCGCTTGACCGCCTCGGGGTCGACCTTCAGCACCGAGCCATAGCTGGCGATTCCGGCGTTGGCGACGACGACGTCGATACCGCCGAACTTTTTAACGGCCGCCTCGGCTGCGGCCTGCATCGCGGCAAGGTCACGCACGTCGACAACCACGGTCAGCACCTGCTCGTCGCCACCCAGCTCGGTGGACCTGTCAGCCAGTGCCGCCGCGTCCAGGTCAGTCAGCACCAGTTTGGCGCCCTTGGCGTGCAACCGTCGCGCGACCTCGGCGCCGATTCCATGAGCACCACCGGTGATGAATACGACTTTCGAGTTCACTGACGTCATGGCCGCAACCTACCCCCTAATTCCGTGGCGTTGACAGGTCCACCCCGAGCAGCGCATCGACCGCGGTGGCCACCGCCTTCGGCGCGTCGGCGTCGTGTCCGCCGTATTCCAACGCGTCGGTGACCCAACCATCAACTGCGGCAAGCGCATTGGGTGTATCGAGATCGTCGGCGAGATAGCGGCGCAGCCGGGCAATGACGTCGACGGCGTCCGGGGCGGCGTGCAGCGCGGTCCCGGTCCGCCACCGGTGCAGCCGCGCGGTGGCCGCATCAAGCACGTCGGCGCCCCAGTCGCGGTCAGCACGATAGTGGCCGGCCAGCAGGCCCAATCGGATAGCCGACGGCTCAACGCCCTGAGCGCGTAACCCCGATACCAGAACCAGGTTGCCGCGGCTTTTGGACATCTTGTGCCCGTCCAGGCCGATCATGCCCGCATGCACGTAGTTCCGCGCGAATCGTCTTTCGCCACTGACACATTCGGCGTGGGCGGCGGTGAACTCGTGATGCGGAAAGATCAGATCGCTGCCACCGCCCTGGATGTCGAGCCCGCTGCCGATGCGGCTGAGCGCGATCGCCGCGCACTCGACGTGCCAACCCGGCCGGCCCGGGCCGAACGGCGACGGCCAGTTCGGCTCGCCGGGCCGCGCGGCGCGCCACAGCAACGCGTCGAGTTGGTCAGTCTTGCCCGGCCGGTCCGGGTCGCCGCCGCGCTCGGCGAACAGAGCCAGCATGGTGTCACGGTCATAACCGGATTCGTAGCCGAACTGCACCGTGGCGTCGGCGCGGAAGTAAACATCGGGGTAGGCGGAATCGTCCACGACGTAGGCCGCCCCCGAGGCCAGCATTTTTTCCACCAGCTCGACGACCTCGGCGACCGCCTCGGTCGCGGCGACGTATTCCCGTGGCGGCAGCACCCGTAGCGCGGTCATGTCGTCGCGGAACAGCGCAACCTCACGGGCCGCCAGCTCGCGCCAGTCAAGACCGTCACGGTTCGCCCGCTCGAACAGTGGATCGTCGACGTCGGTGACGTTCTGCACGTAGTGCACACCGTGTCCAAGATCCAGCCACAGCCGCTGGATCAGGTCGAACGTCAGATAGGTGGCGGCGTGGCCGAGGTGGGTGGCGTCATACGGCGTGATCCCGCACACGTACATGGTGGCCGTCGGCCCGGCGACCACCGGGCGCACCTGACGGTCCGAGGTGTCATACAGCCGCAATTCCGGGCCGCGTCCCGGCAGCGCCGGTAAGGGTGCCGAAGGCCAGGACTGCATACCGTCGACTGTAAAGCGTTCGTCGGGCTAGCTGGCCAACCGGATGGCACCCAGCAGCAGGTCGGCGAGTTCCGGCCGGCACATCAGGAAGTCGGGCAAATACGGGTCGGGACGGTTGTACACCAGCTCGGAGCCGTCCAGCCGTGATGCGTGCATACCGGCCGCCAGGATCACACCCGCCGGGGCGGCCGAATCCCATTCCCACTGCCCGCCCGCATGGATGTAGGCGTCGGCGTCGCCGCGTACCACCGACATCGCTTTGGCGCCAGCCGAACCGATACGCACGAATTCGACGTCCAGCCGTCGGGCAAGGTGATACAGCACGGCGGGCGGCCGGTTGGAGCTGGCGGTGATCCGGATCGGCCCGGAATGCGCTGTCGCGGGTGCGCTGACGGTGTCGCTGCGATACAACTCCCCCATCGCCGGCAGTGCGACCGCGGCGTCGGTTATTGCTCCGCCTGCGCCGCCGCCGTGGCGCTGCCACAATGCCACATGCACGGCCCAGTCGTCTCTTCCCTCCCAAGAGAATTCGCGGGTTCCGTCCAGCGGGTCGACGATCCAAACCCGGTCGGCCCGCAACCGGACCATGTCGTCGTAGGCCTCCTCGCTGAGCACCGCGTCGCCGGGGCGCTCGGCATGCAGCCGCCGCAACAGTAACGAATTGGCTTGACTGTCACCTTCATCGCCGAGCAACCACGGATGGTCGAAGCCGACGCGGGCGCGTACCGCCAGCAGCAGCTGTCCCGCCTCCTGGGCCAGGTCGGCAGCCAGCGCCGCATCCGTCACGTCTGGGCTCATCGGAGTCCAGTATCCGGTACCGCGCGCAGTTCCCGCGTGTTTGGCTGGCTTCTCGAGGAGCGGTCAGGTGGTCTCGGCGACGAAAACGCCTATTCGACGCGCGGCGCGCCTGACGACCGCCGGCAGACTCGGATCGTCCGTACCCGCGGGCACCACCCGCGGATTGACGATGTGCACGTCCCGTCGAAAGAGATGCATGTCCGCCTGACCGGCGGCCAGGACGTTTTTGACCCAGTCCGCCTTGCCGTGCCCCAGGATCACGGCAACGGTGCTGCCCTTGCGGTGGGCATTGACGACGGTCAGTGCTTGCCCGACTTGCGGCCGCGGTGTTCGATCATCGCGAACGTCGGCAGAAACCGAGCGACCTTCTTGACCACTGGGTTCACATATTTGACTTGCAGGCGGTGTACCGGTGGCGGAAACACCATCGGCACGCCCGGGGCGTTGTTCGGATGGTCCTTGCCGGACACGACGCCTCCCGAGGGTAAGAGGAATTTGGTACCACACGGTACCACCCGCGGAGATCTAAAACGCCGGCCAGGGAATTGGACGATGCCGGTCCGGTCCGGGCATCACCGGGTTGTCCAGCAGGGTGCGGGCGCGCAGGTGCAGCGCCGCGATCTCGGTGCTGGTGATGTGTTCGGCCAATGCGTCCCCGAGTGGGCCGGCCAGCGCGTTGGTCAGTTTGCCCACCGTCTCCAGAGTGCTGTCGTCGAGAGGCTTGCCGGCCCACCCCCACAGCACCGTGCGCAACTTGTCCTCGACGTGCAGGGATAGACCGTGGTCGACACCGTAGATGCCTCCGTCGACACCGCGGAGCACGTGGCCGCCTTTGCGGTCAGCATTGTTGATCAAGATGTCGAAGACCGCCATCCGCCACAGTCGAAGGTCGTCGGCGTGAACCAGCGAGACCGGCTCGCCGGCGTAGTCGTACGCCCGCAGCACCGGCAGATAGCCCTGCGGCAACCTATCGGCCGGAACCAGGTCGACCGGGTCCGGTCCGGGCCCTGGGTCGGAGTCAGGTGCGTCACCGGGTTGGTCCACCCACAGCTGCAGCATGCCCGGACCGGCCGGCCCGTGGCGAATGATGGTGTACGGCACAATGTTCCAGCCCAGATGTGTCGACACCAGATACGCGCCGAGTTCGCGGCCGGCCAGGGTGCCGTCGGGAAAGTCCCACAGCGGCTGCTCACCGGCGACCGGCTTGTACACGCAGTGCACGCTGCGCTCATCCAGCGTCGACTCGCACAGAAAGGTGGCGTTGCTCGCCGAGCGAATGCGTCCCAGGACCGTCAGCTCGCCGCGGCGCAGGACCTCGCGATCGTCAGTCCTCGGCGTCATCGTCGGGCCCGAGCAACGCGCTGCGCCGGTAGCCGTTCGTCCGCGCACAGATGTGTCCCTCGGGGTCCAGCGGTTCATCGCAGAGCGGGCACGGCGGGCGGCCCGCAGAAATGACGCGGTTGGACCGAGTGGCGAACTCGCGTGCCGACTCCGGTGTCAGGAACACGCGCACGGCGTCCGGCCCCTCCTCGGTGTCGTCGAGGACCACGGATGCGTCGAACTCGGTGTCACTGACTGCCAGCAGTTCAACCACCACGGTTTGCGCCTCGGAATCCCATCCCAGACCCATGGTGCCGACCCGAAATTCGGCGTCGACCGGTGTGATCAACGGGCTGAGGTCTTCGACCTCGGTGGTCTCCGGCGGAACCGGGGTGCCGAATCTGCGGTTGACCTCCAACAGCAGGGCACCGATGCGCTCGGCGAGCACCGCCACCTGCTGCTTCTCCAGCACCACCGAAACCACCCGGGCGTCGTGCACCGCCTGCAAATAAAAGGTGCGGTTTCCGGGCTGGCCGACTGTCCCGGCGACGAATCGGTCGGGTGAGCGGAAGACGTGAATCGCGCGAGACATGGCAGTTCCAAAATACCGGCAGTTGCGCCTGAGTCGTAAATTCTCCGGCCCGACTTGCTCAGTCGGTAGAGCCGCCGACGACCGCATCGTCGGGCGGCGCCTCACCATCTGGTGACGGAGCAGCCGTCAGCGCGGATGTCAGCCGCGGGCCGGTGTGGTTCACGTGCAGCACGAACGGACGAAGCCGGGTGTAGCGGATCACACTCATCGATGCCGGATCGGCGGAAACCCGTTGGAAACCGTCGAGGTGTATGCCCAGCGCGTCGGCGACGACCGCCTTGATGACGTCGCCGTGTGTGCAGGCCAGCCACAGCGCGTCGCCGCCATGCTGCTCAGCCAGCCGCGCGTCATGGTCACGGACGGCGGCGACGGCACGCGTCTGCACCTCCGCCAGCCCCTCACCGCCGGGAAACACCGCCGCGCTGGGATGCGCCTGGACGACGGCCCACAGCGGCTCCTTGAGCAGGTCGCCGAGCTTGCGGCCGGTCCACTCGCCGTAGTCGACTTCCGACAACCGGTCGTCGAGGACCGGTTCGAGACCAAGCGCCTCGGCAAGCGGCTCGATCGTGCGCCGACATCGCAACAACGGTGAGGACACCACCGCCCGGATCGGCAGCTCAGCGGTCCGATCGACCAGGTCGGTGGCTTGCTGACGGCCCTTGTCGTCGAGGTCGACGCCCTCGGAACGACCGGCCAGCACGTGGGCGGTGTTCGACGTGGATCGGCCGTGGCGCAACAAAATGACGGTCACGTGGCGCTCACCACGCCGGTTGCCAACAGGATCAGCACGGCCGCGCCGGCGGCCACCCGATAGCCGACGAACCAATACATGCTGTGCCGCACCAAAAACCGAAGGAACCACGCGACCGCGGCGAGGCCGACCACGAACGCGATCACGGTAGCCACCAGCAACTGCGGACCCGTCGCACTCATCCCTTCTAGCACCGGGTGGAAGGCGTCCGGCAGCGAGAACAATCCGGAGGCGAACACCGCCGGAATGGCCAGCAGGAAACCGAACCGGGCGGCCAACTCCCGCTCGAGACCGAGGAACAGCCCGGCGCTGATGGTGGCTCCCGACCGGGAGACGCCCGGAACCAAAGCCAGCGTCTGGGCGACGCCGACGATAAGGGCGTCGCGCCAATTCAATTGGTCGACGTGCCGGCTTTGCCGTCCGAAACGCTCGGCCAACGCAATCACCACCGAGAACACCACCAGCGCGGTCGCGATCACCCACAGGTTGCGCACGCCCGAGCGGATCTCGTCCTTGAAAAACAGCCCGAGGATGCAGATCGGGATCGTGCCGATGATGACGTACCAACCCATCCGGTAGTCGGCATTGCGATGCGCTGCCACGAGCAGCCCGTTGAACCACGCCTTGACGATCCGCACGATATCTCGAGCGAAATAGACCAATATGGCCAGCTCGGTGCCCAATTGGCTTACCGCGGTGAACGACGCGCCGGCGTCGTCGGCGAAGAAGACCCGCGACACGATCGCCAAGTGGCCTGACGATGACACCGGCAAGAACTCGGTCAGGCCTTGCACCACGGCCAAAACGACCACTTGCCACCAAGACATCGCGGGCGTCGCAGTCACGACGACGACCGTACCGGGTGATCTAGTCGGCGACCTCTGCGAGGGCGACCGCGTCGCGCACCGCGGCGGTCAGGCTGCGCTCGTCGGTGACGTCGACGTCGACGACGCTGCAGCGCACGGTGGTGGCGATATCTTCGAGCTGCGGGACCGGGCCGCTCAGCCGCGGCCGGTATATCTCGACGAGGAGCCACTGACCTTCGATGCGGAAAGCGAAGCTCCGGCCATCACCAACCTGGCCGAACCCGCTGGCCAGCACCTTAGCCGAGAAAACCCCGAACCACATATCCTCGATAGCAAACTCCGAGTCACGGACATGGCGGTCGGCGGCGACGCTCATATCGCGACCATACCTCGCCGACGGTTTTCGGTTCGCGCCACGAGCCAGGGGCTTGCCGGGCGACGTTCCCTTAGTATCTGATTCCAAACCCGACCACCTCTTCGAACTGGCAGCCCCCTTGACGATCCGAGAATTACCCTGTGCCGCCACACCGCAAACCCGGTGAACGCGTCGTTCGCTGGCAGGCAGCTGGCCTGCTGCTTTCCCTGACATTGGTGGCGGGGTGCTCGGCTAAGGCGCTCGAGGGAACCCCACCGACGATTGAGCCCGCGCAGCCGGCCGTTTCCCCGCCGCTGTCGCAGGCTCCATCGGGTGTCGTGCGCCCGCTGGACGGCAAGGCCCAGGCGGCCGTATTCGACGGCCGCACAGCGCAATTGGTGATCTTGACCTCCGGGTCAGCCCCCACAGCACCCGCCAGCATCGCCGTGATGGGCTCTCAGCAAACACCGCCGCACGTCATCAACCTGCCCCGCCCGGCGACCGCGCTGGCCGGTGACGGGAGCGGCAACGCATTTCTGTCCACCCACGGCGGCTACTTCGTGGTCGATCTGTCGACCGGACACGTCGCCCGCGTTGATATCAGCGGGGCGGAGAGCGTCGATTTCACCGCGATCGCGCGCCGCGCCGATGGCACCGTGGCGCTGGGCACCGCCGACGGCATGGTGTACATGGCGGCGCCCGGCCAGCCAACTGCCGTCAACCGCGCGAAGGTCTTCGCGCACGTCGATTCTCTTGCAGCGCAGGGAAATACCGTGGCCGTCCTAGATCGCGGGCAGACATCGGTCACGACGATCGGCGCCGACGGTAAGGTCGGCCAGTCGTTACGAGCCGGCCAGGGCGCCACCGCGATGGTGGCCGATCCTGCGGGACGGTTGTTGGTGACCGACACCCGGGGCGGCGAGCTGCTGGTGTTCGGCGTCAACCCGCTGATCTTGCGTCAGGCCTACCCGGTACCACAGTCCCCGTATGGCCTGACCGGGTCTCGCGGGCTGACCTGGGTGTCGCAAACGGCGGCGAATTCGGTTATTGGTTACGATCTGTCAACCGGAATCCCTGTGGAAAAGGTACGGTACCCAACCGTGCAGCAACCGAACGCGCTGGCCTTCGACGATGCCGCGGGCACGTTGTATCTGGTGTCGGGTTCTGGCGGGGGCGTTCAAATCATCGAGCACGCGGCGGCGGGCCCACATTGACAACGGCACGACGCAGCCGGTTGCCGGTGGGTTGGGACACCGAGCTGTCCGACGAATACGAGTGGGTGCCGCTGCGCCTGCCACCGGAGGTGACCGGGCTCAGCGCCTCGACCCGACTGTCCATCGAAGCGGAGTACCGCGGCTGGGAGCTGACCCGGGTGCGGCTGTATACCGATGGCAGTAGGCGGGTGTTGTTGCGCCGCAAGAAGTCTCGCACTGACAATGGCCGGCTCGACCAGCCGGAACTGTGACGCTATACGGCGCGCTCCGCAGGTTGCTGTTCCTGGTGCCGCCCGAACGCAGCCACGAGCTGGTGTTCGCCGCACTGCGCGGTGTCACCAACGCTGAGCCGGTACGGCGGCTCCTGGGCCGACGGCTGGCGCCGACCGATCCGGTGCTGGCCAGCACGGTGTTCGGGGTGAGCTTTCCCGGGCCGCTGGGTCTGGCCGCCGGCTTCGACAAGGACGGCATCGGATTGCATGCCTGGGGCGCACTGGGATTCGGCTATGCCGAGATCGGCACCGTCACCGCCCATCCGCAACCGGGCAACCCGGCTCCTCGACTGTTCCGGCTGCCCGCCGACCGCGCGCTGCTTAACCGGCTGGGCTTCAACAACCACGGCGCCGCGGCGCTGGCGTCCAGGCTGGCGCGACATCACCCCGACGTGCCGATCGGCGTCAACATCGGCAAGACCAAGTCCACCCCGCCCGAGCAGGCCGCCGACGACTACCGGGCCAGTGCCCGGCTGCTCGGGCCGCTGGCCACCTACCTGGTGGTCAACGTCAGTTCGCCGAATACACCCGGGCTACGCGATCTGCAGGCGATCGGGTCGCTGCGCGGCATTCTGTCGGCGGTGCTCGCCGAGACCTCGACGCCGGTGCTGGTGAAAATCGCGCCGGATCTCGCCGACTCGGACATCGACGACATCGCTGACCTGGCAGTCGAACTGGGTTTGGCCGGCATCGTCGCCACCAATACCACGGTGTCGCGCGACGGGCTGAGCACTCCGGGGGTCGATCGACTGGGCAGCGGCGGCATCTCTGGGCCGCCGCTGGCACACCGCGCGGCCGCCGTGCTGCGCCGGCTTTATGGCCGGGTCGGCGACCGGCTGACGCTGATCAGCGTCGGCGGCATCGAGACCGTCGACGACGCCTGGGACCGCATCACCGCCGGGGCGTCGTTGCTGCAGGGCTACACCGGCTTTATCTACGGCGGAGGCTTGTGGGCCAAGCACATTCACGACGGTCTGGCCATTCGGCTGCGCGCGGGAGGGTTTGCCTCGCTGAGCGACGCGGTCGGTTCGGCAGCCGCTCGACCCTGAGCCGAGGTTGGGCTGCTCAGCTGTCGAACGGCGCCATCCGCACCGCGAGCGTCATCCCGCAGCGCCGGAGCAGCCCGAAGCGTCCCCCAGGGACGGCGCGCGCCTCGTCATTGATCGTGTCGCTGAGGCCGCGCTTGAAGCCGGGCCCGCGCGGATAGCGTCGCAGCACCTCAGCGATGTTGTGCGGAGCAACGTCCCACGCGCGTAAGCCGGCGCCGTCGACCATCGCCCCGTACTGCACGTAGTACGCGATGGCGCCATCCCGCTTGACGGTCGCGCCTGGCGTCGTGTGGCAGCAGATGCCGTCGGCGATCAGCGCGGCTCGGCCAGGATCGATGCCCCCGGCCTGAGCGCATGCCAGCGCTCGCTCGGCTCCCCGGATCGTGAAGTCCTCGCCCGGAACCGGGACGGTGGCTCCCCAGTCGTGAACCAGTGCGGCGCAGTAAAACAGCTCGCGATCGAGCCGCTCGCGGTCGAGGGCCGCCAGTGCCAATCCCCACATCCAGGTCCGATACGAATGGGCGGCAATCAGATTGGGCTGCTCCGCGCACGCCGCCTCGGCCAAACGCGCAAGCCGTGAGTCAGGTGGCTCGAAGTCGCGCACGTCGATGGCTGACGCGCCGTCGGGCAGCCTCCCGAGCGCCAACTTCACCCGTCCGACGACGTTGACCGCCTGACCCACGGCGATCGCGCCGATCAGGCGGCGCCGCTCCGCCGCCGTCAACATGCCGCGGGTGCGCCGGGCCCACTCGAGGCCGCCGAGCCGGTTGGGGTCGGGAATCGTCATGCGGGCCGTCCCGACGTCGTCGCGATGCCCTACCGCTGTTCGTAAGTTCCGTAGATGACTGCTCGGGCGATCGCGTGCTGGAACAGATTGAAGCCCAGGAATGCGGGGCTGGCGTCCTCGGTGAGGTCGAGCTTGTCGACATCGACCGCGTGCACGGCGACGTAGTAGCGGTGCGGGCCGTGGCCCGGGGGCGGCGCCGCGCCGACATAGCGGCGCATACCGGCGTCGTTGACCAGCGTCTGTGCGTGGCCCGGTAGTTCGTTGCCGTCGCCGGCGCCGTCGGGCAACTCGGTGACCGAGGCGGGCAGGTTGGCCACCGCCCAGTGCCAGAACCCGGACAGGGTCGGGGCGTCCGGGTCGTAGACGGTCACGGCGAAGCTTTTGGTCTCCTCGGGAAAGCCGGACCAGCTCAACTGCGGGCTGACGTCTTCGCCGCCGGCGCCCAGGATTCCGCTGATTTGCGGTGTCGCCAGCGGCTGCCCGTCGGTGATCGACGCCGACTCCAAGTGAAACGACGGCAATTTGGGCAGCGCAGCGTACGGGTCGGGCGGTGCGATCATGGTCGATCCCTTCTCGTGTGTTTGGCTCAATTCGGGGCTAGCAGTGTGTCAAAAAGTGTGTCAGCACCTCGGTGCCAAACCTGAGCGCGTCGACGGGTACCCGTTCGTCCACTCCGTGGAACAGCGCGGAAAAATCCAGATCCGGCGGCAGTCGCAACGGAGTGAAGCCGAAGCAACGAATACCCAACCGCGCGAAGGCTTTCGCGTCGGTGCCGCCGGACATCATGTAAGGCACGGTCCGCGCGTCGGGATCCACTGCCAGCAGCGCGGCGTTCATAGTCTCGACCAGGTCGCCGTCGAAACTGGTTTCATACGAAGGCAAGTTGGTGATCCACTCACGACGCACCTCCGGGCCGATCAGCTCGTCGACCTCCGCCTCGAACGCGGCTAGCCGGCCGGGAAGCACCCGGCAGTCCACCACGGCCTCCGCGGTCGCCGGCACCACGTTGGCTTTGTAGCCGGCCTTGAGCATCGTCGGGTTGGCGGTGTCGTGCAGGATCGCCTTGAGCATGCGGGCCATCGGACCGAGTTTGTCGACCGTCCCCTCCAGGTCGGAGGATTCTGCGTCGAACGTCAGACCCGTCTCCTCGGTGATGGCCTTGAGAAACTGCTGCACGGTGTCGGTCACGACCAGCGGGAACTGGTGGCGACCCAGCCGTGCCACGGCCTCGGCGATCCAGATGACGGCGTTGTGGTCATGCGTCATGGAGCCGTGCCCGGGCCGGCCGCGCGCCGTCAGCCGCATCCAGTGCAGGCCCTTTTCCGCCGTCTCGATGAGATACAGCCGACGCTCGCCGCCGTCGCGGCGCGGCACGGTCAGCGAGAAGCCGCCGACCTCCCCCACCGCTTCGGTCACGCCCTCGAACAGGTCGGGCCGGTTGTCGACCAGCCAATGCGAGCCGTACTTGCCACCGCTTTCTTCGTCGGCGACAAAGGCGAACACCAGATCGCGCGGCGGCACGACGCCGGCCCGCCGGAACTGCCGAGCGGTCACGATCATCATGCCGACCATGTCTTTCATGTCGACCGCGCCACGGCCCCACACATAGCCGTCCTCGATCGCACCGGAGAACGGGTGCACGCTCCAGTCGGCCGACTCCGCCGGCACCACGTCGAGATGCCCGTGGATCAGCAGCGCGCCGGGGGAGCTGTCGGCACCCTTGAGCCGCGCAAACACGTTGCCCCGTCCCGGCGCACCGGATTCCAGGTATTCGACTTGATAGCCGACCTCTTCTAATTGGGCGGCAACCCATCGGGCGCATTCGGCCTCGCCCTTGGTGGTTTCCAGATCGCCGGTGTTGGTGGTGTCGAACCTGATCAGCCTGCTGACAACGTCCACCACGTCATCGACGGGTGTTTCGGTTGGCACCGTCACAGTCACCTTTCCTACCATTGCAACCCACGCGGCCGCGCGGCGACCACAGTCGGGTACCCGCAAACCCGGCCGCCCCCACCTCGGCCCCGCTGGGTTTGGGTGCGAGCAGGCGAATCCGTTAGCCTTAGCTGCCAATTGATTGGCCCTGAGTCCGAGTGGCGGAATGGCAGACGCGCTAGCTTGAGGTGCTAGTGCCCTACTAATGGGCGTGGGGGTTCAAGTCCCCCCTCGGACACGGTTACTACCCCTACCCGTCGGACGAATCGAGACGCCGACGATCTTGGCGGCGACGTTGTAGACCATCTCCAATCGAAGCGCCGCGTACAACGCCGCCAACTCCGATGGATCGGCGCTATTGAGCAGCTCAGCGACGTTTCCGAGTCCGTCGACGATTTCCGCGATCTGCTTCTCGGTCAGGACGTTGGTGGTAGGTACACGATCGAGATCGGCGCGGGCAGCCTCACGTTCTTCTAGCGCACGGTTCAGCCCATCCGCAACGGCTGCCGGTTCCACACCAGCCTCGATCGACAGCTGGAGCCGGCGCATGCGCGTTTCAGCATCGGCGAGCTTCTTCTTCGCCTGCCGCAGGCGGCTGTCGTCGACCCCACTGGCTTCTGAACCAGCCTCTGCCAATCGCCGAATGGTTTCATTCCGATGCTCGCGATCGAAGAGTCGACCGATCCATGCATTCAGCGGTCCGATGACAGCCCGCTCGGCGAGATAGACGTTCTTCGGATGACTCGACAGCACCGCGGAACCGGGAACGATGCTTCGAGCCGCGCATCTGTAGTACGTCCGCGATTCGTTCTTCGAACGGCGAGGTGTTCCCTCCATCCGGCGACCGCACAATGCGCAGCGCACCATGCCTTTCACGGCGTACGGCCA
>Ga0209656_10000307_pt1 | contig 33062 bp, 23 predicted proteins | sample BogFormECP12_OM2_FD_188239 | JGI IMG/M metagenome (GOLD analysis project Ga0209656, IMG submission 188239) | Bog forest soil microbial communities from Calvert Island, British Columbia, Canada - ECP12_OM2 (SPAdes) (version 2) | ecosystem: Environmental > Aquatic > Freshwater > Wetlands > Bog ...
CCCGACGATATGGACGGTGTCGACGGCGAACGCGTTGGCGGTGCGCACCACCCCACCGATATTGGCGTCGTGGCCGAAGTTCTCGATCGCCACATGCAACGGATGTCGCCGCTTGTCGATGTCCGCGACGATCGCCTCGCGCGTCCAATACCGGTAGGCGTCGACGACATTGCGGGTGTCGCCGTTGCGCAGCAGCGCCGGGTCGTACCGCGGGTCGTCCGGCGGCGGCCCGACCCAGGGGCCGACCCCGCTTGCCGGAACACCCCATTCGGTCGGACCCGGTTCAGTCACTTGACCGTCCAGACTGCGGCGTGCGTTCCCGCGACCGCAATAGTCGCGTACAGCAGCGCCTGGTTGATGTCGCCCTGGGTGCACAGCGACGCGCTGACGTGCACGGCGTCCAGCGACGCTTCCGGCAGGATCAGCACCGACGACCCGTAGGCCGAACAGGCCGGGCTGAGCCCGGGAGCAGGCAGCGTGGGGGCGGCGAGCAACATCATCGGCCCGCCGCGAGCCACCGAGTCGTCGCGATACCTCGCCGCGATGGTGTCGACGTCCAGCCCGAGCAGCATGTACCCGCTGCCGGTGAAGGCAGCCGGGTCACCGAGCGATGCCTGGGTCAGCTGAGTGCCATCGGCCCGCCACGCGGCCACGCTGGTGGTCTTGACCACCAGCCCGGTGTCGTTCTCCTTGGTCGGCAGCACCCCGACCGGGAACGCCGCCGGGTAGGCCGCGGTGGTGTCGGCGATCCGGTCGCGGGGCGAGTAGAGGTACACCCCGCGCACGGCGCTCCGGTCCGCCAACGGGCCCAGGCACACCGTGCCAGTCAGCCGTTTCCCACCCGGCGCGGAAAGTGACTGGATGACAACATTTTTCACGTTATCGCAGCTGCCGATGCCGGTGGACTCCATCGGGTGCGCCACCGCGCCATAGAGGCCGAACCGGATGTCGCGTGGATCGGTATGGGGTTTGGCGGGATCGGTCGGCGCGGCATCGACGTCGACCAGCACGTAGTCGCCTTGCCAGCGCAGGTTGGACATCGCCGTGTTCCAGCCCAGCACCGCCAGCGATTCGCCGAGCCGGGCAGACATCGCGCCATAGACCCGGTCGTTGCGACCCGAACCCGAGCAGGCCGCGCAGAACGCGAGTGTCGCCAGCATCGCGATGAGGGTTCGCACGGCGGGCTAACTGAGCCCGAGGTCAGCCAGCCCCAACACGGTGCGGTACGGCACGCCCTCGGCTTCGATGGCTTCGGCGGCGCCGGTAGCGCGGTCGACCACGGTCGCCACCCCGACCACGTGTGCGCCGGCGTCTTGTGCGGTGCGCACCGCGGTCAGCGCCGAGGCGCCGGTGGTACTGGTGTCCTCCACCACCAGGACCCGATGGCCGGAGATGTCGGGCCCCTCGATAAGACGTTGCATGCCATGGGTTTTCACTGACTTTCGCACCACGAACGCGTCGATCGGCCGACCGGGTGCGTGCATGACCGCGGTGGCGACAGGATCGGCGCCCAGCGTCAAACCGCCGACGGCCGCGTACTCCCAATCGTCGGTGAGTTCGCGGATCAGCCGGCCGATCAGCGGCGCGGCCCGGTGGTGTAGGGTGGCGCGGCGCAGGTCGACGTAGTAGTCGGCTTCCTTGCCCGACGACAACGTGACGCGGCCGTGCACCACAGCCAGCCGGCGCACCAGCTCAGCCAACTCATCACGATCGGCGGTGGACAACTTAGGTTCGGCCACGGCCCCGGCCAAAGGTTCTGGTGGCGGCGCGGCGCGGCATGACCGACAGCGTAGCGAAGCGGCGAATGTCCGAAACGCGCAGCTTCAGCGCTGGTAGTGGGTGGCCTGGTGGCCGTTGCGACCAGTCGGCGGGCGCCGCACCGGTCCGCCGGGCTCGACGGCGGGTGCGCGACGGGTTGGCTCCTGCCGCACCGGCGGCGGCGACGCCGCGGCGCCACGGGCCGTGGCCGACGGCACCTCGCCGCGACTGGCCGGGGCAATCGGACGACTGGGAGCGGCTTTACGGCGTGTCGCCGACTGCGGCGCCCCGGCAGCTCCGGTCTGCTGTGGCACCGGCGGCAACACCCGCAGCAGATCGTTGAATTGGCGCACGGTACGCAGGCCCTCGTCCCACTGGGCACGCGTGCTGCCGATCGGCATGCTGACCAGCGTCCAGTTCTGCTCGTTCCACATGATCTCGGCACAGTCGGGCGCGGTGTGCGCGAAGGTGACCATGCGTCGATCGCAGGCCCGCCGGGCGGCGTCGAGATTGGTGGAGTACACCATCCGCGGTCCGATCGCGCCCAGCAGCCAAATGTCGTTCTCGCGAGGCTCTTTGAGGCCCTTGAGCCGGACGTCGACCACGACGTTGGTACCCACCTTGCGGTGCAGCGCGATCACGGTGGCGACCTCTTCGAGGTCGAAGATGAACACCGCCTCGCCGCGGATCTGGCCCAGCACGACGTTGTGCGCCGGGATGTTGCTGCCGACGGTCGACATGACCCCGCGCTTCCAGCGCTTGACGATTTCGGTGGATTCCTGCTCGTAGTCGAATCCGTGCGACCGTGCCCACGATCTGCGACGACGGCCGCGCCCGCGGCGGCGGTCGATGTCGACGTACAACAACACCGCCGCGCCGACGAAGCACAGCGCGGAGAGCGTAAACCAGAGCGGAACCATCGCCACGTAGCCTAGCTGCTGTTAGCCCCCAACCGAGAACGCCAGCAGGTCACAACCGAATTAAAGTTTGCTACCGCTTCGGTTCCGGCGCGCAATTACGGCATCAGAACAGATTCAGCAGGCTTTCCAAGCCCGGCACCAAGCTCTCCAATCCAAGTCCGCTGAGGCCGAAGTCGTCCGTCGGCGCTGCTGTTGCGGCGGTGTCCGTGGCGGCGCCGAACAGCAACTGGCCATTGTCATAAAGGAAGCTGCCGCCAGTGGCGTTCGCGGTGATGTCGGTGCCGAAGACGTCGGCACTGTCGTAGTTGCCGAAACCGGCTGCAGCGCTGCTGCCGGCACCGGTGGCGGTGGCGACGTCACCACCCTCGCTGCCGCCAAAAGAAATGCCATCCGGCACGACGACAACCCCCGAGTAGGCAGTGGCGCCGTCGGGGTGGCCGTGGCGGAGTCGAAATCGGTGCCACTAGCGACGGCGGTGCTGCCTGCACCATCGGCGAACGCATAGTCCCCGGAGCCGGTGGCAGTGGCACCGTCGGCGGTGTAGGTACCCGCGTCGGCCGTGCTGCCATCGCCAATGGCGATCGCCAGGCTGTCGTTACCCGAGATGGCGGTCGCATCGCCCACGTGGAACAGATCCATGCCGTTGTACGACACATCGATGTTCAGCCCTGATGGATCAGCTGCGGCCGGCCCCACAAGATCCAGCCCGCTTGGGTCAGCGATAGCCACCCCCGACGAGTCAGGCTCCGCGGCGGCCAACCACGGCACCGACGCCACCCACGTCCCCGTCCCCAACTCGATTGCCAACCCGGCGACACGACCGATACACCTCGTGGATTTCATGGCAGCTCCCCTCGTCAGTACACACCCCTAGGGGGTGGAGCTTGGTCAACGAGTGCCGCCGATCGCGCAATTCAGAATCTTAACTATTCAAGATCCATTAGCCGGAACAGTTGCTGGGCCAAGACATGGATGGCCGCGCCGACCAGTATTCCCTGGCGGCTACCGCGTTTCATCTGCTGACCGGTTCTCAACTGTTCCTGGATTCCAACCCGGTGGTCGTCGCCACGCGCCACGTCAACGTGCCACCACCGGCGTTGGCCGACCGTCGCCCCGAACTCGGCAGCCTCGACCCGATTCTGGCCATTGCGCTCGCTAAGCGAGCGGAGGACCGGTTCACGGGTTGCTCTGATTTCGCACGCGGCCTCAGCGAACAACTCAGTTCGGCCGGTGCGCCAACACAGGCGGCCCCCACCAAGCCAGCGCGGATTACCGCTCCAGGTCAGCGCGATCCGCACGTCGGCGGTGCGGGCACGATACACGCTGAGGTCGGCCAGTTGCTGGCCGCGGATCGTCGCGACCGTGTGCGTGATGACTGCCGCCGGGATGACGTGGGCGGCTCTGGCGGACTGAGACATGATGTGCTCCTCGTGTGTGTAGGTGGTGCGGTGTGGCCGGTTGGCTGCGCCCTGGGAGACCGGCGGGGTGGCGGTGTCAACCCCGAAGAGCCGCGGCGTCGGAGACCGAGTTTCTCGGCCAGCGGGAGCGAGTAGGGATGGAGAAATTCGGTTGGAGCGCACGGACGTAGCGCAGGCGAGCGCCAGCGAGCCGGGGCGGAGAACGGGCGCAAGCGGCAGCGGCGTGAGTTGACACCGACGGGCCCCCGTCGGTCACACTGGGCGCCCGCTGACGGCTAGGTAGAGGTGAGAGGCTACGGTCTTGGCGGCGCCGAGGCGCCGCTGCGGTGCGCAGCGCGGCCGACATGTCGGCAGGTACCACACTCGGCACCTCATCACGCCAATCGAGTAGTGGACTACTCAATTCAGCGCTGCCCCTATGGCGCAAGACTTCTTGCAGGCTGCGGCAAACGCGATCTCATCGAGAAGGGCGCTTGGTGGTCGACCAGGGATCGGGCGGAGGAGAAAATCGCAATGGCTGTCCTACCAATGACCAAGACTGCATCACCGCTCGGACCCGTGCCTCGATCGCGGCGCAGCGGTGAGCCTCCGAAATGAATTCCGCGGGCATCTCGCGGGCATTTCGGCGCCAGGATCCGCAGCAAGAGGGTCGAGGAACTGCGCGCATCGTCGGCGAGGCATTTCGGCTGCGATATGCCCAGATTCGCCGATGCTCAGACATTGCTGGTCAGGGGCGCGATCATGGATACGAGGGAAGACGAGTAACGGTGGTGCAAGTGGTCAGATTCCCAGTTGATAGCGGCGGGGAAGTACTAGTGGACTCCTCCGACCAATATGACGGTGTGGTACCGCGAGGTGGACGCGAATACATTCAAGGCGCTACAGAACACGCCGGACAGACCTTTGAGTCCGCATTGAACACCGTCCGGTTAGTCGGCAAAGTTGTGATGAGGCAGTTGGCCGGTCTTGCCTCTGCGCCCGAGGAGGTGCGGGTGGAATTCGGGCTGGAGTTATCAGCAAAGACCGGGGCGGTGTTGGCCCGCCGCAGGAGCTGCCGCGCAACTTGGCGTCGCGCTGACCTGGAACCGTGAAGAGTCCGACAATGCCAAGTAAGGGCACCCGTCCGGCGCAACACCGTCAAAGTCCACCAAAAGTGATGCATGACAGGATTCGGCGAGGGCGCCGCGTGTTGGAAACGAAGATTGAACTGAAGGCCGACGCTGGCGGAGCTCGTTGGTGTCGATCTATGACGCGTTCAACACGTGGTAGGCGTGAGCGCCGAAAGGTCACGATGACCTCGGCCCGGGAACGATCGATCCCCTTCGTGCACAAGGCAATCGAGCAGAAACCGGACCCGATGACCGTCGAGTTGAGGGAGGGTTCTGACCATGACGGATAAGATTGCCGATGCGGAGTTCGGGCTGGAAGTGGGACCGGGGCCTGGGGCAGGCGAATACACCGTCACAGTCGTGCGCACCGCCTTCGCGGGAAAGCCGCATTCGATGTTCAGGCTCGACGTTGATACTCTTGCGGAGCTATCCCGCAGGCTGGAACACACCCTGTTGGCCTCCGCGAGCACGGCCCGGGGCCGAGAGCTGCCGGAACTGGAGAGGCCGCTCCGAGAGATAGGATCGAAGCTCTTCCAGGCGTTATTCGCCGGGCCCATCGATACCGCCTATCGCACGAACCTTAGTGTGGCGACCAAGCGTGGGGAAAAGCTTCGGGTAGTGCTGAGCATCACGGCCCCGGAGCTGGCGGTGATGCCCTGGGAGGCGCTCTACGACGATGAGCTCCAGACGTACGTATGCCTCAACAACGAAGTGGTTCGGCATATCGACGCCCCATTCACCCCCGACCCGGTGGCGGTGCGCCCGCCATTGCGGATCCTGGGGCTCGTGGCCTCACCGAAGGGCCTGCAGGTCTTGGATGTTGACGCCGAAAAGCAGTACCTCGAGAAGGCCTTGGCTAGACCGATCTCGGCGGGGCAAGCGCAACTGGAGTGGGAGACCCAAGCGTCGTGGGGGCGCGTGCATGAGCGACTGTTGCAGGAACAGTGGCATGTGCTGCACTTCATCGGACACGGGGACTACGACCCCGAACGCGGCGAAGGCCGTATCGCACTCGTCCGCGACGACGGCCGCGCCGACTGGGTCGCTGCCACCAAGCTGGCCCACCTGCTGAGCCAGGCCCAACCGACCCCGAGAGTGGTTGTGCTCAACTCGTGCGCTTCGGGTCAGGGCGACAGCCAAGACCTGTTCTCGGGCACCGCCGCCACGCTCGTCCGCGGAGGCATCAGCGCGGTGGTGGCCATGCAGTTCACCGTCAGCGACAGCGCGGCGGTCGCCTTTCCCCGCGGCTTTTACACCGCGCTGGCTAGCGGGCGCCGAGTCGATGAGGCGGTACGCAGCGGGCGCATCCAGATCCTCGGCATCGGCGACGGCATCCTGGAGTGGGTCACCCCGATCCTTCACGTCCGTGGAGAAGCCACTGAACTATTCCGGCTCGTCGTGCCGGCGCCGTCGGCGGTTGCCCGAGATCCGCTGGCGGATCCGCAGTGGCTCGACGCAGTGGGGGCTTTCTGGGCCAAACGCTGGGACGAGGCCGTTGAACACTTTGAGGGGCTGCAGGCTCGCTATCCGGATGAGGAGCGAGTTGAAACCAAGCTGAAAGAGGCGCGCCGACAACGGGATATCGGCGTCTGGTCGATCAAGGCGGCCGCCGCCGCCGACGAGGGCGACTGGGACACCGTCGTGAGCGCCTTGGAGAACCTCACCGCGATTGACCCGAGACACCCTGACGCCGCCAGTCGGCTCGAACACGCGCGAGAAGCGCAGCGATGCCGGTCGCTGGTCGAAGAGATGACCGCATTGCACCAGGGCGGTCGATGGGAGGCTGTACTGGCCGCGGCGCAGGAACTCGCCCGGCTCGACCCCGAACATGCCGACCCGAATGGGATCGTCTCTGACGCCCAAGCAAGGATCCGCGAAGCCCAGCTCGCGGACCGGTACGCACAAGCGCTTAATCACCTCGACCAGGAAAACTGGGGGCAAGCGGCCGAACTGTTCGCCGCGGTCGACCAGGAGCAGCCGGGCTACCGAGACGCCACGGCGCTGCGCGCTGCCGCCCAGCGCCAGCTTCAGGAACTCGATCTCGCTGATAAGTACCGCCGAGCGACTGAGGCTCAGGCTCGCGGCGACTGGACAACCGCGGCCACGATTTTCAGCGAAATCATCGGAACCCAGCCTGACTATCGCGATGCGGCCATCCGGGGCCAAGCATGCCAGAAGCAGCAGCGCATCGCCGACCTGCAGGCTGAGCTCCGCAGCCACGCGTCGGCAAACAACTGGCCGGCAGTCATCGAAGCCAGCCAGCAGATCGCCTCACTCGACCCATCCGCCGCCGACCCTGATGGACTTGCCTCACACGCCCGCGAAAGGCTCGACGCAAGAGTCCAACAGGATCGCTGGATCGCCGGCTGGTCTGCTCAGGCAGACGCCGCGGCCAGCGTTGGCGACTGGGACAGCGCGGTGACCGCGTTGGAGAAGCTCGCCGCCCTCGATCCGCCCCACCCTCATGCCGGCGCCCGCCTTGAGCAGGCGGAGCAGGCGCGGATCGCGCAACGGCGACGCCGAGCACTGGTCGACGAGATGACCGCGCTGCACAAGGACGGCCGATGGGAGGCTGTGCTGACCGCGGCGCAAGAACTGGCCCGCCTGGACCCTGAACACCCCGACCCGGGCGGGATCGTCTCCGACGCGCAAGCCAAGATCCGCGAAGCCCAACATCAGGGTCCGCTGATGGGGCTCGTCGGCCCCGACGGTGCCCGCCGCTTTCAGATCAGGCTGACGAGGCACACCGGGGCGCTCATCATGTATCAGCAGAGAACCTACACGTTCGCCGGAACGCTCGATGAATGTGAGAGGGCGTACCGCGCTGCGCAGAACTACAACTTGCTCGCCGGCTGGTGGAGCCTTTTTTCAGTCGTGGCGATGAACTGGATCGCGCTGTTTTCAAACATGAGCTCGGTTCAGCAACTTCGGAGCATCGCCCAGCAGCCGCCGGAAAGGGGGTCGGGCGGCGGTGTAGAGGCCGACCGTCCACAGGAGAGCCAGGGTGTCGGCGCGCGGCCGGAAGCTGACCCGCACGACCTATACCGATCGGGCAAACCGCCGGGCACCAACGGCAAGGCGACGGCGGCCCTGGTGACCTCGCTTGCGGGTCTGCTGTTGTTTGGGCTGCCGTCGATCGCCGGGCTGATCCTGGGCATCATCGCAATGCGCGAGACCAAGCAGACCGGCCAGGACGGCTACGGAATTGCGTTGGCGGGCACCATTATCGGTGGGCTGGTGGTGATCATGTATATTGTGCTCTTCGTCATCGGCACCAGCAGCACGGGTGGGGTCCATTGAGCGGCTGAAACGGCTCCGCTTTGCGGACCATGCCAGGCCGACGTCGAGGACTCGTTGCACCCGTGGCCGGCGCACGATCGCCGCACTGGTGAGATCGGCAAAACGGCTCGGACCTGGGCCGGCGGCGCAGGCTGCGGTAATCGCCAATTCGTGGGTAGCCGGTCACCCCGATTGCACGCCAAGGGAGGGCCACCGCAAGGGGAGTCCGCTTGAGAAGGGGCGGGGGGCAATGAGGGCCGCAACCACCGCGACATCGATAGGCACGACGGTCGTGGCGAATTCATCAGGTGCGACGGTCGTTTCAGCCGACGGCGATGTCATCGCACCAGGCAGGCGTCGAGCCACCCGCTTGGCACGGTGGGCGAGCTATTACTGGAATCCGCGGCCGACCAGTGGCACCGCGGTGGCGGGCACAGGCGCCGAGACTTCCGGCACATCGGTGAGGTCGCTGACCGCCCTTGCCGAAACCGCCGCGGGCGTAGCTGATTTCGGCGGGCCGAAGGCTCCCGGCTTCCTCAGGTCATCAATGAACCTGTCGATCAATTCCCGGGTGACGCCCGGCATGACGAACAGGTGGGCGTAGACAATACCCTGCTCACCGAGGTACGCCTCGGTGGATAACGAGTACTTGAACACAAGCGGGTCGACCGGCTTGAGGAAACGCACGGTCAGCGACAGGGGTGTGCGGGCGACGTGCAGATCCCGGTGCAGTTCCTTGCCGAGTTCGGTCAGCGCGCGGACAGCGTAGTCGGCCAGATCTTGCGCCGCTGTCGCCCGTTTCATCTGTTCGACGTGCGAGTAGCGCGCCAGGTGTTCCCACAGCACCACCGAGGCGAACCCGTCCCGTGATCCAGCGAAGGTGGTGTCGGGGCTGCCGGTGATGTACACGGGGTCATCGGGCGGCTGGAGTTGGTATTTGACTTTGGTCATGTAGATGCCACACGGCCAGGGAGCGCCGATCCATTTGTGTCCGCTCACCACGATGGAGAACATGTGCTCGATGCCGAAATCGAACTCGGGGATATCTGGCAAGGCTGCCGCCCCGGTGATCCCGGCCTTCTTGGCCATCTGCAGGTAGGGCAGGTATGCCGCGGCCAGTGCGCCGTCGACGTGAATCCAGAACCCGCGGCGCGTACTCGTCTGGTCGTGGGGCAGCCTCCAGACGAGGTCGTACATGTTGTGATCTTTCATGATCTTCACGATCCGCGGTTCGATCTTGGCGACCGGGTCGTAGGCGCCTTTGAAGGTGGTTCCCAGGTTGAGGTTAATCAGCGCGGGATGCCCGCGGGATGCGAAAAACTCCACCAGCGTGCACAGCTTGTCGACGTCGATCGAGCCAAACCCGTGGTCGCCGTCGAGAGACGGCACCTCGGCCGGCCACTTATCTCTGAATCCCTCCAACGGGCACTCATGTGGGTAGCATTTGTCGCCGATCTCAGCAAAGGTCGGGATCCCCAGCACCCGTACCGCTTTGGTGAGGGAGTAGTGGGTGTCGGCCGAATAGAACGCGACGGGTTCGCGATATTGCTGCGCATCACCCTCGCCGGCCAGGTCATCGGCATCGAGTCGTGATGCGCTGATCGCCGACACCCAGAGCAGCTGCGCCGGATCCTTCGGGTCGCGAATCAGTGCCTTGCCTTTCAGGTAGTCGCGAGCGTTCCACAGCCCGTAGAGGTTTCCTTCGGTTGACCCCATGCTGAGCACGTATCCCCAGTAGGAGTCGCCGTCGTCGGCGCTGTGCGGGCTGTTGGCGTGCCAGAGGCGCGCGTAGTAGTCCAGAACGTCGCGCTCGAACGCTTTGCTGTTGACGGTGAAGTGCCCCGGGACGAACGGATCACCGAGGTTGTTCACATGATGGTCCAGCATCCACGACAGCTGTGTGGAGTACTCGGCGTGCTGGTTGGCCTGGTAGCCCAGAAATGAATGCACCTGGCGTTCGATGTATTCGCGGAAGCTAGTGAGGGTTTCCTGGCGCTGATCCGGTGCCAAACCGTTGTCGCCGAGCTCGAACGGCAGCTGCCAGGGTCGGTTGTGTTCGGGGCTTGTGTCCTCGTCGCTGTCGTTGTCGCTCATGGCATTTCCTCCCAGGTGGATGTGTCCGGCGGTTTTCGAGCCGGGGTTTCTTCGGCGGTTGCTGATACTGGGTCGGCACCGTGGCTCAGCGATTTTGGTCAGGGATGGGCGTCAACGGCGCGGGCCGCGACGGCGCGAATCACGTCGGCTTGCTGTTCGCGGATCAGCCGGCTCAGCGGGGGCGGCACGTCGGGCCCGGCCAAAAAGGCCTCGGCGGCGTCGATGCCGTCCTGGCTGATGTCCCACACCGGGTAAAGGCCGTTGGCCAGCGTGGTCGCGACGGCCTCGGGGCGGCTGTTCCACACCGCGACAAGGGAATCGAAGTACCGCGAGGTGTACGGGGCGAGCAGTTCGGCTTGACCGGGGGCGGCGAACCCGGCGGCCAGCGCGCGCGCGTCGCTGTTGCTGATGTCCTTGTCTTCCAACAGTTGACTCCACAACGCTTTCTTACCCTCAGCCAGCGGTCGTGCTGCCCTGGCCTGCGCGGCGTTCAGGCGCCCTGTTTCAGTGCGGTCCTTTTGATATTGGGCGTGGATGAGCCGGTCGGCGTCGGTGGTGCCGGCGCTGGCCAGCGCGATCACGATGCGCCAGCGCAGCTGGGTGTCCATGCGAAGGCCCCCCAGCCCCAGCTCCTTTGGATTGTCGAAGTCGAGCAAGGCGGACAACACCTGGGTGTGCCGCGGCGAGAGCACGCTGGACCGTTGCCGGTCCTTGGCCCGGTCTGCGCCGAGCGCGTTGATGTAGGCGAGCTGTTCATCGGATCCACCGTCCGCGCCGCGGGCGAGTTCGAGCAGCCGGTCGGCGAACGCCGGCCATCCGTGTTCACTCGCCCATGCCGGGTCGGTGTAGGAGGTCAACGCGGTCTGCACTTGGGATAGCAGATTGGCCGTGACGGCGACCTGGGTTTCGCTGTACACGAGGGAGCCCACGAGTGCTACGAAATCGCGTGGGCGGAACTCGCCGTTGCGGGTCATTTCCCAGATCGTCGACCACACCTGAGCGCGCGGGAGAGGCTCGGCGATGTCACCGACACGGGTGAGCGCCGTCTCGAAAGAGCCGGTGTCGAAACGCAGCGAACAGTACGTTTCGTCGTCATCGTTGACGATGATCAGCTTACCGCGCGAAAACCCGTGCAAATCTTTCACTTCCGTGCGGGCGCCGGCGACGTCGAGCTCGACCTGGCGGACCCGGGTCAGTGCACCGGAGCGGTCGTCGTCGTAGATCCCGATGCGCAGTCGGTGTGCCCGGGGCGCGCCATTCCCCGGCTCGCTGGGGCTTTGCGTGACCGCGAACCGGGTGAAATTGCCGGAGTCGACCTCGAAGTCGGCGCGCAGCGTGGTCAGCCCGGTGGTCTTGAGCCATTGTTTGGCCCACACGCCCAGATCGCGGTCGGGAGCTTGGTGCTGCAGCGCGTCCAGCAAGTCCTGCAACTCAGCGTTCGCATAAGCGTGGGCGGTGAAGTAGATATGTAGCCCGGCCAGGAAGTGCTCGCGCCCGATGAAGTTGACGAGCTGTTTGAGCGTGCTGGCGCCCTTGATGTAGGTGATCGGGTCGAAGTTGGCGTAGACGAGGTCGAGGCTGGGCACGTCGTCGGCCACCGGGTGGGTCGTCGGCAGCTGATCTTGGCGGTAGGCTGTGGGCTTTTGCACGTTGGCGAATGTGGTCCACGCTTCGACGAATTCGGTGGCTTCGGTCAGGCAAAGGTTGGACGCCCAGGTGGCGAACGATTCGTTGAGCCACAGATCATCCCACCACTTCATCGTGACCAGGTCCCCGAACCACATGTGTGCCATCTCATGCAGCAATGTCTCGGCCCGCCTGGCTTTTTGGGAGCGGGTGACCTGGCCGGGGAAGACCAGGTCATCGGTGAACGTGACGGCGGCGACGTTTTCCATGGCGCCGGCGTTGTAGTTAGGACAGAACACCTGGTCGTACTTGCCGAACGGGTATGTGACGTCAAAGATCTTGTGATAGAAGGCGAATCCCGCCTTGGTCAAGGCGAACAGCTGCTCGGCGTCGCGGTCCATGGATTCCCGCAGCGATGTGCGGCAGAAGATGCGCAGCGGAATGTCGCCGGCCTTGTCGCTGTAGGTGTCCGACCAGCTGGCGTAGGGCCCGGCGATGAGGGCGACGAGGTAGCTGCTGATCCGGGCGGTGGGTCTGAACTTGTGTGCCTTGGCGTTTCCGGCGGTCTCGATGTCGGCCTGGGTGTTGGCGACCACCACCCAGGGGGCGGGGGCGATGACGGTCAGCTCGAAGCTGGCCTTGAGGTCGGGTTGGTCAAAGCAGGCGAACACGCGCTTGGCGGCGGCCGTTTCAAACTGGGTGTAGAGGTATGTCTCGTTGTCGGAGAGATCTTCGAAGCGGTAGAGGCCTTCTCCGTCATGGGAATAGGTGCAGTGGGCCTCGACCACCAGAGTGTTGTGGGTGGCGAGGCCGGTGAGCGGGAGGCCTTGATCCTTGTCGTAGCCCTTGACGTCTATCGCGGCGTTGTTGAGGACCGCGCTGTGCAGCGCGCCGGACGGACCGGGCACGATGTCGATGAAGGTTTGCGCACCTTGCTGTGCGGTGAATGTCACCGTGGTGGTGGAGTGGAAGGTGTCGGTGCTGGGGTTGCCGTTGCCGTCGGTGAGATCGATGTGGATTTGGTAGCTTTGCACCTCGATGGTTTGTGCCCGCGTGGCCGCATCCTCGCGCGTGAGATTGGTTGACCGGCGGGTCGACTGGTCGCCTACCGGCGCGGCGCCGGTGTCCGGTGTTGTCATCACAACGTCTTCTCCTTGGGTTTGACGGCGTCTGCGGAGTGCGGCGTGGCGGGTTGCGGTGCTGGTTGGCCGGCCCGCGGTGAGCGTAGGGGCGGCGGCCGTCTGGTGGCGCGAGTAATCGCGTACCTGTTGTCAGGCAGATCGTTACCCGCGCGACCGGCGCTGCGCGTGGTCGGCCAGAAATGAGCCATCGCTACCTGTGCCCGGCATCCGCTGGTGGACGCGGAAACAGGCATAGCCGAGGCTAACGCCGAAGGCCGCGCCGAATTGCCGAAATCAGCAACGGTGTGCACGCGAGCCGGGACACCCGGGCGGTGTAGCCGAGACGGCCGGTTCGGCGCACCATGCCCGGCGAGTTTGTGCCCACTGGGCTCGCGTAAACCGCTGACGTCGGGCACGTGGTGAGGTCAAATGGGAAGGCCCGCAGGCGCTCGCCCGCGGGGCCTGTGGAGGACTCTGCCCGCATCAAGGGGGTTGGAAGTGAACGCCGCTCAACCGAGCGCGGGCCGCGGTGGGGTTGTCGGCCGACTTACCGTCTGCGGCGCCGTCGCCGCTTGCGCGGGCGCGCCTGGAAGTGCGCTAGCTCAGCGAAATCCACACCAATCGGGGGAATCGGCCGCTTGGGATTTCTTAATACACAAGGAGTTTCGATGGATGACACACTTTTCACTCAACCGAACGTGGCGCGGTACCTGTTGCGCGCGATCCGCGATGAAGGCGTCGAGCACGCTTTCATGGTCACCGGGTACAAGATCGCGCCGTTCCTGTCGCAGTTCGACGAGGCGAAAGTCACGCCGATCGTGGCATGCCACGAGGCGGGCGCGGTGTACATGGCCGATGGCTACGCGCGCGCGACGAAGAACTTCGGCGTCGCGATGGGCATCGGCGGCCCCGGCGTCACGAACATGGTCACCGCCGTTGCCGCGGCGCATTCCGATCGTTCGCCGGTGTTGATCCTGGCCGGCTACATCCCTTTCACCTTGGAAGGTCAAGGCGCGTTCCAGGATTGCAGTAGCACCGCAGTCGAGGATCGTGACCTGATGCGGCCCATGACCGCCTTCGCCGAGGTGATTCCTTCCAAAGACCTGGCGGGTTCCTTCGTGCACAAGGCCGTCAAAGCAATGAAGGGCGTGGACAATCGCCCGGCCTTTCTCTCAGTGCCCCGCGACGTGCAGTTGCAAAACCTCCCCTACGACTACACCCCGGTCAACAGCGTGGAGTCGCCGCGCATCCTCGACGCGGCTGCGGCAGCCGAGACGCCGGATCTGTTAGCCCATGCCACTCGGATCACGATTCTGGCCGGTAACGGCGCGGTGTGGTCGGATGCCGGGGACGAGATCGCGGCGTTCGCGTCGGAGTACCAGGTTCCGGTGGTGACCACGCTGCGCGGCAAGGGCGCGATTCCCGAAGACCACCCACTTGCGATGGGCGTCTTCGGCGCAGCCGGCAGCCTGTGGTCGAACCAAGTGGTGATGGGATCGGCGACGGCAGGCACCGGTTCGGAACTGTTGATTGTGCTCGGGGCCACCCTGAACGAACACAACACGCACGGATGGATGGATGCCTTCGTGCCCAGCAGGGCCCTGGTGCGCGTCGACATCAACCCGAACAACGTAATCGGCAAGGAATACCAGCAACTGTTCATCATGGGTGACGCGCGCACCTTCATGGAATGGCTGAAAACACATCGCGAGCTTTACCACGACGCCCTGACGTCGACAGCTGGGGCGCGCCGGTCGTGGCTCAATGCCATTCGTAAGACGCCGTATCACGACACCGAGGCGGACCGGACCTCCGATGCGGTGCCGATTCATCCCGCCCGCGTGATCGCCGAAATGCGCAAAGCCGCACCACGAAACACTGTGGTGACGGTGGACTCCGGCGCGCACACCTACTTCACCGGCCATCACTGGACGAGTTACCACGCAGGTGAATTCGTGTTGCTTGCCACCACGGCGCCGATGGGGGCCGCGGTTCCGGTGGCCATCGGCGCGAAGATAGCCCGGCCTGCCCAGCCGCACTGCGCGGTGGCCGGCGACGGCTGCATGCTCATGCACGGGATGGAGATCCATACCGCTGTCCGGTACAAGCTGCCATTGGTCATCGTGGTGATCAACAACAGCGCGCTGGGAAACAACTATTTGGCAGCGCTGCATCAAAGCGCGGAGGCCCTGCGTTTGACCGAGATTCCCACGGTGGATTGGGCCGCATTCGCCACAAGCCTGGGTGCCGACGGGGTGGTGGTCAAAGACCCCGCGGATCTGCCGGCCGCCTTCGAACGCGCATTCCAAGCGACCGGACCGTTTGTGGTAGATGCTCGCTGCGACCCGGCGTGTCCGACGCCGAACACGGCCGAAGCCCCGTGGGTGTAGCAGCAACGCCCGGAGCCACCTTGCGGCGCGGCGGTCCGGTTTGTGCACTGGCCCAACCGATTTGCGGATGTGATGGTCGTCAGACCATCGCGCGTTGACGCCAAAACGGGGCATCTGCCCATCGTCGTTCCAGCCCGTAAAGATACGCGCGGTTGGCGAGGTAATCCTCGAACCGGGCGGTGACCCGCTCGGTGTAGCTCCACGCCGGCTGCGCTCTGCGGCCGGCTGCGGCAGCGATTACCTCGGTGGCGTCGGCAGCGTCGGCCAACGCCTTGAAAATGCCTTGCGAGGCAATCGGGTCCAGCCCGGATGCGGCGTCGCCGATCGCCAGCCAGCGCTCGGCCTCGACCCGGTCGAGCATGGCGGAGGTCACCGGGTAGGTGCGGAAACGTTGCTCGTCGAGTCGGCACGCGTCCAGGCGCGGCGCCAGCAGCGTGGTGCCGGCGAGCAGCTCGCGCCATTGCGCGTAGTCGTTGAGTAGGTAGCCGCGCGCCTGGCGCTGGTCAGTGACGAGCACCGTGACGATGCGATCGTGCGGAAGTCGCGCGCAGTACCACCACCCCTGCGCGGTGGCCTCGAGGAGGGTCTGCGCGGTGAATGTCCCCGAGCCGATGGTCGCAAGGCGGACGACCGCGACCATGCGGTCGTGCGTGCGGCGGGTAGCGCCGTGCCGGCGGGCAAACCAGGCAGCGCACCCGGTTGCGTCGAGCACCCAGGTGGCGCGAATCCGCTGGGTGCCGTGCGATCGGTGCTGCAGCGTCACGGTGAACCCGTCATCGGCGTCCTCGACAGCGATAGCTCGGGTAGCGGTCCATAGCGATGCTCCGGTCTCCTGCGCCCGCGTCCGCAGCATCATCTCGAAGCGGGGACGGTCGATATGCCACGCCGGCCCGATGGGGTTGAGGATGAAATCGTTGTACCCGGGCTTGTTTCGGCCCCACAGCGACATGCTGCCCGGGCAGCGGCAATGCCCATCGGCACGAAAGACGTCGGACAGACCGAGGCGGTGCAGCGCAAGCAGGATGTCGGGCGGCACGCTCTCCCCGAAGCGTTCCACCGGCTCGGCACCGGCCTCGGTGACGACGACGTCAAGTCCAGTCGTTAGTCGAAGGCCGATCGACGCGGCCAACCCGGCCGGTCCCCCACCGATGACCAGAACGTCACACCGGGGGGCGATAAGGCGCCCTTTGGCTCGAGCCTGTGCCGGCAGAGGGCTCGTCGGCGTTGAACGGCCAGTCGGGCACCACATTGACCGACTGCCCCGCGGTTGGTAGGCAGCTTTGCACCTCGAGGTAGAAGTCCGCGGGATATTCGTCCTGGTCGCCGATCGCCGTCCCCTGCAAAACGATGCCGATCTGATCCCACTTCCGCACGGAGTCCAATGGATCCTGGAAGGTGGCCGTGGTCTTGGGATCGGTGGTCAGTGTGCCCGGGCCGCGGATCGACCAGACCTGATCGGGCAGCACGCCGGCGACCACATCTGTCGCCGGGTAGACGGCGTCGGGCCGCTGCGACGGCCACGACCAGTAGAGGGTGAGCTCGTTGCCGTTGGCGGTGTTGACGCCGGCGGTGTTGATCTTCGTTTGATGGATCGAGCAGGAGTTGTAGTCAGTCTGCCAGGGGATCGCCATGAATTTGGAGATGTCGCCGGGCTCTAGCGGGTCGTTATCGCGGAAAGGGAGCCATCCGACGGTCAGGACCGGCTTCGGTTGCCCGTTCGCATCCGGCTGAAGCTGTTCGTATCTCTGCGGGTCATAGGTGTATTTGATCCGGAAGGGCCCGCAATGCGAGGTCCGCCAATCCTGGTGGTACAGCTCGGGTCGCCGGATCGGATGGCTGACCTCGATGCCCGGGACGTAGCGCCCGCCGAGGCAGTTGGACAACGCCGCCATGTCGAGGTATTCGCCCGGTCCCAGCTCGGTGTGCGCGGCTGCGCCGCACTTGCCTTTGCTCCACTGCTCGAGGAAGAAGTACTGGGTCTGGCTCACCGTGAGGAAGGCCTTCCCGGCATCGCCCAGCGACAGCGGCATCAACGGGACACCCACATTGAGTTCGGCTGGCTCGTTCGGGTTCCGGATGTAGGCCAGCCCGGCCATGATCGTTTCGTCCGGCTTGGCGTCGGCGGTGATCTGCTCTACCGCGTGGTGCGCCTTGATGGCCAGGTCAGGCAGATTCGCGGTCCACCTCTGCAGGGCGGCGGCGCGGAAGATCGGGTGGATGTCTGCGTCGAACGACGGACGGTAGTCGTCCCGGTAACCGCCGTTTTCGCCGTGTTGATAGATTTCCGGCTGCAGGTCGAGCTCGCGCACCCAGGTGTCGTAGACGTCGTCCCAGACCGACACCACGTTGCGGATTTGGGGTGCATAGGCAGGGTCGGTGCAGACAACCCAGGCGCCGACGGCTTCCTCGGGTGGGCCGTCACCGTCCTCGAACACGATCGTCGCCGATACGGGGCCGTCGGCGGCGTCGTCGAACCACCCTCCGTTGTTCAAGTCGCCGGTGAGCGGCATCGGCTTGCCGTATTCGTCGTACCAGGCCGCCGTCCGGCCCTTGCCGGGCAGCACCAGCAGGCGCCCGTCTTTGTCGATCCTCAGCTCGCCCAGGGTCTCAAGTGGTCCGCTGGGTTGGAACAGCGGGTCGTCCTGGAAGGCTTGCTGCGGGTAGGTCTTTGGATAATGTGACTGCGTACTGATACCGCCGTGTTGATCGGAGTACTGAGCCGGCGTCGATGTGTCGAACGAGAACGAGACCCTCGCGCGACGCTGGCTGGACATTATGGCTCGGGGCCCGGGATCGATCACCAGTTTCCTCATCCGTGTCTGCGGGTCGAGCAAGCTGGCATCTTTTTTCTGCGGGTCGAGCAAGCTGGCGTCGCCGTACTCCTCCGGGTTGCGGAGTTGGGGAACGTTGTCGTCGGCGTAGGCCTGCAGCCCTTGGGCGTTCACCACGTTGTAGGCGTTGGCTTTCTTGTTAGCCAGGTGCACGGTCCATACGACATCCTTCACCCTCCGGCCGTCGTCGAGCGTTCCGCCCGGCAGGATCTCTTTGCCGCCCCCGTTGGGGTAGGTGTCAGGGGCGTCCGGCTCGTGGAACGTGTAGGCAAAGATGCGGTACCGCGCGGCTTGGCGTTTTAGGTTGCCGTCGCGGTCTCGCAGATCCTCGCTGGTGATGACCTTCTCGGTGTCAGGGTTGATCGGCAAACCACCGACGGTTGTGCTGCCTGATGTGGGCAGCCCGGCGCTCGTCTCGGGAGACAGGTAGTAGTCGTCACTGGTTCCAAGGCGGGCGAAGTTGATCGCCGGATGAAGCCTGAAAACCGTTTTGGCCTTAGAGGGCATAGAAATTCCTTTGTGGCTGCGCGATTGACCTTGTCCTCAAGTGCATTGCCGCGGTGAACTTCGGGGTCACGCCGTTTCTCCAGCAGGTGAGCATGTTGGCGCCGATCATCGCCATTAGGGGAACGAAGTCGTCGGGGTTGTTGCCGGCGAACAGCCCGTTGAGCGCATCGATGAACTTCTCGAAGTTGCCGATCAGGATCTGCTCCAAGCGGTGTTCGCCGGGGCCGTAGGCGTCCGGCTCCTTCACCGGAACTGTCTTGGCATAGATCTCGGGAAGAGGCTCCGCGCGGATCTGGCAGAACTTGTTGTAATGGCTGCAATCCGGATGTCGGTCGTCGGCGGTGTTCTCATGTGGCCCTTGGATGGGGCTATTCACCTTTGCTGCCTCGCCTTGGTCGCGGATGACGTCCAGCAGCATCAGGACCTGCGCGAGACCCTCGGCACCGCTCGAGTCCACCGTCACTCGTGGCAGCCGGCGGTAGAAGGCCGAGAACATATCGACCTGTCTCCGGCCCCCGACGATGTCGGATGGCCCCAGCTGCTTCGCGCCGTATTCGAGGGCATCGTAGAACTGGCCGATGCTGTCATACTCGCTCAGGTCGTCGCGGTACGCGGGTTTGGATCCCGTCGACCAATCCGGGTACTCGATGAGGCACATGGTGTTGACGCGGCATTTGTCGAGCGGTCCGATCGCGGCGCTACGCGGTTGGTATTCGTCGGGGGTGACGTTGGAAACTGTGGCGACGTACGAATGTGGAGTGAAATCGACGTGGAGATAGGGGATCTCCTCGTCAGGACCGTAGGAAAACCACGCGGGGTCGAGGTTCGGGCTGTAGTCGTAGGCATTGGCGATGTTGGCGACCAGTTGCAGGTGCAACATCTCCTGGTGCAGCACCGACTGGATCAACTGGTAGGCCGGGCTCGCACGATCGACGATCGAGAACATCGCCGCCATGTAGTAGGGGATCGTCCACGCTTCAAGTAATGCCGCCATCTGCAGATGACGGCAAAAATGCTCCAGATCCCACCTGTCCTCCGGTATTACCGCCATGACCCTCCCCCCTGGCTTAGCTCGATCACTGGGGCCAATCCACTCATGTCGTAAGCCGGACGGCGCGTGCGAATGCTAGCCCAATTTAGCGGTGTTTCGATGCCGCCCGACCCACTAATCGATGCTGTCACACGGCGTTTATCTTTCGTTTCCATTTCGCTCGATCGGATCGAGTTATTGCGGCATCGCGTGACTAATTAGTTAGCCTCAAAATGTCCAGCCTTGAGGGTCCATGAGACGGCGTTGGTGCCGGAAAGAATTGCCCTCGAACTCAAATCACGCTCTGGGCGCCGTGAAAGTTGGAGTAAAAGTCCAGCGGGAAGTGCTGCCCGGGCTCGGGATGAAAGTCGTGCTCGAGCCATGCCGCAATCAGGCCCGCTTGCCTGTCGTCGCCGATCCAGGTCAGCCGGCCGATCTGCCATCGCTGCCCGACGGGGATCTGGTAGGTGCAGGTCTGGTTGCCGCGGGACACGCTCAGCGCGACCGCGTCCTGGTTGGCGATGGCCCACTGTAAGGCTTGCCGGTCGTAGGTCACACCGTCGATGGCGGTCAGCACGTCTTCTGAGGCGATGCCGCTCGCACCGGCCGGGCTGGTGTCCAGCACCCCGTAGATCGCCGGGCCGGTGTCGTCGGCGAGCACCAGCCCGACACAGGGCACGGTCTCGTCCTCCACCCGGAAACCGAGCTGGCCGAGCAGGCCGGCCACGTCCAAGCCGGCCACCTCGGTGGCCTCCCGGTACACCCGTGAGCCCAGACCGGGGTGAATCTCGTCAAAGAAGTCGCGGACCTCCGCGCAGGTGTATCCGGTGTCCCGGCCGGCAAAGCGTCTGTAAAACGCCGCGAAAGCCTCGTCCAGGCCGGTGCCGGGCTTCTCGAGACGCAACACGGTGTCGGCGCCGAACGCGATCAACATGCCCTTGTCGTAGTAGTCGATGCAGTTGTTGACCCGTCCCGGGTATTTCTGGCCGTGATTGAGGTAGGTCGCCAGCGAGGAGTCGACCGCGCTGATCCGGTGGTAGGCGGGCAGCACTTCGAGGTGGCGGTAGTAGTTGACGATGGTGCTAAAGAATTGTTGCGGGCTGTAGACGCCAGTGCGCGTGCAGATAAGGAACTCGTAGTAGCGGGTGAATCCTTCGGCCAGCCATAGGCCTTCGGTGAAGTCCCCGCCGACCAGATCGAGGTGATCGAGGGGAGCCGGGCGCAGCCGGCGGACGTTCCAGGCGTGAAACAGTTCGTGGGCGGCGACTCTTACGCCGGTGGCCTGTGCGTCGGTGTCGGTGAACACGTTGGCGCCGAGGCCGACCATGGTCGAGGTGAGGTGCTCGAGTCCCCAGCTGGCCTTGGGGTTGCAGCTGTAGACGAAGGTGTAGTCCTCGAACGGGAAGGACTCGAACATCTCGTGGTAGCGGGCGGCGGCGGCGTCGACCTGGCCCACGAACTCCTGCCGTGACACTGCGGCGCCGACACCCTCGTCCATGAACACGTGATGGAACGCGGTACCGCAGACATCGCTTGTGAGCTTGTCAAAGGCACCCATGCACACCGGGGTGTCTAGCAGGATTAGGTAGCTGGGGTATTCCCAGGTGAAGGCATCCACCTGCCGAGCTCCGGATGGGTGGTGCAGCGCCCACCCCTCAGGTAAGTGGTAGGTCACTCGGCAGGGGCCGTCATAGTCGCCGACGAACAGGTAGCGGGCTCCAGTGAGCACCCCGGCGCGGTCGCCCAGGATGCCGCACGCCTCGCTGAACTCCCAAGATGAGCAGTAGGCGCGATGGCTGATCACCACCGGTCCGCCGCGGTGCTGCACGACGTAGCCCTGCCAGCCTTTTCGGGCAACGGACAAGGAGGCGCCGCTCCTCTCGTCGGTGGCTGTGACGTCGAAGACGTCGCGGCCGTACGGGTTGAACGAGTAGTCGCCAGGCACCCACGTCGGGGATCCAAGCCGCAGCGGCCTGCCGGCCGCACCTGGCGGGACCGTCATGGTGATCGCCAGCTCATGGCGACCGGGCAGGACCGTGACGCGGTAATGCACCAGCTCGCCCATCGTTGGTGTCTCCTTGTGGTTATGTCGGTCAGGGTCATCGCGCGGGCGCGCCGATTGGTCCAGCGCGGCTTGTGGCCAGCGAGGCCGAACCCGGTATAGCACTTGACGATTTGCCAGGTAGTCAGAAAAGCGCAACCTGTGCCACCTGGTGTGTACCCCGATCGGAGGGGTGACCGATCACCGCGTCAAAGTAATAGTTTTGGCGTTGTCCGACAGAAAACTGACAGATACGAGAATCGCACCCGCAAGTCGCGGGTGCGATTCTCGTTGTGCGAGTGTGGAGTTAACCCAACACGAGGCTGTCGCCGTCGGCGCTGACATTCACCGGAACGGTGTCGCCGTCGTGCACATCGCCGGCCAGCAGCATCTTGGCCAGCTGGTCGCCAATGGCGTGCTGCACCAGCCTGCGCAACGGCCGCGCGCCATAGACTGGGTCGAATCCCCGCTCGGCCAGCCAATCCTTGGCCGGCAGCGACACCTCCAGCTGCAGCCGCCGCTGCGCAAGCCGCTTGTCCAGCTGTGCCAGCTGAATGTCGACAATCTGCACCAGTTCCTCGGGGTTCAGCCCGTCGAAGATCAGCACGTCGTCGAGTCGGTTGATGAATTCCGGCTTGAACGCCGAGCGCACCGCCGCCATTACCTGCTCCTCGCTGCCGCCCGAACCGAGGTTGGACGTCAGGATCAGGATGGTGTTACGGAAGTCGACGGTACGGCCTTGCCCGTCGGTGAGCCGGCCCTCGTCGAGGACCTGCAGCAGGACGTCGAACACATCCGGATGGGCCTTTTCGACCTCGTCGAACAGCACCACCGTGTAGGGCCGTCGGCGCACCGACTCGGTCAGCTGACCACCCTGGTCGTAACCGATGTAGCCAGGAGGCGCACCGACCAGGCGGGCCACCGAGTGCTTTTCGCCGTACTCGCTCATGTCGATGCGGACCATCGCCCGCTCGTCGTCGAACAAGAAGTCGGCCAGCGCCTTGGCCAGCTCGGTCTTGCCGACACCGGTCGGGCCGAGGAACAGGAACGAGCCAGTGGGCCGGTTGGGGTCGGCGACCCCGGCCCGGCTGCGGCGCACCGCATCGGACACGGCCTGCACGGCGTTCTTCTGCCCGACCACGCGCTTGCCGAGCTCGTCTTCCATCCGCAGCAGCTTGGCGGTCTCGCCTTCCAGCAGCCGCCCGGCCGGGATGCCCGTCCACGCCGACACCACGTCGGCGATGTCGTCGGGACCGACCTCTTCCTTGAGCATGACGCCCTCGCGGGCCTGCGCGGTGGGCAGCGCCGCGTCGAGTTTCTTCTCCACCTCGGGGATGCGTCCGTAGCGCAGCTCGGCGGCCTTGGCCAGGTCGCCGTCGCGCTCGGCGCGCTCGGACTCGCCGCGCAGCGTCTCCAGCTGTTCCTTGAGCTCGCGGACGATGTCGATGGCGTTCTTCTCGTTCTGCCACCTGGTGGTCAGCTCGGCCAGCTTTTCCTTCTGATCGGCCAGCTCGGCGCGCAACTTCTCCAGCCGCTCCTTGGACGCGGCGTCTTCTTCCTTGGCCAGCGCCATCTCTTCGATCTCGAGCCGGCGGACCAGCCGTTCGACCTCGTCGATCTCGACGGGCCGCGAGTCGATCTCCATCCTCAGCCGGCTGGCTGACTCGTCGACCAGGTCGATGGCCTTGTCCGGCAGGAACCGGGCGGTGATGTAGCGGTCGGACAGCGTGGCCGCCGCAACCAGTGCGGAGTCGGTGATGCGCACACCATGGTGCACCTCGTAACGGTCTTTGAGGCCGCGCAGGATGCCGACGGTGTCCTCGACCGACGGCTCGCCGACGAACACCTGCTGGAAGCGACGTTCCAGCGCGGCGTCCTTCTCGATGTACTTGCGGTATTCGTCGAGCGTGGTCGCGCCGACCAGCCGCAGCTCGCCGCGGGCCAGCATCGGCTTGATCATGTTGCCGGCGTCCATCGCCGACTCACCGGTCGCGCCCGCCCCGACGATGGTGTGCAGCTCGTCGATGAAAGTGATGATCTGCCCGGCGGAGTTCTTGATGTCGTCGAGTACGGCCTTGAGCCGTTCCTCGAACTCACCGCGGTACTTGGCGCCGGCCACCATCGAGCCCAGGTCCAGGCTGACGACCGTCTTGTCGCGCAGGCTCTCCGGCACGTCGCCGGCGACGATGCGCTGCGCCAGGCCCTCGACGATCGCGGTCTTGCCGACGCCCGGCTCGCCGATCAACACCGGGTTGTTTTTGGTGCGACGAGAGAGCACCTGCACGACGCGGCGAATCTCATTGTCTCGCCCGATAACCGGGTCGAGTTTGCCTTCGCGGGCGCGGGCGGTCAGGTCGGTCGAGTACTTCTCCAGCGCCTGATACGTCGCCTCCGGGTCAGGGTTGGTGACTCGCGCGCTGCCGCGGACCTTTTCGAACGCGTCCCGCAATGCCTGCGGTGAGGCGCCGTGTCCGGTCAGCAGCTTGGCGACGTCGGAGTTGCCGGTGGCCAGCCCCACCATCAGGTGCTCGGTGGAGACGTATTCGTCGTCCATCTCGGTGGCCAGCTGCTGAGCGGTGGTGATGGCGGCCAGCGATTCGCGGGACAGCTGCGGTTGCGCGCTGGCGCCGCTGATCTGCGGCAGCCGGTCGACCAGGCGCTGTGCCTCGGTGCGGATAGTGGCGGGCTCGACGCCAACAGCCTCTAGTAGCGGCGCAGCGATCCCGTCGTTCTGCGTAAGCAGCGCTAACAGCAGATGAGCCGGCCTGATCTCGGGGTTGCCGGCGGCTGTCGCCGCCTGCAGCGCCGATGTCAGGGCCGCCTGCGTCTTGGTTGTCGGGTTGAAAGAGTCCACGACACCTCCATTCGGGGTCTCAAGGGCCTGAAGAGGCCCGCTAAAAATGCTTGTCTCGTTCTGCAACGCCGTCAAGGTTGAGTCTGTTCCGCTCAACTCTGACGAATTTTGTCAGCCCGCGGCTCGGACCCGTCAAACTGAGCGGGTGACGTCGCGTACACCGCTCGGTGCGCGAACGCAGCGACGAAAGGTTGCATCGAATGCTGGCAATCAACGAGGACGGGCCGGTACTGCGGGTCGAGCTAAACCGCCCCGAGTCGCTCAACTGCCTCGACGACGACGTGCTGCTGGAGGTGACGGATCTCTACACCCGTCTGCAGCAGCGGTTCGATCTGAAGGCGGTCGTCCTCGGCGGGCGTGGCCGCGCGTTTTGCGCCGGCGCCGATCTGCGCAACCCACCCGGATTCGCGGGCACCGGCAGCCGGGAACGCCGCTACAACTCGCAGATTGGCTACCGCGCCTGCCAGGCCATCGCCGACTGCGAAGTGGTGACGGTCGCGCGGCTGCATGGGCATGTGGTCGGCGGCGGGTTCGCGCTCGCCCTGGCCTGCGACTTCCGCGTTGCCGCCGCTGACACGGTGTTCAGATTGCCGGAGGTCGACCTCGGTGTGCCGATGACCTGGGGCACGATACCTCGACTGATCGCCGAGGTGGGCGCCGCCAGAGCACGCGAAATCGTGCTGCTCGCCGACCGGATCGACGCTCAGACTGCACACCGCATTGCGCTCGTGCACCGATTGGCGGAACCCGATGAGCTTGACGACGCAACACAGGCACTCGTCGAGGTGATCGTCGCCAAACCCGACTACGCGCTGCACACCAGCAAAACGCAGTTTCGTGCATACAGCCGCGCGTCCGGCGATCCCACGTTCGCCGACGGCGACCTGGTCAGCCTCTCCACCCGCTTTAATGCCGCGCGCTGAAGTTCAGATCATCAACGCAATACACACCCCCGCAATCCTGTCGAACATATGATCGATCAGTGGGCGACCTCGCGTCGATCGGATACAACGGGCAGCCGGTCCGCAGCCCGTTTCGGGTGGTGCGTCCACCGATCACCGTGCTGGTTGACCTGACGGTGCTCTTCCCGCGGGAGCCGCACCGCTCGGGGCGCTATCACCCCAACGGTCTGCAATTGCACAAGGTCGTGGAGGGCTGGCTGACCTGCTGGGGCATGTGCGAGCAAGGCGATTGGTGGGGGCTGGTGACCTACCCGATCGCCTATGGGTCGAAGCGCAAAACCGTCACGCACTGGGTACCGGCCTGGACACTGCGTCGCAACGATGCGGGCGAGGGACGAGCCCGCTGAGGCGCTGCGCCATCCGATCCCGCGTCGCAACGATGCGGGCGAGGGACGAGCCCGCTGAGGCGCGGCGCCATCCGACACGGCACAGAAGGGGCTAACCGTTGCCGGTCGTGCAGCATTCGTCACCTAGCAATGCGAAGATGCTGCCCGTGACAGGAAGTTGGGGTTCCCTACTGACCACGCTGATTCCGCTCGCGCTCGTCGTCGCGATCTCGCCGCTATCAATCATTCCAGCGGTGCTGGTGTTACAGACGCCGCGGCCGACGCCCACCGGCCTCACCTTCCTAGTCAGCTGGCTGCTCGGTCTGGCCGCGCTCACGGCAATCTTCATCGTGTCCTCCGACGCGCTCGGCGATCTGCGCAAGTCACCGCCCGCCTGGGCGTCCTGGCTGCGCATCGTCCTCGGGGTGGCGCTCATCGGCTACGGCATCTACGAGTGGCTGAACCGGCGCCACCACACCGAGGCACCCAAATGGATGAAGCCTTTCTCAACGCTGACGCCCGCGCGCGCCGGGCTAACCGGCCTGGTGTTGGTCGTGATCAGGGTCGAGGTGCTGACCATGTGCGCGTTAGCCGGTTTGGCCATCGGCGGCAGTGATGTCGGCATGACGGCCGAGTGGATACTTGGCATCATCTTCGTGGCCATCGCGGCATCCACCGTCGCGATCCCCGTCTTGGCGTACACGGGCGCCGGTAATCGCCTCGCCGAACCGATGGCGCGACTGAAGGACTGGATGGAGCGCAACAATGCCGCGCTGCTCGCGGCGATCCTGATCGTGATCGGTTTGATGGTGCTGCACAACGGCGTTAAAGCGCTATAACGAGGGGCCGCTCGACCCCGCATAAAATCGTCGGGCGTGAGCCTCAACGACCGGGATGCGCTGGCGGTATTGCATGCCGCCATCGACCCAGGCGACCACAACGGGCTCATCGGCCGGTTTTACACCCGCTGGTTTTCCCTCGACGTTTCGACGCGTGATCTGTTCCCGCCGGACATGGCCGGCCAGCGGGCCGCCTTCGCCCACGCCCTGCATTGGGTATACGGCGAGCTGGTCGCCCAGCGCGCGGAAGAGCCGGTGGCGTTTTTGGCTCAGCTCGGACGCGACCATCGCAAATACGGGGTGCTCCCCCAGCACTACGGGACGTTGGGGCAGGCGCTGCATGCGACCCTGCGCGACGAGCTGGCCGAGGCCTGGACCGACGCCGTCGACGCGGCCGCCCAGCAGTCGCTGAACCTGATCACCGGCGTGATGAGCGGCGCCGCGGACGCCGAGCAGGGCCCGGCTTGGTGGGACGGCACGGTGATCGAGCATCTGCGGATATCCCGCGACCTGGCGGTGATTCGGCTGCAGCTGGACCGCCCGATGCCCTATCACGCCGGCCAGTACGTCAACGTCGCCGTGCCGCAGTGCCCGCGACGGTGGAGATACCTGACGCCCGCCATCCCGCCGGATGACAACGGCGCCATCGAGTTCCATGTCCGCGCGGTCTCGGGCGGCATGGTCAGCAACGCCATCGTCCACGAGACCCAACCCGGCGACCGGTGGCGGCTGTCCAATCCGCACGGCGGGTTGCAGGTCGACCGCGACGGTGGCGACGTGCTGATGGTGGCGGGCAGCACCGGGCTGGCGCCGCTGCGCTCGATCGTCATGGACCTCACCCGCTGGGGTGTGAACCCGCGGGTGCACATGTTCTTCGGCGGCCGCTACCCGTGCGAGCTTTACGACCTGCCCACCTTGTGGCAGATCGCCGCACACAACCCCTGGCTGTCGGTGACCCCGGTCTCCGAGCACAACCAGGACCCCGCCTGGGCCGCCGATTATCCCGACGTGACGCCACCGCGAGGACTGCACCTGCGCCAGACCGGCAAGCTGATGGATATCGTCACCAAATACGGCGGCTGGGGGGACCGGCAGATCCTGATCAGCGGCGGACCGGAGATGGTCCGCGCCACCAAGGCCGCGCTGATCGCCAAAGGGGCCCCGCCGGAACGCATCCAGCATGACCCGCTATCCAGCTGAACCTGGCTAGTCTCGGCTAGCCTTACCAGGTGCACGCTGCCACTTTGCGGGACCCGTCGTCAGATCTAGAAGCCCAGTTCGTGCCCGACGCCGGAATGATCGGCATCTCGTTGAGCGACCAGGGCGTCGAACTCCTCGGTCAGCGCCGCGGCCTGGATGCCTATGTGGCCAACGGCAAGACGATGGGGATCCCGATCCTGTATCCATGGGCAAATCGATTGGGCGCCAACACGTATACGGCGGAGGGCACGACGGTCACCCTGGCAGCCGGCCAGCACGGGGTGCGTACCGACGCCAACGGCCTACCGATCCACGGTGTGCTGGCCGCCTATCCAAACTGGCGAGTGACGCACGAGTCGGCCAACGAGCTGACCGCCGAAGTGGACTTCACCGACCAGGACTTGATGGCCAGCTTTCCGTTTCCGCATCGGCTGTCGCTGACCGTGACGCTGTTCGAGCGGACCCTCCGGATGCGCACCTCGGTAACCCCGACCGGTAACCAGCCGGTTCCATTGTGTTTCGGTTTCCACCCGTACCTGCAGCTGCCCGGTGTGCCGCGCGACCAGTGGGTCATCGAGACCCCGTCGATGCGGCACCTGAAGCTCGACGGTCAGGGGCTGCCCACCGGCGAGGCGACTCTGCAACCCGCGATCACCGAACCGTTGGGCGACAAGGCTTTTGACGACGGCTATGACGAGGTTGCCGACGGCGCGACGTTCGCGGTGTCCGGTGGTGGCCGCCGCATCGAGGTCCACTTCGAGCAGGGTTATCCGGCGGCGCAAATCTTCGCGCCGCTGAGCGAAGAGGTGGTGTGCTTCGAGCCGATGACCGCCTCCACCGACGCGCTGCGCCGCGGCGGTTACCGGTCCGCACTGCCCGGCGATTGGGGAATCGCCCAGTTCTCGATCCGGGCCTAATGCCAAGGCCGCCGCGGCGGCACTTCACGCTCTTCACCTGGGCTTACGCGCCGGTCGAGTAGGCACGCTCCGTTACACGAGTAGGCGGCTACGCGTGCTTGTCAACCATCGACAGTCATACCTTCCATACATCACAAGCCACTATGGGAGGCGATCGGCAATGTCGAGTTCAATACTGCCCGTCGAGGCAACGCAGGATGCCGTCGACGACATCCAATCGATGACAAGCAAGGACCACTTGTCACCCCCGGCGACTCTGGTCACCAAGCCACAACCGCCGGTTCTGATCACCGAACAAGAGGTGATGTTCGGGACCGCGGCCGCAGTGGCGCCAAAGGCCACCCCAATCACCCGCCGAATGATCGACGCGCTTCGCGTCGTCGGCGCCGCATTGCGGCCGCCGCCTCCCCGACCCCACTACGCTCGTCAGGCCACGTACATCGAGGATGCCCGCATGGCAAGAGAAATGGACAGGTTATGAGCCACCCGAGCTGGCTCGCAATATCTCGACCAGCTCCTCGCGCGACCCGGCTCCTAGGCGCTGGTACGCGCGATACACATGCCCCTCGACAGTGCGGACCGATGTCACGAGCCGCTCGGCGATCTCCTTGTTGGACAACCCTGCGGCAACCAGTTCGATGATCTCGCGTTGACGGTCGGTCAACGGTTCGCCTATGCCGATCCGGTTTCGCAGCGCCGGCGTGCATAACCCGCCGCAGTCGGTGGCCAGCTGCTGTGCCAACGCCGCGGCATTCAGACTGCGCTTGCGCTGTTGGTTACGGCTGAACGCCACCGCCGCCTGGGCGGCGACGTCGGCCGCGACGGCCCGATCGCCGAGCGCTCGGTAGTCGGCCGATGCCGCGAGCAGACCCTCCCCGTCGTCGGCCCGTAGCGACTTTGTATGCTGCGCAACGGCATCAGCAAGGGGAAGCGATAAATCGTCGGCCAGTTCACCCGCGCGTATCTCGCCCGACGTGTCACCCCATTGAGCCGCCACTTGTAAGCAGATCAGTTCATGAGTTGCCTGATTGCGCTTGTGTGCATCGTCGCCGGCAGCACGAACGACCGCGATCGCCTCGGTGAGGCACCCGTTGGCCACGAGGGCCCAGCCGCTGGCCACCGCCAGGCCGGTCTGCATGAACAGGTAGTCGGCCGGCACATATTTCCGCGCTTCGGTGACCGCGTCGTTGGCGGCGTCCGGCTGACCCAGCTTGGCATGGGCTTCAGCCAACGCGAAGCAGCTCGCCGCTCGTAAACCGGTTGTGACGCTGTGCTTCTCGGCCCCGGCCAGCGCCTCGTGCAGAAGCTTCACCGCACCAGGGATCTCCCCGCGAACCAGCTGGGCGTGGCCCAGCAAGAATGCGAGGTTGGCATAGGCAAGACCAGGAACGTCGCGTGCCGATTCGGATAGCTGCGTGGCCGAGCGCACGCATTCGTCGATTCGCCCGTTCAATCGGCAGGCACGCGCATAGACGGCGCCGTACCAGAACCTCATCGGCGACGCCTGAAATGACGTGATCGCCCGGTCGATGGCCTGCGCCACCAAGCCGGTGATGTCGTCGATTTTGCCGAGGGCGCCCTGCGCGATAGTCAACGCGATGGATGCCAACATGGCGTGATAGTCGGGCAATGTCGGCGAACGCAGCGCCGCCTGTGCCTTTTCCGCCGCAGTTTCGCAGCGGGCCATCACCGCGTCTACACACGCTTCGATCGCGGCGCGCTCAGCCCGTTCCGCCGTGCGTTCGCGTGTCGATGCCAGGACGTCGAGAATGGCCGACGCCTCGGTGGGCTGGCCGAGGTTCCAGATCAGGTTCGCTGCGCGCACGGTCGCCCAGTGGTGTCCGTCGGGGTCGTTCACGCCGATCCCGGCCAGGATCGCCTCGGCCTGCTTACCGTGGCCCCGCCCGGCCAGGCTTATCGCGCGCAGGCCTATGGCCTCGCTGACCCCTGCGTCCGCTGCGGCGGTGGCGAATCGGTCGGACAGATCCAAGTCGAGTAGCGTCATCGCGAACCGCGCCGCCTGAAGAAATAACTGCGGGTCGGGTGCAAGATCCGATTCCAGCGCCAACAGCGCCCGGCGCACCGTCGCGTGCATGTCAGCGTCGCTGTCCTCAGCCAGCCGTTGTGCCAGTTTGCCGCGGAGTCGCGACAGATACATCTCGCTGGCCGCGGCTCGTCGAAGCTCGCCGAACAGCGGATGCGCCAGTCGCGCCATGAGATTGGAGCCGCTGCGTTCCACGGTGACTAAGTTCATCTGTTCGGCGGACTCGAGATCGCGGCGGTCCACCAGATCGCAGAGCACGTTGACCGCCAGCGGCTCGTACTGCGACAACGTGTCGACGACCAGCGCCACACCGGGGGCTAACCGGCCCAATTGCCGATCGACAATGTCACCGAGGCTGTCTGACACTGCGACGCGCTCGTCCCAGATCCATACCCCGGCGAGCTTCCGTATCGCGCCGGCGTCGATCTGGTCCTTGAGCAGTTGGCGCAAAAACAGCGTGTTGCCACCGGTCAATTTCCAGAACCGCTTGGCGCTGCGGCTATCTACCACGCCGCCAAGCGTGGTCTCGATCATGCGGTGGGCATCCGGAGCCGACAGCGGCTGAAGGTCCAGACGGGTGAGCAGGTCATCTTTCCACAGCGCGGTGATCGCATCGGGCTCGTCGCCGCCGATGCGCACCGTGACCACCAGCCGTGTTCCACGGGCCTGGGCCAGCTGATGTACGACATGCGCCGATAATGCGTCGAGAAAGTGCGCGTCATCGATCCCGATCAGCGCACGGCGTTGATGTTGTTGCGTGCCAAAGGAATTGATGATACGTCGCACATCCGATACCGGATCGGAGATGGCGTCGCATATCGACGCGCTGAACGCACCCAATGGGAGTTGCTGCGCGGATTGCGTGCCCACAATCCAATACGTTCGCTCGCCCGACGCTTTGGCACGGGCCAGCACTTCACGCGCAAGCCGGGTCTTGCCCACTCCCGCGGCTCCAACGATGACGGCGCCGGAGTGATTGCCTACTCCGCTGAGCGCGCGGCGAATGACAGTCAATTCGTTGTCACGCCCAGTCAGCGGGTCGCCGCTGATCACCGGCCGACTATAACCCGTGCGTCGAATTAGCGGTGCGAATTCAGCCGCGATTCATCAGCCGCTTTTTGAGGACGGCGGTCGTGGACCACTTCCTCAGCGGCGGCGCTCATGCGATCCGACAACTGCAGCAGGTTGTATTCGCCCACCCCGTTGGGCAACGTGTAGGCGAGCTTCCGTAATTCGATAGCGGACGCGCGCAACTCCCGGCGGAGCCACGCTTCAACCGTCGGCATGACTTCGTTGTGGCTGACCTGTGCCCGAATGGTTATACGTGGTTTTTTCAAGCACTTTGAGGATTTCTTCGCTGTTGACGTCCGCGCTGTAGCGCAGCAGGTCGCGGACGTCGGTTACGGCTGTTTCCAGGGCGTCAAGTCGTGCGGATGCTTCGGTGAAGACATTGAGCCATCTGTCGTAGTCGCTGTCGTTGGGCAGATCGAACATTGCGGGATTTCCTAGCGCTGCGAGTCTCTCGCGAGCAACGTAACGCCCCTGGTCACCCGAAAGCACGAGTAGTGCACTACCCGAGTTCTACGAGCATTCAGCGGCTCAGGCTGTCGGCGCCTCGTCGCTCGCCCGCCTACGCGGGCTCACTCATCGACTCCGGCTGATGGCGCCGCTTCGCTCCCCCGCTTACACGGGCTCACTCATCGACTCCGGCTGATGGCGCCGCTTCGCTCCCCCGCTTACACGGGCTCACTCATCGACTCCGGCTGATGGCGCCGCTTCGCTCCCCCGCTTACGCG
>Ga0209656_10000308_pt1 | contig 33050 bp, 39 predicted proteins | sample BogFormECP12_OM2_FD_188239 | JGI IMG/M metagenome (GOLD analysis project Ga0209656, IMG submission 188239) | Bog forest soil microbial communities from Calvert Island, British Columbia, Canada - ECP12_OM2 (SPAdes) (version 2) | ecosystem: Environmental > Aquatic > Freshwater > Wetlands > Bog ...
AAGGGGACACGCCTGTATTGTAAAGAAAATCTTCTTCTTCTATCTTTCTTGAAGAAGCGAACACCGATTACTATATAATATTAATTGTCATTCGTTGCTTCGTACAGCTCATTTCTGCAATCGGCTCTCGCGTCATTCTTTCGAGAGTGGTGTCGAACAACCCGATGGTGACGTTTGTGGCGATCTCGCCATTTTCGGGTCGGACAATTTGTTTGGCTTAGGAGGCCGGCAGCCCCAGCAGACCGCGCGCCTGCTCGGTGAGCCCGCCTGACGGCAAAAACGGGTTGCGTATTCGCATGCCGCCCAAATCGGCACCGTCAATAAGGTCTTCGGTCAGAATGACTCGACACCCCGCTTCGCCTGCGGTTGCCACGAGGAGCGCGTCCCAATAAGAGGCGCGTCCGACCGCCGCATCGGCAAGTGCCGTCCGAACAGCCGCCTCGGAGGCCGCGGCGCACGGGAATAGATCAAGCCAATGGGCGGCTTGAGCTGCAGCGTCGGGCGGTTGAACGATGCCCTTCCGGCTGACGACTGCATAGAATTCGGAAACCGCTTGTAATGTCAGCCACAATCGAGCCGGACAGCGGGTTGGACGATCTGACCCGCAGCGTCATGCCGAGCACCCGCCGCACTGTCGATCGTGTAAACCAGCAGGTTCGTATCCAGCGTAAAGCGCTCGTTATCGGTGCTCATGCAGCTCCTCGCGGTCGAGCGGACCGGCGCCGATTGGCCAGCCCTTCGCCATGCGGGACCGGGTACGGGCGAGAGCCGCCTCTTGCGCCGCGGTCGAGTTGCGTCGACCGCCAACGGGCACGAGCCGCGCAACCGGCCGGCCATTGCGGGTAATGACGTACTCCGCACCAGCTTCGACCTCACGAATGCAGCGGGCGAAGCGCTGGTTGGCCTCGCGCAGGCTTATTGTATCGCTCACATTCGGTCTCCGGGTTCTCAGCCGAGAAATAGCACGATTGGTGCTACATTTACTGAAATTCAAGTGAAGCGCCGCAGCCGCGAATAGCCGGCGACATCGGCCGCGAGGATCGCGGCGAGGCGGCGGGTGGCAGTCATGCCGTCTCGCCGCCCGCCAGGCGCATGCCCGACAGGAACAGCTCGCGGTGCTCGGGGTTTCTAAAGCGGCTGGCGTCCGGTATCACGAGAGAGGTAACAGCCCGTAGCCGCGTGACGACCTCTCGTGCGTCGTCGAGCCGTCCCATATGGGCATAGCAGGCGGCGAGAACTTGATACGGGTTCGGGAAGCTCGGATCCTCTTGGATTGCGAGGAGCAGCTTCGGCACGGCCTCATCGAAGCGCCGGCTCAAGAAATGGGCCTGGCCTACTACATTGAGCGACGTGCCGACGCGGGCGCGGGGGCTGAGGCGCAGCGCGGCCTCGACATGCTCGATCGCGATGTCGGGCTGGCCCGCCCAAGCCCTGAGGATGCCGCTGACAAGCCAGCCTCGAGCGTAGTTCGGGTTGAGCGCGAGGGCTCGGTCAACCAACGCCATCATGGCGCCGATATCCTCGCCGAAATAGGCCAGCGCTTGGGCGGCATTGGCCAGGATGCCCGGGTCGTCGCCGACCACTTCCAGGGCTCGCCTCGCGAAATCGGTGCCCTTCAAACGGTCCGCCGCCCGGTCTTCGCTCCGGCCGTCATGAAGCAGCCGATAACAGCAATACGCGGCCCAGGCGAGTGCGGGTCCGTAACGCGGATCGCGCTCGATCGCCTGCTCGAGCAGACGGAGCGCTTCGGGCATTTGCCGTGCCGACGAGAAGACCATCGCATGGGCACGCAAATAAAGGTCGTAGGCGGTCAGATCGTTTGTCGGGCGGCCGGCCGAACGGGCTGTTTCGGCAGCCTGCAATGCCGGCTCGATGACGCCGGCGACGCTCGAAGCCACCTTGTCCTGGAGGTCGAAGACATCTCCGAGCGAGCCATCAAAACGATCGGCCCAGAGATGCGTGCCGGCGACCGCGTCGATCAACTGCCCGGTGATCCGCACCCGCTGGCCGGCCTTGCGCACCGAGCCTTCGAGCACATAGCGCACGCCAAGCTCACGCCGGACCTGCTTCACATCGACGCTCTGGCCCTTGTAGGTGAAGCTCGAATTACGGGCGATGACGAAGAGCCAGCGGATGCGCGACAGCGCGGTGATGATCTCCTCGACCATCCCGTCGACGAAGTATTCCTGCTCGGGGTCACCGCTCATATTTGCGAAGGGCAGCACCGCGATCGACGGCTTGTCGGGGAACGGCAGCGGCGCGGGTTCGGGCATGGGTTTCTCCTCCGCCAAGACGCGGAAGACGTGGATCGGCTGGGCAATGTTCTTCAGCGCTTGCTCACCGAGATCCTCGACCGGGAAATCGAGCTTGCCGCGGGTCTGGGTGATGACCGTGCGCGAGACGCAAATACCGCCCGGCTCGGCCATCGCCTCCAGCCGCGCGGCGATGTTGACCCCGTCGCCGTATATGTCGTCGCCGTCGATGATGATGTCGCCGAGATTGACGCCGATGCGAAACTCGATCCGGCTGTCGCCCGGCTCGGCGATATTGCGGTCGACTATCGCCATTTGCCATGCGGTGGCGCAGCGCATCGCATCGACGACGCTGCCAAATTCTACGAGCAGCCCATCGCCGGTCGTCTTGACGATACGGCCGTGATGCTCGGCGATCGTCGGGTCGATCACTTCGGCACGCATCGCCTTCAGCCGCCGCAACGTGCCCTCCTCATCCGCCCCCATCAGCCGCGGATAACCCGCGACATCGGCGGCGAGGATGGCGGCGAGGCGGCGGATCTGACTCACGATTGCCCCGACTCCTCGTTCATTTCTCGGTCCCGGGCTCGGGGGGACGGTGGGGGCTCCGGACGGTTGTCGCCGTGTGCAATCGCCGGGCGAGCTGCTCAATGGTGGCGATGGTCTGATGCAGCTCGTCACTATCCGGGACCGGCTCGGGGATATCCTCGGCCGCGGGACAGCGATAGGCAATGCCCCAGACCGTAAGAGGGTGGATTGTGTTCAGGAGGTCGCGGCACTCGAGATAGTTCGAGGCCGCGAGATCGGCCAGCTCGTCGATGTCGTGCGTCTTGCGAAATGCCACAGCGGCGGCCACCAGCGGGCCCTTCACCAGTTTCTCCGCCGCCTGCTGACAGTGGTACGCCGCTGCGCCGAGCGCCGGCGGATTTAGCGACAGGCAAGCGCGCGGAACGCGGACATCCTCGCGAGCGATGACGAGCCAGCCCGCAGCCTCGCGCCGTCGTTCGGACTCCTCATCGCCGGTCATAGACGATCTCGCCTTCTCTTGCCGCCATGTAGGCCAAGGTGCCGGCGATCCGGCTCTTGCGCCCGAAGACCGAAGCCCGGCAGGGAATTACATCCGCGGCGCGATGATAGGAACGACGCGACTGGTATCCTGCGGCCAGGGTCAGGTGCTGCGGCGGCGCATCGTCGTCGAGGATCACGAGGAGGTCGATGTCACTGTCCGACCACCGTCGCCGCGCGCCGCCGAACCGAACAGGATCACCTGCAGCGGCTGGAAATACTCGACGACCGCATTCAGCAATTCGGGGGGAACGGACGCTGCGGTCATGCAAGGTCAGCCCAAGGCCAAACAGAGATTGGCCGGCGACGGAAAGTCGAGATCATTCCTGGAAAGCCATTGGGTCAACCCACTACCTCCGCGGCTCGGCGCAGACCCGAGATCAAAAGCTCGCGGTGCTCGGCGTTCCGCAGGACGCTGGCGTCGGGTATCACGACAGGGGTGATGGCCCGCAGTCGCGTGACAACCTCTCGGGCGTCGTCGAGCCGGCCCAAATGCGCGTAGCAGGCGGCAAGAACGCGATATGACATCGGATAGCTAGGATCATCCTGGATCGCGAGAAGCAGGTTCGGCACTGCCTCGTCGAAGCGCCGGGTGATGAAATAGGCGTGGCCTATAAAAGCGAGCGAGCTGCCGACGCGGGCGCGAGGACTGAGGTGGAGCGCGGCTTCGAAATGCTCGATCGCGATGTCAGGTTGGCCCGCCCATAGCCTGATGACGCCGCTGTTGTGCCAGCCACGCGCGTAGTTCGGGTTGAGCGCTAGTGCTCGGTCAACCAACGCCATCATGGCGCCGATGTCCTCGCCGAAATAGGCCAACGCGATAGCGGCATTCCCTAGGATGCCCGGATCGTCGCCGGCCACTTCCAGGGCTCGCCTCGCGAAATCGGCGCCCTTCAGGGCGTCCGCCTTCCGATCTTCGCTCCGACCGTCCCTCACAAGCCGAAGACAACAGAATGCGGCCCAGGCGAGGGCGGGCCCGTAACGCGGATCGCGCGCGATCGCCTGCTCCATAAGACGCAGCGCCTCAGGGCTTTGCCTTGCCGACACCAAGACCATCGCGTAGCCGCGCAGATAGAGGTCGTAGGCGGTCAGATCGCTTGTCGGGCGGCCGGCCGAACGGGCAGTCTCGGCGGCTTGCAACGCGGGCTCGATCACGCCGGCGACGCTCGATGCCACCTTGTCCTGGAGGTCGAAGACATCTTCGAGCGAGCCGTCGAACCGGTCGGCCCAGAGATGTGTGCCGGATGCCGCGTCGATCAGCTGCGCGGTGATCCGCACCCGTTGACCGGCTTTGCGCACGGACCCTTCGAGGACATACCGGACGCCGAGCTCGCGCCCGACCTGCTTCACGTCGGGAGACTGCCCCTTGTAGGAAAAGCTCGAATTGCGGGCGGTGACGAACAGCCATTTGATCCGGCTGAGCGCGGTGATGATCTCCTCGACCATGCCGTCGACGAAATATTCCTGCTCCGGGTCGCCGCTCATGTTCTGGAACGGCAACACAGCGATCGACGGCTTGTCGGGAAGCGGCAGCGCAGAGGCCCCAGCCGACGCAAGCGGATTGACCGTGCCGCGGATTTGATAGGCGCGGATCGGCTGGGCAATATTCTTGACCTGCTGGTCGCCGAGGTCGCTAAAGGTAATGGGAAGCTTGGTGCCGATCTGGTCGCGCACCGTGGCCGAGACGCAGATCCCGCCGGGTTCGGCGACCGCCTCCAGCCGGGCGGCGATGTTGACCGCGTCGCCAAACAGGTTTGTCCCTTCGACGATTACGTCGCCGACATGAATGCCGATGCGGAAATGCATTGCCTCGGCTTCAGCCACGCCCGCATTTTCCTTACCGAGAGCCTCCTGGACCGCAACAGCGCATTGCACGGCATCGACCGCGCTCGCAAAATCGGCGACGACGCTGTCGCCGGCAGTGTTGAAGATCCGCCCGCGATGGCCGGCGATCAGCCGATCCATCACCGCGCGGCAGGCCTTGGCCGGGCGAGCGTGCCGGCCTCGTCCAGCCCCACCAGCCCCACCAGCCCCATCAACCGGCTGTAGCCGGCGATGTCGGCGGCGAAGATCGCGGCGAGTTTTCGTTCGACCGCTGGGACGGGCACCTTGCGGCTCCTCTCGGCGACGAGTATAGCCGGCGCAATCGCAGAATCGGAATGTTCCCGATCGGCCTCCGGGAGGCGACGCCAGCGGCGACGAATGCCGTTTGTCGGCGTTTGGTTGATTACCGGGGCGACGAGTCCGGAGCTGCGGGGGTTTCGCTGTGACGATGAAGATCCGTGTCGGCTATGAGGTGGCCTACCAATCACCACAGCCGACAGCGATGGTGCTGACCTTGCGGGTGCACCCCTCGCGCGCCGCCGATCTGGTAACTCCCGATCCGATCGTCACCACCCCGTCGATCGCGATCGGCGAGTATCATGACAGCTTTGGCAATATCTGCAGCCGGATCGTGGCGCCGGCCGGCCGTCTGACCTTGTCGACCGAGGTGATCGTGCGCGACAGCGGAGAGACCGATGTTGTCGCCCCGTCGGCCGGCGAGTGCGCGATCGCCGAATTGCCGGCTGATACCTTGCTGTTCCTGCTCGGCAGCCGGTATTGCGAGACCGACCTGCTCTCTGAAACCGCTTGGTCATTGTTCGGCAACACCCCACGCGGCTGGGGACGGGTCCAGGCGATCTGCGATTTTGTGCACGACCATGTCGGCTTTGGCTACGAGCACGCGAACGCGACCAAGACGGCGCTCAACGTGTTCGTAGAGCGCAAGGGCGTGTGCCGCGACTTTGCCCATCTGGCCATCACCTTGTGCCGCTGCATGAGCATCCCGGCGCGCTATTGCACCGGGTATCTTGGCGATATCGGCGTGCCGCCCGATCCTGCGCCGATGGATTTCAGCGCCTGGTTCGAGGCCTATCTCGGCGGGAGTTGGTACACTTTCGACGCGCGCCACAACGCGCCGAGGATCGGCCGCATCCTGATCGGCCGCGGCCGCGACGCCGCCGACGTGGCGCTCAGCACCAGCTATGGGCCGACCACCCTTATCGGGTTCAAGGTCGTGACCGACGAAATCGTGGCTTAGCTCAAACGATCCCATGCGGAACTCGATGCGCTTGCCCTCCGGCGCCGCAGCGTTGCGCTCAGACATTCCTCGCTGGATTTCGACCCCCAGCTCGCGCCAGACCTGCTTCACGTCGACCGCGCGGCCTTTGTAGGTTCGCGTGTTGCGCCATCGCGCAAATCTACCGCTAAGAACGTGCCGCCGATATGACAAACTCGCCTTTGCCGTGTAGCGGCCGTAAGATCAGCGCGTTGCGGCGACGATCGTCGCGCGCAGGATCTCCGGGATGCGGTCGAGGACGTCGGTCGGGGTCATCAAGGGCGGCGCCAGGCAGATCGTGTCGCCGACCGGCGGGTCGGCGCTGCCGGGGCGGATGCGCGGCAATAGCCCCCGCGCCAGCGCCTCGCGGGTGATGCGCGCGCCGAGACCGAGCGCCGGCGCCTTGGTGTTATGGTCGGTCACGAGCTCGACGCCGCACATCATGCCGAGCCCGCGCACGTCGCCGACGACCGGCAGATCGCGCAGCTCTTCGAGCGCGGCGAGCAGCCGCCCGCCCATCGCCGCCGCACGCTCGACGAGCCCCTCGCTCTCGATGATCTCGACATTGCGCAAGCCGACCGCACAGCACACCGGGTGGCCGGAATAAGTGGCCGCGTGCATGAATCTTCGATCCGCCGGTGCGCTCTCGATCGCCTCATGCACGCGCTTCGATGCAATCACGCCGCCCAGCGGCAGATACCCGCTCGTCACCCCTTTGGCGAAGGAGACGATGTCCGGCTCGACGCCCCAATGGCCGAGCGCGAACCACCTTCCGGTGCGGCCAAACCCGGTGATCACCTCGTCGGCAATCAGCAGGACGTCGTGGCGGTCGCAGATCTCGCGCAGTCGAGGGAAATAGCTTGGCGGTGGAACGATGACGCCGCCCGCCCCCATCACCGGCTCGGCGATGACCGCGGCGACCGTGTCCGGGCCCTCGGCGAGGATCGCCTGCTCGACCGCGTCGGCGGCACCAATGCCAGGCTCTTCGTTGCCGGCCCAGCGATAGGCGTAGGGGGGTGCCACCTGGATGAACCCGGGAACGAGCGGTCCGAACATCTTCTGGTAGGATGCCATACCGGTGGCGCTCATCGCCGCCAGGGTTACGCCGTGATAGGCATGGATGCGCGAGATGACCTTGGTCTTTTGAGGTTTGTCTTTAATCTTCCAGTAATAGCGGGCGAACTTGAAGGCCGACTCGTTCGACTCGGCGCCGGCGGTGGTGAAATAGACCGCGGCCGAGCTGGGGTAGGCATGTCCGACGATCGTCTCGGCGAGACGGACCGCCGGCTCGTTGGTGGCGCCGATATAGGCCGAGGCGAAGGCGATCCGCTGCATCTGCGCGCTCGCCGCATCGGCCAGCTCGGCCCGCCCATGCCCGACATTGACGTTCCATAGACCCGACAGCCCGTCGATGTATTCGCGACCGTCGGCGTCGCGCAGCATGGAACCCCGGCCCTCGACGACAACCAGCGGCTGGCGGTGGTCATCGGGATGATGCAGCGGGTGGATGAGATAGCGCCGGTCGGCTTCGAGAAGTTGGCTGGTGTCGTCCATGGTCGCTCCTATCCGCTAGCCCCTCGCCGCTAACCTAACCGCGTCGGCCGCGGCGAAACAACGGCGAAGCTTGTTGACACCGGACGTCGCGGACAGCAGCCTCCTGTCATGCGGACTTCTGGGGGCTGTCGATGACCGATCTTTACGCCTCCACACCCTTCCCGATCCGCGATGATTTGAAGGCGGCGCACGCTCGTGCCTGGGCACGGATCGCGCGGTCCGGAACCTGGTGGGACGGCGCCGAGCGTGTTGCGATCGCCTCCGAGACGCGTCTGGCTCCCTCGTGCACATTGTGTCGCCGGCGCAAGGAGGCACTGTCGCCCCTCGCGATCGAGGGCGCGCATGACAGCCTCAGCCAACTGCCCGAAATCGTCGTCGAAGTGGTGCACCGCGTGGTGACCGATGCCGGCCGCCTCGGCGAGCGCTGGTATCGCGATGTCATCGCGTCAGGTCTTACAGCGGAGCAATACGTCGAGATTGTCAGCGTGGTCGCCCACCTCGTCGCGATCGATACGATGGCCCGCGGGCTGGGGATCGATGCGCTGCCGTTGCCGAACCCGAAGCCGGGTTCGCCCTCGCATTATCGGCCGGAGGTTGCCAAGGCGGGTGGCGCGTGGGTCCCCTGGGTCGAGCCCGCCGACGCGGGCGAGGTGGAGGTTAGGATCTATCCGAGCGATCGCCCTCCGGCCAACATTATGAAGGCGATGAGCCTAGTACCCGCCGAGGTCCGCAGCTTTTTCGACCTGGTCACGCACCAATACCTGCCCGGCGAGGTGATGCGCGATTTCTCGCGCGAGTACCGGGCGATCAGCCACGCTCAGATCGAATTGCTGGCGGCGCGCGTCTCGGCGCTCAACCGATGTCTTTATTGAACCACCAGTCATGCCTTGCTGCTCCGTGCGAGCGGCCGGACTTACGACAAAACCTACGATCTCGCGGCGGTCACCGGCACCCTAGGGGGCGATGGCGGCGTGCCCGAAGGCGAGCAGGCGGTCGCCTTCGCCGAAGCCGTGCTCGGCGAGGACGACGCCGCGCTCGCGCGAGCGCGCGACGCGCTGATGACGGCGCTGGGTCCACCGGGACTGGTCGACGCGGCCGGTGTGGTCGGCCTCTTCAACGCGATCGACCGAGTGGCCGATGCAACCGGGATCCCGTTGGAGCCGGAGAAAGCGGCGGCGAGCGCCGACTTTCGCGCCGCTCTCGATCTCGACCGCTTCTCGGTCGCTGCACGAGAGTAATTACCGATTGGGCAGATCGAGCGGATAGATTGGCCTTCTGACCTTGTTGAATTGAAGTTGCCCGTAATCGGAGGTGCAGACGCCGACCCCGGCGCATTCGACGACCGCATTGGCCATCGGACCGAGCCCGGCACGCCAGTGGATGCGGCTTTTCAGCATCACATAGCCCTTTTGCAAGGGATCGATGCCGAGGCTCGTGAGGCAATTGAGGTCGGAGGGCTCGACATGGCGTGAGATCAGCACGATCTCGGCCGTCCCGGTGTCGAGCACCACCGCCGCACCCATATCCATCGCGACGCCGCGCGCCATTGGGCCGCGGTTCTTGTAGCGGCCATTGGAGATCGTCTTGACCGTGCCGGTTACGGTGAGGGGAGGGCTCTCCGCCGGGATCGCCGGCATCTTGATCTTGCCGCCGATCGACAAGGTGATGTCGGCGCCGATGCCGGCGGCGATCGCCTGCTGCACCGCCGCCGGGTCGTAGATCGCGAACGCGGCGACGTCCTCAAGCCCTTGCCGCAGAATCTCGGCGAGCACCGCGGTGGTATCCATCGTGCCGCCCGAGGCGCAATTGTCGTAATGGTCGAGCAATACGATCGGGCCCTCGCCGGGCTGGCTCGGCGGCATTGCTTTGGCGCGGGCGACCGATTGCTGTAACGGCTCGATCTTGTAGACAAAGGCCTCGCGCTCGACCCAGGCGCGGCCCAAGAGCTCGTCGCGCAATTCTTCGGCGAGCTTGCGGTCGCCGTCGGTGACCACGACGGCACTTAGCCCGGCATTGGCGATGTCGGCATGCGGGAAGCCGGTGAAGAGGCTCGCGGCCAAGGCACCCTCGGCGCTCATCACGGCGCAACGATGCTGCAGTTCCTTGTTTGGATGATCGTCGGTGCCCTGGCGCATGACATGCGGCAGCATCGGCTCATTCCGCCACGCCATGACCGGCTTCACCTCGCCGCGGATCGTGCGCAACAGTATCTCGCCGGCGAGCTTGGCAGTCTCGTAGGTGTCGATGTGCGGGTAGGTGCGATAGCCGGTGACGACGGTCGCATTGGCTATCATCGCGTCGTAGAGATTGGCATGCATGTCGAGCGAGACGGCGATCGGGGTCACGGGGTCGATCACACGCAGCCGTTTCAGGAACTCTCCCTCGCCATCCTCCAGGCTCTCGGTGACCATCGCACCATGCAGATCGAGCATGATGCCGTCGAACCCGCCGCGCGCCGCCGCTTCGCAGATCGTGTCAGTGATGTGCGCATAAGCGCCGTCCTCGACCGGCCCGCTCGGCGAGGCGCCGGCGGCGATCGGCAAGACGATTTCAGCCCCTTCGCGCTCGGCAAGATCGAGATAAGCACCGAGCCCCGTGCCGGTACCGCGATAGGCACGGATCGCCGCCTCGCCATAGAGCGGCCCAGGACCGTTGCCAAACCGCGCCAGTGGCGTCGGTACCGGTGAGAACGTGTTGGTCTCGTGCTTCATCATCGCGATCAGCAGCCGCATGACAGAACCTCCCAGACTTCAGCGTTTATGCCCGTTCTGGACGTGGGCCGCAATTATGGCTATATCTGTAGCCATATTCCGAAGGAGCTCGATGTGACCGCGTACAGTGTCGCTGAGGCCAAGAACGCGCTTCCCAAGCTGATCGATCGCGCTCTGCAGGGCGAGGAGGTCGTCATTACGCGCCATGGCAAACCGGTCGCCGAACTGAGGTCGGTGCAACGGCCGCCGGCGCCGCCCCGCGGCACATATGAATGGCTGCGATCGCGCCGCGATGCCCGTCCGGGCGTCGGCCTGACTTCTGTCGAGATTTTGGATCTGCTCTACGAGACCGACGACCTTTGACCTGTTATCTCGACGCCAGCGTCATCCTTCCGATCCTGGTCAAAGAGCCGGCGAGTGCCGTGGTGGACGCTTTCATGTCGACCGTTCAGCAGGAGCTGTGGGTCAGCGACTTTGCCGCCGCGGAGGTAGCCTCGGCGTTGTCGCGGCTAGTTCGCATTGGGCGCCTCCAGGCGACCGATGGTGCAGCCCGCTTGTCGGACTTCGACGTATGGCGAGCAGCGATGACCAGGCCTGCGGAAATCCATGCCGTGGATGTGCGCCTTGCCGCCGCGTACGTCCGGCGATTTGATCTCGCTCTGCGGGCGCCTGACGCCCTGCACCTCGCGATCGCGCGGCGCCTTGAGATCGCGCTGGTCACATTTGATCGGCGAATGACGACGGCCGCAAGGGAGCTCGGCGTCGCCATCGAGGTGCCGACAACCGGCCGGGAGCCCAGCTGAGGGACCCGCGGTATGATCCCAGGACGCTTGCGCGTCGAGACGGGACCTAGCATATTCATGCAGATGTAGATATATAGGCGACGCAATGGCAGCATCCGCTCGATTGATGGTTCTGATGTCCCCGGAGGAGCGGGCTTCGCTCGACACCAAGGCGCGCACGCTCGGCTTATCCGCCGGGGAAGTCGTCCGACGTGCCGTTCAGGCCTTTGAGCTGGGCACCGAGGAGGAGGCGGCGGAGCTGCGTGCCCTCATCGAAGTATTCAACCAACTCCACCCGGAGACATTGCGGATCGCCGACGAATGCCACCGCAAGGTATCCGAGAGTTTGGCAGGGCCATCAGGGCGCGAGCCGGCGACCCGGCGCCGGAGGGAGACAGCGGCGGCGTGAGCCTCTATGGCGACGCCATCAGGGCGCTGCGCCAAGTCATCCTCCTCGACGAGCGTGTGCGCAACACCGCGATTGATCTCGCGCGGATGAGTCAAGAGGTTGCCGATCTTAGGGATCGGGTGAGCCGGCTCGAAGGGATGCTGGCTGCGGGCATGGCGCTTTCGCGAGAGGCAAACCCGCCCCGCGACCGCCGCCGACTGCCGGGGCCGTCCGATCAAACAGGCTGAGGGCGAGATGGCGGATAATCCTGTCGAGAGCCACTACACCCGCTCCGATCTCGGCGAGGCGATCCTCGCGGCGCTGAAAGCAGCCGGCAAGGACATTGATCAACTGACGCCGGACGTTCTCGCGCCGGTCGACGAGTTCCACGGCGGCCAGCGGCCGGCGACGGTGCGGCTCGCCGAGCTTGTCGGCTTTACCGGAACCGAGCGGGTGCTCGATGTCGGCTCAGGCCTCGGCGGGCCGTCACGGTATCTCGCCTGGCATTACGGCTGCCGGGTCAGCGGCGTTGATCTGACCACCGAATTCGTCCGCGTTGCCGAAATGCTGACCCAGCGGACCGGGCTCGTCGATAAGGTCGATTACCGGCAGGGCAGCGCGCTCGACCTGCCGTTCAAGGAGCAGAGCTTCGATGTCGTGTGGTCGCAGAACGCAGCGATGAACATCGCCGATCGCGAACGTCTCTACCGCGAAATGCGGCGGGTGCTCAGACGCGGCGGCAAGCTCGCCCTGCAGGAAGTCGCGGCCGGGCCCGGCGGCCCACCGCACTACCCCGTGGCGTGGGCGCGGGACCCAAGTATCAGTTTCCTGTTTTCGCCCGAGGCGACGCGCGAGAAACTCGAAGAGGCGGGTTTCAGAGTGCTCGAATGGCAGGACACAACCGAGCCCTCTCTAGAGGCGACGCGGCGGCGAGCGCAAGCCGCAGAGGCAACGCCGACGCTCGGCCGACATCTGATCCTAGGATCCGACTGGGCAGCGATGTCGAGGAATTCGCTGCGGAATTTGGAGGAGCGTCGGGTCGCGGAGTTCAACGCAGTGCTCGAACGCATCGGCTGAAGGCTATTCCTTCGGCATCACATCCAGGCGGACGACAATGCCCTCGAGCTTTGGTTTTGCCGGCGGGTAGCGCCGCATGACTAGCGGGTCGTGCCCGGGAACAATGTGCTGCGGGCTCGGGGCGTGGGCGCGCAGCGCGTCGTAGGCATCGAGCATCTCGCCGATGTGGAAGGCCGCAGTGAAGGGCCGGCCGGTCTCCATGTTCTCATAGTAATGGGTAACGTCGGAGGCGAGCACGACCCAGCCGCGCCCGGTATGGACGCGGACGAACTGCATCCCCGGCGTATGGCCGCCGACCGGGTGCAAACTTATGCCCGGAGCGAGCTCGACCGGACCGTTGTAGAGCTTGACCCGTTGGGCGAAGTTCAGCCTAACCATGCCGACGACGTCTTCCACCTCGAAGGAGCGGGCGAGGAACGGGTAGCGCATGTAGCGGCCGGTCGTGTAATGCAACTCGACCTCCTGCAGATGAAACTGCGCTGCCGGGAAGCGGTCGAATGTGCCGACATGGTCGTAATGCATATGGGTCAGGATCACGTCGGCGACCGTATTGCGATCGAGCCCCACCAGGCTCAGCGAATCGGCCGGACAGCGCAGGTGTCGCCGACCGCGTGCCGCGGCTACCTCGGCGGTGAAGCCGGTGTCGATCACAAAACTGCGCTCTGCACCAATAGCAGCCCAGACGAAGTAGTCCATCGGCATCGGCCCGTCATGCGGGTCGCCGCCGATGAAATGATCGGATCGCCGGGCGTCGCGCTCGGCATAGCGAATGGCATAGAGCTCGTATTCGGGAAGATGGCTGTCCATGGCGCGTCTCGGCATTTTTCGATAGGGTGAGATCACAAGGAAAGGATTGCGGAGGATCGGCTGCGGTGCAAGCCTGGGGAGGCAACGAGGAGTTCGAACCATGACCGCTGCCGCGCTCGGCCCCTATCATGTCGAAGCCTTCAACACAGCAAAGGCGTCGGAGAACAAGATCCATGACGATGCGGTCGCTCGCCGCTTCGGCTTCGGTGGGGGGCTGGTGCCTGGTGTCGATGTCTACGCTTACATGGCGCATCTGCCGGTCGCGCGCTGGGGGCGCGACTGGCTCGAACGCGGTGCCGCCGAGTGCCGGTTTCAAAAACCCGTTTATGACGGCGACATCGCCACAGTTACTGCGGTAGAGACAGCAGGAGCGGTAGATTTGCGCCTGGAGAGCCACGGCGAGGTGTGCGCCGCCGGCCGCGCCTCATTGCCCGAACGTTCCCCACCGTCGCCTGAGCCTTTCGCAGAGCCGCCGGTTCCTCCCTTCGACCGGCTGCCGGCGAGCGAAACCTCGCTCGCGGTCGGGACCTTGCTCGGCATTCGCCCGCTTCCGATCACCCGCGAGCTGATTGAGCAGTGCGTTGCCGATCTACGCGAAACCGAGACGCTCTATCTGAAGGAGGGCCTCGCCCATCCGGTCATCATTGCGCGCACCGGCAATTGGGCATTGAACCACAACGTCGTCCTCGGTCCGTGGATGCATGTCGGCAGCAGATTGCAGCACTTTGCTGCCGCGCATATCGGCGATGAGCTATCCGTCCGGGCCCGCGTCATAGGCAATTACGAGCGTAAAGGCCATCGCTTCGTCGATGTCGACATGCTGGTGCTGGCCAATAAGCACACGCCGGTCGCGCGCATTGCCCACACTGCAATCTGGCTCCCGCGCCAACTCGCCGCCGCGTAAGACCTGCTGAGGGACGCTTTTTGGAATGCGCTACGTGTCATACACCGAGCTTCGTCGGAACCTTAAGAAACATTGGGACAGCGTTTGCGAGAACCGGGCTCCTCTGGTGGTGATGCGGCGGGGCGGAGCATCTGTCGTGATGCTGTCGCTCACGGAATACGAGAGCTTAGAGGAAACCCTCCATCTGCTGCGCGACCCCGCCAATGCGGAGCGCCTATTGCAGTCCATCAAGAAGGCCGGGGAGGGGAGCCTGGTCGAACATGATCTGGACGAATGAATCTCAGGGGGTGCTGTCAGTCAGACCGCCAGCCATTCCACCCAGGAGCCATGGGCGTCGCAGCGCGCCAGATCACGCCGCTTTGCACCGGACCCGCCGTAAAGGGTAAGGCTGAGCACCGGCGCGTCGCGGCGCTCCCATTCGAGACCGAGCCGCAGGACGTCTCGCTTTGCCGCTGCATCGCTAAGAGTGCGATCGAGAGTCAGCCGCGCCTCGGATGAGAACTGGTTCAACGTAAATGAATGGACGACGCAGAGCGCTTCGCCGTCAGCCAGCCCTGCGGCGATTGTCGGCAGCAGTGCGGCACCATCGCCCTGTCGCATGCTGAAGTTCAAGCGATGCCGCGCCGCTTGCACAATGGCGATCGCATGATCGAGCCGCGAAGCTCGCTCGCGCCGCTCGGGCCAGACCAATGCCCGCAGCCAGGCCACATCGTCCGGATTGTCGAGACCGATCGGGTCGAGCTCGACTCCAACCCGCCGGACGACGCGTGCGGCGAACGGGTCGTCCGGGCGGAACGGCGGCCGCACCGTGCCGCGGATGGCGCAGCCGATCTTGACTGGAGACGCGGGGTCGCCCGCGATCAACGGGGCCGTGTGCAGGTCCGCACTCGTATTCGTAGCAATAATTGTCCCAGAATAGATTGAGCCCGGCGCTGGCGCCGATTTCAACCAACGCAAACGGCACCGCCGCAAGCATGCGCGAGATCTCGGCATAGCCGAGGCGAAGCACGGCACACCGACCGACCTCGTTGGTGTTGACCGAGCGCCTGCCGATGATCTCGGCGATCGCCTCGGCGTGGGCGAGGCAAAACCGGCGGAAAGCCGGGAAGGCATCGGTCGCCGGCGCGGTCCGCTCGACGAGACCCGGGTAATATCGCGCCAATGGGTCGCCCTTCGCCGGCTCGCTGGACAGCAGCAGGCAAACCGCGGCGAACAAAAGGTTCGGGGCCGGTTGCCCGGCGCGGGCTGCGCCGGCGAGAGCGAGGAGTTCGGGATCCTGCGCGACGCCCAGCGCGAGGGTATTATAGAGCGGAGAGACCCCGCGGCACTCGTGTTCGGCAAAGCGGATAAAGGCGGCGGAGAGCGACGCGTGCAATCCGCCGCCCGTGCTCTCAGGCCAGGCCCTTCTCCAACAGATCGAGCGCCGCGGTCGAAAAGGCCCGCATGTTGTCGAGCCGGTCGGCCTTGCCGGTCTCGACCGTGATCGAGCGCTCGCCATCGGGCCCGATGACGGCGATGCAGGAATGTCCGGGGGCGTGGCCATAGCGGCTGCCGGTCGGCCCGGCGGTCCCGGTCTCACCGACCGACCACGTCGTCGCGAGCTTGCCGCGGATCTTGCGGGCGAACAGCAGCGCGTAGGCCTCGGTCGAGGGCGTGATGCCGGTCAGTTCCTGCTCGGTCACGGCGAGCAGCTCGGTGCGCGACTGCCGCGTATAGACGACCGCACCGCCGAGGAAATAGGCCGAGGCGCCGGGTATCGCCAGCAACGCCGCCGAGATCAGCCCCGCGGTCGACGATTCGGCGATGCTGATGGTCTCGCCGCGCGCCTTGAGTTTTGCCGCAATCCGTTCCGCGTGGGGCAGCAATTCCTGTATCATTGCTCGTCCTCCTGCTGTGGCGGCCCCGACCTTGCCGGTTCCGCCGCCCGCTTTGCAAGACCTTGTCGAAAGAGGAGCAATTAGAATGGCACGCGACGGCGATCTCCCATCATCGGCCCCGATCACCGAGCGGATCCTGGAGATCCGCGACCGCTGGCACACCAAGCGGCATCCGTTCTTTCTTGCCTTTGGCGAAGGCAAATTGCCGCTCAGAGCTTTGGGACGCTACCAGGCATTGCATTACCATTTCGTCTCAAAGGCATTGGCGAGCTTCGGGTTGCTCTACGCGCGCGGCTACCATTTCGAAGACGTGCGCAAGATGATCGCCGAGAACATAGCCGAGGAAGAAGGCCTGAAGGCGATCCCGGAGCCGGGCCATGAGCCCCATGACCACAACGAATTGATCCTGCGCTTTTGCCGCGCCGCAGGCTTGAGCGACGAGGAGGTGTACAATACGAAAATGCCGCCCGCCTGGTGGGCGCGCTCGCTCTACATGTATCACACGACCGCGACCGAGTCGGTCGGCGTGATCCTGGCGATGCAGACCACGCAGGAGGGCCAGATGCCGGGGCTGATCAGCGAGGTCCTATTGCCCGCCTTCGAAAAGCATTACGGCTTCAGGCGCACCGCCCGCGAGATCGAGTTCTTCACCGAGCACGACGCTGCCGATGTCGAGCACAGCCGCCGCCAGATCGAGCTGTGCGGCCGGCACCTCGACACGCCGCAGCTCGAAGTCCGGGCGCTACAGGTGGCCGAGGAGATCTGCCAATTGCGCTGGGCGTCGATTTCCGAGCTCTACCGCTCGGAAGTGCTCGGCGAAAAGGAGATCCTGCCGCCCGGCGTCGGGTAACCAGCCTATAATCGAAGACTGGGAGGACTTAGCCGGCCTCATTGCGGTGACCCGGCCGAATTGAACCGCGAGCGCGCGGGCTCGCTTTGACTGTGGTGCGGGTCGCGGCCGCGCTTTGCGCGGCATCGCGATCGGCAGCTTCCTTGGCCAGCCGAAGCGCCCGCAGGCGTGCGGTCTTCGCGGCCTCGGTCGCTCGCGCGTCCTCGAATGTTGGCGCTGTCTCGCGTAATCGCGTCTTCATTCTGGATTGCTCCTCCGCGACCCGCCGACGTCGCTTATTTCCAGCCGTTCCGTGACCGCGTCCAGGTCGCAATACCTGCGCGGTATAACGCAAACATGTCCTCGGATAGATGGGGAAGATTTTCAGTTTTGCAACGAAGATCACCGAAATCAGCGAAAATAAAACCGATTGAAAGCTCCCTTTGATGCCACAATTCGGTGTTATTATTCAGATCATTCCCAGACCTGGGGCGCATCGGTTTCGGTTGGTCCTCGCATGGGCAAGACTGCCGCAGGCACTTGATCATGGAGGATTGCGCGAGCATATTAGTCACGCAGTGTTCGTGCTTCTCGGTTGAACCACGTGATCGGGCCTGCGTGAGCGAACCACCGACGCGGTGGAAGCTGGTCCGGTCTTTATCCCCTGCCGACATCTGGACAGCCCTAATCGCGCGGGTCGTCTTCCGACCCGCGCATTGCGTTCATGCGGACGCACTGTCGGCATCCCCACACCAAGAGGCCATGACCACCTTGCCTAATTTCTCCGACCTTGGACTTTTCGCGCCCATCCTGGGCGCCCTTGCCGCCGAAGGCTACACGGCGCCCACACCGATCCAGTTTCAGGCCATCCCGCCGGTGCTCGGCGGGCGCGATCTGTGCGGCATCGCACAAACCGGAACCGGCAAGACCGCCGCTTTCGCGCTACCAATCCTCCAGCGTCTCGCCACCGCTAAGCAACGAACGGCGCCGCAGACCTGCCGCGCGCTCGTGCTGAGCCCGACCAGGGAGCTGGCGAGCCAAATTGCCGGGAGCTTTCGCGCCTACGGCGCGGGGATGCCTCTGTCGACGGCGGTGGTGTTCGGCGGCGTCCCGATCGGGCCGCAGCGGCAGAAACTGGCGCGTGGCATCGACATCCTCGTCGCCACACCGGGACGCCTGCTCGATCTGATCGACACGCGGTCGCTCTTTCTTTCGAGTGTTCAGGTTCTGGTTCTCGACGAGGCCGACCGCATGCTCGACCTCGGCTTCATCCCTGCGCTAAAGCGCATCGTGAAGCTGTTACCGCGACAGCGGCAAACACTGCTCTTTTCGGCGACGATGCCGCGGCCCATCGCCGCCTTGGCCGAAGACTATCTCAGCGACCCGGTCAAGGTGGTCGTCGCACCGTCGGCGACGACGGTTGAGCGCGTCGAACAGAGGGTGGTTTTCGTGCCGAGCGATCGGAAGCGGGATGTGCTCGCAAGGTTGTTGCGAGATCCGGCCTGCGCGCGCGTGCTCGTCTTTACCCGGACGAAACACGGCGCCGATCGCGTCGTGCGTCACCTGGTCGGCGCCGGCATCGAGGCGACCGCCATTCACGGCAACAAATCGCAACCTCAGCGCGAACGAGCACTCGCCGGCTTTCGCGACGGCCACCCCCGCGTGCTCGTCGCCACCGATATCGCCGCCCGCGGCATCGATGTCGACGGCGTATCGCATGTGATCAATTTCGAATTGCCGAATGTACCCGAAGACTACGTTCACCGTGTCGGTCGAACCGCACGGGCGGGTGCTGCAGGAATTGCAATCGCGTTTTGCAGCGATGACGAGCGCCCCTACCTGCGCGACATCGAGAAGCTGACGCGATGCTCTTTGCGCACCATCCCGGTCCCGCCGGCGGTTCCCGCCCCGCACAATGGGCCGATCGAGCAGCCGGCCGAAGTACCCTCGCAGGGAACATTCGGCCTCGCATCGCGGCCGGATTCTGCAGGCGGCCGAGCGGCCCCGGCGCGAGGCAGGCGGCGGGGTGGTGCCGCCGGCGCCGCCCGCCGCAGTGAAGCGATTGCGGCCGCTTCGCGTCCGGTCTTTCTGCACCGCCGGTCGCCGACCATACCCGGCTCGGCCGGTCGCGGCGAGCCACCCCGAGGCCGTTCTCCCGCCGCTCGACTCGATGGCGCTCGCTGAGCGCATACAGCGAGGAGCGCGTGACATGCTGATCGCACACGACGGCGAAGAGATCGTCTGTCCGAAGGGCACAATCTGCGGCCGCATGACGCGCGACGCGAATGACCAGATCACCGACGGCGACTTTGCCATGCTCGAAACCTGCGTTTCACTCGGCGGCCCGCGTTACCTCTGTGCTTGCTGTGAGCGGGCGGTAGCGGTGCGAGAGCATTTTCGCTGGAGACTTCATCTTCGCCGCGGGTGGATCCGGTAGTGCATCAGATGGACCAAATCATTTCCGTGACCAGGGTGTTCCAGGCGCCGATATTGGCACGGAGCCTCGGACAGCTCGCGACGTCGTTCGGCGGGTTTTTCGCTACCTGCACGGCGATGTACCTGTGCCTTTCCCTTTCGCTTTGGATCACGCTGCCAATGTCGGCGCTCGCCGCCGGGTTTCTTGTCCGCATTTTCATCATCCAACATGATTGCGGACACGGCTCGTTCTTCAGATCTCGACGGGCAAACGAGCTGATCGGCAGGCTGTGCAGCCTGATGACGCTGACGCCCTATGCCTTCTGGCGTCGGCAGCATGCCAGGCACCACGGTTCCTGGAACAATCTCGACCGGCGCGCGGCAAGTGGGCTGGATATTTACTCGTCGTGCATGACGGTCGCGGAATACCGGGCCCTCGGACGCTGGCGTAGATGCCTGGTCCGCCTCACCAATCATCCGATCGTCGCCAACCTGTTGCTGCCGCCCTTGGTGTTTGTCGTCCTCTATCGGGTGCCGTTCGATGCGGCCGAGGGATGGCGGCGCGAGCGACGCGAGGTTTACCTGACCAACCTGGCCTTGGCCGTCCTTATGGGCGGTTCGGGTCTCGCTCTCGGTTACGGCCGTTTTGCGGCCGTCCAGCTACCGATCATGGTAATCGCCTCAATCGTAGGCGTCTGGCTGTTCTCGATCCAGCACCGCTTTGACCATGCGAAGTGGATGCCGGACGTAAGCTGGAGTTTTGCGGCGGCCTGCCTCGGAGGCGCTTCCTACCTCCGCTTACCGCGCTTCCTCCAGTGGTTTACCGGCAATATCGGCTTTCACCACGTGCACCATGTCGACCCGCGGATCCCGAATTATCGGCTCGAGGAATGCCACAACGCCGATGCCGGGTTTCGATCGGTGTCAACGCTTACGCTGCGCACGGCGCTGCAGGCCTTGAGCTACGTATTGTGGGACAGCGATCTGGAGCGCCTGGTGCCCGTCTCGCCTCGCCGCCGCCGGTTAGTCGATGCCTGCGGCATATCAACCAGCATTCCGGGGATTGACCATGGCTAGACGTTCCACCGTTCGCCGCGTCGAGGAGTTCATTCTCTTCGATGTCCTCTACGAGGACGGGACGCGCACCTCGAACCGTAAAATACCAGGCTCGGAGCTCGTCGACATCGACGCAGACCTGCTCGCCAAGACCTATATCGAGGCCCAGGACCGGCAAATTGCCGAGGTCTCCGGAAAACCCCGGGCGCCGATCAAGTCGTTGACCCGCGTGCGTCGCCGGTAAAGCCCGCCCGGCGACGCACCACTGCGTATCAGGGAAAGGAAAGCAATCCAGTGCAAGTCTATGTCCGCGACAACGACGTCAACGGCGCCATCCGCGTCCTGAAGAAAAAGATGCAGCGCGAGGGCACTTTTCGCGAGATGAAGCGGCGTCGCTCGTACGAAAAGCCATCTGAGCGACGGGCGCGCGAAAAGGCCGAGGCGGTCCGCCGATACCGCAAGGCGATGCGCAAGCGGCTCGAGCGCGAGGGTTACTGATCGAGAGGGGGTTCGCCGGAAAGCCGCGACAAGCCGCGTCTTGAAAGAGGCGCGAGGGGCCGCTGCACAAAATCGCTAGGGTGGGGCGTCTCGACGCGCCGCAAGTCGTCAGGAGTCTGCTGATGCGTAAACCGAATTATCGCTTTGAGCGTGCCGAGCGCGATCGCGCCAAAAAGGCTAGAAACGACAAAAAGCTGCAGCGACAGCAGGAAAAGGCAGAGACCCGCGCCGACGACGCCGCTCCCGAACCGACCGCTGAGAAAGAGCCGCGCGAAACCTGATCGACGTTGTCAACCGAGCCGGGCTGAAGCCTTAGGTTCGGCCCGCCGCCGCGACCGACGCGGAACCGAACCGATGATTCCTGTCATCGAGCCTCCCGTCGAGATTGCTTGGTCGCTTCACTTCTCGCAATGACAGCCTTCTGCGGTGTCATTGCGACCCCCCCCGGACGGCCGTGGGCCTTGAGCCCCCGGGCATGTCCCGTGGGCCTAGCGGGCCGTTCCGGGGGGAAGCAATCTCGGTGGCTCAGGCCCAGTATCAAGCGTCGGGGTCGCATCGCTAGCGCCGGGCTTCAAGGTCGGCGATCGCCGCGGCCTTTTCTGCATCGGTCATATAGGGGTCACGGCGAATCATCTCAATTTTGCCGTCGATAAAGGCGCGCGCTTGGGCACGGTCTTCTTCCGTCTGCGGCGTCTTGCGCGCGAAAGCGTCGCGCATGTCAACAATCGGGCTGGAAGGCTTGCCCGGCTGCTCGATTATCAGAGGCGGCTCCGGCGGGGGGTCAATCGGCATTGTACCTTCTCCGCCCCGCCGGCACACGGCGGGTCAGCTGTCAACGACGAAAGCGTAATTGGAATCGAGAAACACTAATTGGAAGCCCATGTTATCGGTTCGGACATACGAATTTGAAGGAGAAAGCAGCTCCCAGGTGCCCCAGAGCCCGTTGTTATCCGAACCGATTAGCCATGTACCGAGCGCTCCCATTGCGTTCGTGTTGACATAGAGTGATTGGAACGTCTCCACGATTGGGGCCCAGGAGCCTATCCAACCAGTCTTCTGCTGCGAGTCCGTAGCAGCATAGTCATATTGGTAGACCAAATCCCAGCCCTGGCGGACGTTGTTGTAGAGCAGTGCCTGGTTCCGGTAAGTTTCCGCGTCAATCGCCCAAGTGCCGTTCCACGCCGGGAGCACCGGGTACAGGACGCCATGAGCCGATATCGTGGTCAGATAGTTATCCAGCGATGTGAACGGGATATCAGTCTGCCAGGGGTCGCTCCGGGACCAGTCGAACACCCGGAAATGCGGGGTGTCCTGACCGTTATAGGAAACGAATGCCTCGACGCCGAGCCCGGATCGGTTGGTCGCGGTGAGGTAGAGCCAAGTATTAACGTTGCCGCCCGGCGGCACTGGGCACACAAAGTCGCAGCTGAACGAGGTGCCAAGACCCCAGCTCGTCTTGAAGTCAGGGGTATAGAAGAAGCCCTCACCGACGCCACCCGGGCGTGGCTGGGTGTCCTCCATCTCCGCGGTCTCCTGACCCAGACGATCGACCAGACCAGCCACTGCCTGATCGCGCGCCGCCTTGTCGAGGCTGGGATGGGTCTGAGCGATATGCAGTTTGCTTCGCAGGAAAGCTGTCCGAAACTCTTCGTCCACTGGAGTCCTGGCGGATATCGCGGCGAATCTCGCCTGATGATCCTCCGTGCCTGTGTGCGGTCGATTCAGCGGTGGGGTGGGGCTCTTCATCAGATTGCTGTCAGTCATCACGTCAACTTCCTCGCATCTGGGCTCGGCGCGCCGACCGTCGCGCCACTATGACTACGTCCACCTCCGTCATGATTACGTCCGCCCTCGTTGCGCCTCGCGCGAGCCGGATTGATTTTGAGACTCTTCCTCTCCGCAATGTGTTGCGGTCGAGGCGGGCGACAGCGCATTCGACGACCGTGGCGGCGGCGAGGCAGGAGTCAGAACCCCGACCGAACGAGCCCAGTTACGCTTTTTTCAACTCCTGAGTCTTGTGCGCTCTTTATACCTGATGCCGAGATTATAAGTTGTTCTTACCGCTTGCAGGCCAAGCTCGCTCTGTCGGACAACCTCCAGCCTCGCGTTGTCCAGCTTGCGGTAGATCGGGATACAGTCTGGTTTGCCTCGGCTTTTCCCCGAGTCCCGGGCCTCGCGGAGTTTCTGCGCGTCTTTTGCCCCTGCGCGCCAGCCCACTGAAGGGGCTGGGACCAGGCTGATTGACATATTCGGGTCGCTGCCGTTGCGCTCACACTTGTAAGGCTGGTGAGCAGGCCGTCTTGGTTCTTTCGCTGTTATTGCGCTGTTCTTTTGTTCGGGATTTGAGGCTTTCCGCGGAGAAGAGGGCCCGGTTGCTGATAATTTCCCGTAATAACAGGGAAAACGGCGGGAGCGCCGTACCGAGCAGGGCAAGCACTCGGTCGGCGGAGGCCCCGAAGATCACAGTTGATTAGCTCTCATTTCGTTTACCGCAGCGCTGTGAGGCATGCGCGGGCGGCGGCGGCGTCGAGGATTGCGTCGGTGTCGATGCCGTAGGCGCGGTAGAGGTCGGGGATGTCGCCCGATTGGCCAAAACGGTCGACGCCGAGCGGGACGATCGCGTGGCCGGCAACCGCGCCGAGCCATGACAAAGTCGCCGGATGGAAGTCGCCGAGGTGACGAGTGCCGCGCCCGGCCGCAGTCGGGCCGGCATGCCTGTGCCGGCACTCTGATGGTGGGGCGGGGGCCTTTGGTTCTTTGACTGGCGGTCGCCGTACTGGTTTGTCGGTCATGGCAACAGGTCTGCCAGTGAACGTGCGCGCTGTCAAAAGAGTCGCGTAACATCAGGTTCTGGAAAATCACTGCGGGAGGGCGAGGCACCGGAGCAAAACGATGGCTTGGCTGGCTGCTCTGGTGACTGCTCCTGATCTATTTTCCCGGCGCATTTTGCGCCCCCCCGGTCTGCTACAGCCGTCGCATTTCCCGAGCAAGTGCAGCGAGACCGGACGCAAGACCATCGAAAGTGAGCAACGATATTTGACCGCTGTAAACTCCCTTCAATCAGCGAAGATGTTCCGGGTCGTAGTCGCGGTCTCGACCTGCAATCACCACTCCACGCATTACGCCAACCATCTCGGGGCTGATCTTCAGCGAGGCTAAGACGGCTAATCTGTGTTCATTGACGACAGAGAGCCAGTTTTGCACTTGGTTCACAGCATGAGTGAGCTGCGCCGCGTGGTCGCCATCTTTCTTCAATAGACGTGTCTTGGTAGTTTCAATTTCGATCAGTACCAGCTCTTTTTGAGGTGTTAATACTGCAAAATCAGCCTTGTAGGATGTCAATATTGACGGTTTGAAAAATAGCCTTTCAGCAGGAAATTGGCGCAAGAGGATTGGGTTATCCTCTATAAATCTTTGTAATTTTTCTTCGGCGGGTACCGCGTCAAGCAGCTTTATAAATTCTACTCGGAGAGCACTAAGCGCACTCTCATGATAGAGAGGTTCGTAGCCTGCGTCGAGCCTGATGTCTCCTTCCCCAGCATGTAGTGGCTGACCGAGAAGCGCAAACAAATTTCGTCGCATGATCCTAAGATCAAACGACGTACGGCCGCACTGGCAGGTGAATTGTTCTGGAAGATCCTCGTACCAAGTGAACTCTCCATCCGATAAATTGGGGCCACGGTCAAGTGCTGCATAGACCCCGAGCTTGCTGGAGCAATTTGGACACCCAAATGTTATGCGCAAACCCTTTAGGGCATGTGGATCGCTCCTGATAGCCGCGACGCGTTCGGGTGTCATCGGTGCTGGCTCGACAAGTACACAATGAAATTCGTCGATATTTTGGTCTTCAGCTCCATCCTTTCCTGTGCATATCAGTGAATATCGGCCTGCGGCCGGGATAAGAAAGCTCGATGGTATCGGAGTAACTAGCAACACCCAACCTTCCGAAAAATCAGTCACATTGGAGACGATCAGATTGTCAGACCGCGTTATAGAATCAGGTATCACTGTCGGCCTCAGATCAAAGTTGATGAATCCAATATCGGTACCAGATTTATTTATCACTCGAAGCTTTTCGTGTGCGAACGTCGTACCATATAGACGAATTGCAAAGACCAATGTCCAATTAATAGGCACGGGAAAGACGTTAAACAGAATGATGGTCTTTAGGCCCAAAAGATGCCACTTGAATATAGATGTCTCTCCATCGCGAACTTGGGTTGCGCGTTCGGCTATGCCGAGAAATGCAATGTGTGGAGTGCTAGCGGGAGTCATTTTCGGGCCTCACGGGCCGGGTCTAATGGACAAGAGGGTCAGAGCGTAAGCCTCGAAATCGTGCTCGGGTGGACGTTGTAGCTGCGGGCAATCTCAGAGAGCGTTTCGCCCCGGTCTCGGCGGTGAATCGCCTCGCTGCGCTGATGCGGGGTGAGCTTTAAGGGTCGACCCAAGCTCTGCCCGCGCGCCTTGGCCCGCGCGCGGCCTTCGCCGGTGCGGGCGCGGATCAATTCGCGCTCGAACTCCGCCAGCCCGCCGAGCACGGTGAGCATCAAACGCCCATGCGCAGTCGTCGTGTCCGCCCACGCGTCGGCGAGAGATCGAAACCCGGCTTCCTTGCCGGTGATCCCCGCGAGGGTGTTGAGAAGGTCTCGGGTCGAGCGCGCTAGCCGGTCGAGCCGCGTAACCATCATCACGTCGCCGGGGCGGATCTCTGCCAGCAACCGGCGAAGCTGCGGTCGGTCGGTCTTGTCTCCGCTCGCCACTTCCCGGAACACTTTCCCGGCTCCGGCGGCGCGAAGCTGGCGCACCTGCGCCGCCTCGCTTTGCCCGCCCGTCGATACCCACGCATACCCGTAGATCATGGGTCTGATTGTGCAATAAACTTACGCAAAAAAAAGCCTAATCGGATCAACGGCTCGCCGCCGCTGCGTAAGTCGTGATTTCTGCAGTGCGGCGGCTTTGGCTTGCCTATGCCAACTGTTTGATGTGCTAGCAAGGGCGATCTGCACTCAGGGTCTCGAGGCGGCTACCTCGCGCGCTCGTTGTTCCTGGAGAAGCAGCGAGTGATAGATAAATTCGTGGGTCGGGACAGGAATGCCTTTCTCCCGTGCGAGTCGGACCACGGCACCGTTCCAGTATTCAAGCTCGCTCGGCTTCCCGTCGCGGATATCCCGCTGCATCGAGGTGGTTCCGTCTGCGGCCACGGTGTCCAAAACGGCCATCGTGTCGGCGACGATCGACGCCGGCAAAGCGACTTGCCAGGACGCAGCCACGGCAAACACTTCGTTCATACATCGCTCAGCAGCCGTCGCGTTTCGGGTCTTGCCCGCATCGCTCCAATCGGCGCCCTCGTCACAGCACCGACGCCGCCGAACGAGGTGATGATAAGAAATTTCTCCCAGAGCGCCTTGTGTATTTCCGGAGGGATTTCGACGGTGACGCCGGTCTTTCGAAATGCCTCTTGCAATTGTGCGGTGCGGTCGCTCCGCCGATTGTCCAGCTCCCCAAACTTGATGTAGTTGGGGCCTTCAATGGTGCGTATCCGGCCAGGGGCGACAACCGAGCTAAGGGTGCCGCACAAGCCACCGAGCACATGCTCGGAACCCACCACCGCTGAAAGTTCCGAAGCGGCATCGACCCCGTTCTGCAATGGGACCACGAATGTCTCCGGTCCGATGGCAGGCCGCATAGCCCTCGCCGCCTCCTGCACCTGCCAAGCTTTCACGCCGAGCAAAACCGCGTCGACATCGGTAACTTCGGCGGGATCATCGGTGGCTTGAGCCGGCGAAATCGCGATTTCCCCCGCCGGTGTCTCGACGCGCAGACCACTTGTACGGATGGCCTTGAGGTGCTCGCCCCGTGCGATGAAAACGACGGCCTCGCCAGCGCTCGCCAGTTGCGCGCCGAAAAACCCACCTGCCACCTGTTCCGAAAACCATGATGCGCATCGCGGGTTTCCTAATCTTGGGCCACCCTGGAGCTTAGGAGCTTTTCGGCGGAACCTGACTTTAGCACGAGCGATGGGCGGCACGTATATGTGCATACCGCGGACGGCCATTTGGGAGAGGCAACCGTTCGGGCACCTCGGGGGTCGGCTATGGGTGGAATCCGGTTCTTCGCCGAAACACGCGCCAACGGCGAGGTTGCGCCGATAACGGCCATTTACGCGACCAGGATGGGACTGGCAGGTTCAAGCCCACAGCAGATCCTCGCGCCTGGCCGACCTGCGCTACGAGCTGGACGACTATTCGCGGCGGCCGGAGGAGCAACGACGGCAAGCGCGGCCCCCTCTGTCGATGTCGGCATATTGAGGTGGTCAAAACCGGACCTGGAGAAGCTTTTTGACGGTTATTGTGCCTGTTGTGAGGCGCCGTTCCAAGACTAAGGGTTTGGACAAATCAACCATTATCGGCCAAAAGGAGGAGGCGGCGGTCACATGAGATCAAAAAGACTGGGTGTGCGAATATAACCGCCACGGCGGAGCGCGGGGAAGCGGTAGCCGAAGTTGCCCCGAGTATTCAGCCGCCGGCAAACGGGATCGCCAGGCCCCCGGTCGTGAGCAGCAGGATCGCATTAAGGAAGCAGACAAAACCGATTGCGGCGACCGCAAGCGCATTTGTTAGGCGGGTGTTTGCGAACGCGCCCATCACGTCACGGCTGGCGGTAAACCTGACCAGAGCCACCATTGGAATGGGCAGTACCAGACTTAAAACCACTTGGCTGAGCACCAGAGCCTTAGTGATGTCCATGCCGGCGGCGACAACAGCGAGCGAAGGCGCCATCACGACAAGACGGCGGAGCCAAAGCGGGATCCGGAATGAGACAAAGCCCTGCATGATCATTTGGCCGGCCATGACACCGACGACGGAGCTGGAAAAGCCTGACGCCAACAGCGCGAGCATAAACAGGCCGGCGGCGCCCGCTCCCAGGAGTGGGGCCAGGGTCCGATAGGCGGTCTCGATCTCTGCGATCTGGTCGTGCGTACCGTCATGGAACGCAACGGCGGCCATCGCGATCATTGCCATATTGACGAGGCCGGCGACCCCGAGCGCCAACAAGACCTCGCGATTGGACATGACCAGAGCCGTGCGCCGCTCTCGCGTATCCGTGAAGGGCAAACGCGCCTGGGTCAAGCCCGAGTGAAGGTAGATGGCATGCGGCATGACCGTGGCGCCGACAATACCCACGGCCAAGGTAATGCTACCCACCCCCTGCAAACGCGGAACAAACACGCCGGCAGCGACCCCGCCCCAGTGCGGCGGCGCGATCACCAGCTGGGACAGGTAACTCGCGGCGATCACGCCGACACAGCAGCCGATCAGGATTTCGACTGCCCGAAAACCCGAGCGCTGCAAGCGCAGTGCCGCGTAGGTGGCGATGCCGACGAGGAGCATGCTGGCGAGCAGGGGTACGCCGCACAGCAATGTGAGCCCGAGGCTGGCGCCGAGGAGTTCCGCCAGCTCGGTCGCCATCGCCGCGATTTCGCTCGCTGCCCACAGCGCGTAGACGACGGGCGGCGCGAAATGCTCGCGACACAGCTCTGCGAGGTTCCGTCCGGTGGCGATGCCGATCTTGGCGGAGAGCGCCTGAAACAGCATCGCGACGAGATTGGCGGAGAGTGCCACCCAAAGGAGTTCGTAGCCGTATCCCGCGCCGGCCTGAATGTTCGTGGCAAAATTTCCCGGATCCATGTAGGCGATCGAGGCGATCACCGCGGGGCCGGCAAATGGCAAGATCGCGAGCGGGCCCCGCCGCCGGCCGAGAAACACCTCTCGGCCGGCAAGGATCGTGCGTTCGCTGAGCGAGGCTCGGCTTATTGCCGTGGCGTCCATGGCAAACTCACTTTATCGATGGGAGAGCCGGCAATAGATGCCCGGCAAGAGGCCGGCGAGACTAAAACAGCACCTGGCGTGTTGCCTCGTCCGCTTCTTGCGCCAGATGGTTCAGGAGCTGGGAGAACTGCCGTGTCTGACCGATAAAGAGTCCATCAGCGGTGAACGATTGGATGGTCGCTACGGCGCCGGCAAATCTGTCATCGCTCGGCCGAATTACTGCGCAGAACGGCAAATCCGGGCTGATGAATTCGCAAGGAACCGGGAAGATCAGGCTGGGCTGAACCCGGCTAGGCGGCTGCAGCGGTGGGTTATTGAAAAAATCAGGAAACGTCAGCCCGCCGTCGGACACCGGTGCTACCGTCGCCTGCACGCCATTGCCCGCAAAATCGACCCATTCGAGAAAGTGGGCGATCTCGTCCCCGCCAATTCCCAGGGTGATCTTCAGCACTTCGAGACTGCTGACTTTCTGGCTCATCGCCTGATACAGGCTCGATCCGCCTTGTTCGATATATCCGAAGTGGAACGCAGCAGTGTTGGCGATGACTTGAAGGTGGGCGGTACTCCCATTCAAATCTGCATTGCTGACGGGGATCGCGCTGCGGTTGGTGATGGTGACCGCCTGCGGAAATGTGGCGCCAAAGTCAGGGTTTGTCGTGCTGCGGTAACGAACGTACCAGCTGGTGTCGACGTTGAGATGCATCAGGTTGGTGAGGCGGCCGATGTTCTGCGCTCCCGCATTCGTCGCCGTGCTTCCTTGGAGTGTGCGGAACTCGTCGAAGTTGACCGCTTCCTGGCCCTTAGAAACCAGGTACGCATTGAGAAAGGTGGCGTGGCTCACTTCATCCAGCGTGTTGCTGGTAATGTATTGCGGGCCGTCGGAATCGAGCTGCGACAGGGCCGTCTGGTAGGGGTTCAACGGTTCGTTCGGGTCCACCTCAATCGGTGGATTGTTGCCGACACCCCCCAGTTCCGCATATTGCGTCCAAAGGTCGGACTCGATCAGCTCCGCTGCAGCCAGGAACTTGAGGATCGCAACGTCGCCGGTCGTAAGCCGTTCTGAAATTTGCGCGAACAGTGAAGTTTGCGCCGACGTTGACGGCGAAGTTTGGGCGAACAGCTTGGGTGCACCCAGGACCGTAGCGCCAGCGATAGCGCCTCCGGTAGCGAGACTGGCTTGCAGAAAAGAACGCCGGTTCCTGGCGTTCGGGTTGCCGTTCCTCATAGTGCGATCTCCTTGATTACAAATCATATTGCACACGGTTCGTGTGGAACCGTTCGTCGGGGCAGTGAAAGTGGCAACTGGCCACTGCCGGGACGTGCACTAGAGACTCGGCATGAGGGTGAGTTATTCCGGCTCAATCGCCGCCGCTCACGGTTTTGTTACCGCTCACGGATTTGTTACTAGGCCGCTGCGACTGAAAGCGACAAGGTCCTGCTTTTGCAGGCCGAGCTCGCCGGCGATCTCGACGCGGCAGTGGCGGGGTCGCGGGCGGCGCATCGTGCCGATTGTCCGGTGTATCAGGCGGCGGCGACCGAGCTGATGCTCGCCCGCGCCCCGATCGGCGAGGGCCTGTATCAACACGTGCCGGAGTTTCCGCCAGCGGATGAACAAATCGTTAACATGCTTGTCGCGCCGGTAGACGACCGCGGCGACCGGCCGGCGATATGGTCGCCTGATAGATCTCAGTGTTGCAGTGTAGGGAGCAACGTAAATGCGGCTTTACAATATTTGAAATGGTACGATCAAATATTTTAGAGATAATAAAACGGCATGATCGCAATGACAAGGTTGGACGCCGTACGGACCTTCGTTCTCGTGGCCGACCTTCAGAGCTTCGCAGGGCCGCTGAGGCGCTCGACACCCTTCGCAGGCCGCAATCAGCGTGAAGCTTAAGCGGCTCGATGATCGGCTTGACCAAAAACTGCGATGCGGCCGGCGTCAGCCAATGGCCGAAATGGGGCAGGAGAACGAACCCGCTTTCGCGGGAGGGGTGCGCGTCGGTCGGTGTGTTTTCGGCGGCGGCGGTGAACGGATGAACAGAAAGGCGTGACGATCGGGGGATCCGATCCCGAGCATCGAAGGTCCAGCAACCTTCAGCTCGAGAGAGGATCCCCCGATGGCTTCCCATTCTTCCGACCGGCCTGTCAGCGCGCTGCGGGCGCGCATGATCGAAGACATGACCGTGCGCGGCTTCAACGAGCAGACGCGCAGCAACTACATTCGCGACGTGCGGGCGTTCGCAGCATTCATCGGCCGCTCGCCCGACACGGCGACGGCGGAGGATTTGCGCCGCTTCCAGCTGCACCAGACGCAGAGCGGCGTACAGCCGCCGAGCATCAACAGCGCGGTCTCGGCCCTGCGCTTCTTTTTCACCGTGACGCTCGACCGAGCGGACCTTGCCCGGCGGCTCACGGTCGTGCGCCAGCCGCGGAGGCTGCCGACCGTACTGAGCACGGAGGAGATTGCGCTGCTGCTGCAGGCAGCGCCTGGGTCGAAGCACAAGGCAGCATTCGCTACCGCCTACGGCGCCGGGCTGCGCGTTTCCGAGGTGGTCGCACTCAAGGTCGGCGATATCGACTCCGAGCGCATGCTGTTGCGGATCGAGCGCGGTAAGGGCCGCAAGAGCCTGCCCTCGCGAAAGCGGGGGGACCGCTACGCCATGCTGTCGCCGCAGCTGCTCGAACTGCTGCGCGCCTGGTGGCGGGAGGGCCGGCGGCTCGGCGTGCTGCTGCCGCAAGGCTGGCTGTTTCCAGGCCGCAATCCGATCGAGCCACTCTCGACCCGCCAGTTCAACCGCGCCGTTCATGCCGCAGCCGAGGCCGCCGGGATCAAGAAGCGGGTGTCGCCGCATACGCTGCGGCACAGCTTTGCTACGCACCTGCTGGAGCAGGACACCGATATTCGCGTCATCCAGGTGCTGCTCGGCCATGCCAAGCTCGACACCACCGCCCGTTACACGCGGGTCGCCAATACCACGATCCGCAGCGTGACCAGCCCGCTCGACCGGCTCGCGCCGCTGACCGAAGGGAGGCCGAGACCCGGAGTGTAGTCCGGCGGCGTGAGCCGCCCCAGGCTGGAGGTTGCGGAGATCTTTCATCGACATGGAACCGCCTGGCGCAGGGCCAATGCCGGGCATGTGAGCCTCGGCCAGCTCAAGGTGATGTCGGCCATCGAGCAGTGCCGCTCGGCTGCCCTCGGCGGCCATGTCGAGCGCTGCGAGGATTGCGGCCACAGCCGCATCGCCTACAACTCATGCCGCAACCGTCATTGCCCCAAGTGCCAGGGCGCGGCGGCGCGGGACTGGCTCGCCGCCCGCGAGGTCGACCTGTTGCCGGTCGGCTATTTCCACCTGGTCTTCACCCTGCCGGCTGAGATCGCCCCGATCGCCTACCAGAACAAGGCGGTGGTCTACGATCTGCTGTTCCGCACGGCGGCCGAGACGCTGCTCACCATTGCTGCCGATCCCAGACACCTCGGCGCCCGCATCGGCTTCACCGCCGTACTCCATACCTGGGGCTCGGCAATGACCCACCATCCGCACATTCACCTGATCGTGCCGGGCGGCGGGCTATCGCTCGACGGGACGCGCTGGGTGCGCTGCCGACCCGGCTTCCTCGTGCCGGTACGGGTGCTCTCCCGCCTGTTCCGGCGGCTCTTCCTGACCGGGCTCGTCGACGCCCATGCGGCGGGTCGGCTGGCGTTCTTCGGCGAGATCGAGGGTCTGCGTCGCCAGGGGGCATTCGCCGCGCACCTCGCGCCACTCAGGAGGAAGAACTGCCGAGTAGGTGAGGATGTTGCCACCCTCACCCCTCACAGACCCGGACGTGCAGATTTCCCGCATCCGGTTCTTCACGAGAGAGGTTCGCTCACGGCGGCATATCCGTGGAGGATCCTGACTGAAG
>Ga0209656_10000309_pt1 | contig 32990 bp, 33 predicted proteins | sample BogFormECP12_OM2_FD_188239 | JGI IMG/M metagenome (GOLD analysis project Ga0209656, IMG submission 188239) | Bog forest soil microbial communities from Calvert Island, British Columbia, Canada - ECP12_OM2 (SPAdes) (version 2) | ecosystem: Environmental > Aquatic > Freshwater > Wetlands > Bog ...
TTTGCCATTTTCCTCCTCCTCTTAGCCCGTGCACCGGGTGATCACATTCCGTTCTCCGCTGCCTCGCCAGCCAGGTGAGCAGGGCCGCCGCCAGGAGCAGCCCCGCTACTACCCAGATGGGGAGGGGAAACCCCCTGCCTCCGGAAACAAGAGGCGGGGCGGCCGGTCCTGTGCAGCCAGGCCTGACCCCGACCCCGAACTCGACGCTCTCCTCAGCTCCTGAGGCTTCGAGCGTTGCCCCGTAGATGCCCTGGCTGCCCCGGCGGGGACAGTGAGCGTAACCGGAATGCTCGCAGCCTGCCCGGGGTCGAGCGTGACACTGCTTCCTCCATCTTGATCCATGATGCCCCTGCCGGAGGATCGACGCGGAAGACGAGCGTCTCGGGCTCGGTTCCCGTGTTTACCCAGTAGGAGCTGCTCATGGAGTAGCTGTGACCCGGACTGGCGATGCCTGCATAGCAGACGAGGTGCACCGCCATAAGCAGTCCTATCAAAAACTACTCCTCGCCCTCGTCCTCTATCTCGGTGGAGTCGCGCTCAGACTGACTATAGAACAGGTCGGTGCTCTCCCCCGGGGAAAGCCGACAAGCTGAGACTGACGCTGCCCCGAATGCATTCTTGGTGCTCACGTGACTCAGGTGTAGTGCAGTAGGCTCCCGCGCGGGATTCCGATGGAGCCAGCCTCGGCGGAGGCCTCTCCTGATAGGGCGCACTATATCGGGACGGTAATTGCGCTTTCAATTCGTGTTGCATACCTCGGAAGGTAAGGAGGTTCAGGTGCTACGACTAATAAGTATCTCGCGCTCCGGGAAATCGCGGCTGAGCTGCGGATTTCTCGTGAGACGGCTCGTCAGGCAGTGCTGGATGGGCACATTAAGGCGAAGTAGGTACGCGACTCCGGGTCGGCTTGGAGAGTTGAAGCGAGCTAAGGACTTCCGTGCGTACAAGTGCGCGGCGGGATGCGATAACATTCACCGGTGCCGGGGAAGATCGTCTTCATGATGTCGGTCACTCGACGGCTTTTTCGAGGGACCGAATGGTGAACTGGACTGGCAGCTCGTGGATGACGAGCTGCATCGCCATTTCAACGACTGGCTCGGCAAGGCGGGCGCATTCCTCGACGGGCGCGTTACCGATAAGCTGATGGCCGGCTACTGGCCGACGGCCGACGCCGATCCGGACGGCCCAGAACGAGGTCATGGCCACGATCCTGACACGGCCCGGCCGAGGAACCCGGCCACCACGGCCTCGGTGGCGGCTAGCGCACGGTCGAGGTCGGCTACCACGCCTGCTTCCGTCATGTGACCAGGATCCCAGGCACGAACCCAGTTCGTTCGGGATAAAAGGTCTTTTCATTCCGAACGAGCCCGGCACCCGTGTCACCGTACGGACATGCGCGGCTAACCTCCGACCGAGGGATCCCGCGTAGTCACCTTGCCGGATCACCTGGCCGGCCTGCCCGAACTCAGGCTGGACGGGCTGGCTGAAGAGCCGGCTCGTGCGCTGCTGGCGACGGTCACGTCGGGCCCGCTCGACGAGAGCGTCCGGGCCCGGATCATCGAGGAGACGCACGGCAATCCGCTCGCCCTGCTCGAGCTCTGCCGCGGCTTGGGTGCCGCCGAACTGGCCGGCGGGTTCGCCCTTCCGGACGCCGGAGACCTGCCCCGCCGCATCGAGGTCCAGTACCTGGAGCGCCTCGGTGAGCTGCCGGAGCAGGCACAGCGACTGGTCCTGCTCGCGGCCGCCGATCCGGTCGGGGACGCGGCCGTGTTTCTCCGGGGGGCCCACGTCCTCGGCCTGGACACCGCCGACATCAACCTGGCCGCGAACGCCGGCCTGCTGGAGTTCGGCGTGAACGTGCGGTTCCGGCATCCGCTGGTGCGTTCGGCCGTCTACCGGGCCGCCGCGGCCGAGGACCGGCGAGCGGCACACGCCGCGCTGGCAGCGGTGACCGATCCGGGAGTCGATCCCGACCGACGCGCCTGGCATCGCGCGCACGCCACGGCCGAGCCTGACGAAGCGGTGGCCGACGAGCTCATCAACTCGGCCGGCCGGGCCTTGCGCCGGGGCGGAGTAGCCGCGTCCGCCGCCTTCTGGCAGCGCGCCGTGGCACTCACTCCGGACCCGGGCGAGCGCGCCTCGCGGGCTCTCGCGGCGGCCGAGGCGAAGTACGCGGCGGGGGATTTCGTCGCCGCGCAGACCCTGCTGGTGACGGCGGAGGTCGGACCGCTGGGCGAGCTCGGCCTGGCGCACGTGCAGCGGATGCGGGCGCAGATCGCGTTTGCGCTGCGGCGGGGTAGCGACGCGCCGCCGTTGCTGCTGCGAGCCGCGCAGCGGCTGCAGCCCCTGGATGCCGAGCTGGCCCGGCAGACCTATCTCGAAGCCCTGGTGGCCGCGATCTACGCCGGCCGGCTGGCCCATGGGCAGGACGTCCTGGAGATCGCGCGGGCGGCGCGGGCCATGCCGTTCGGCCACCGTGGGGTTTCTGGGCATTCCGGGCATTCTGGGGTTTCCGGGCATTCTGGGGCTGAGCCGCTGCCGCACTCGCAGCTGCTGCTTCGCGGCCTGGCCGTCCGGCTGACGGACGGATACGCCGCCGCCGCGCCCATGCTCTCCGAAGCACTGCGGCGCTACCGGGCACAGCCGCAGCAGCTGGACTGGCAGTGCGTCTCGTACAACCTGGTCGCGATGGACCTGTGGGACGACGAGGCGTGGTTCTCACTCGCGGCCGACCAGGTCCGGCTGGCGCGCGCGAACGGCACGCTGAGCTGGCTTCCGTTCGCGCTCGACTACCTCGCCGAGATCCACATCCAGGCCGGCCAGCTATCAACGGCGGCGGCCCTGCTGACGGAGGGCGAGCGCATCGACCCGGGCATCAGGGCGGCCACGCTGCCCTACGTCTCGCTCCTGCTCGCGGCCTGGCGGGGAGACGCGCCAACCGCCGCCGAGCTGACCGAGGTGATGGTTCGGGGCGCCTGCGCCCGAGGCGAGGGCGCGGCGCTGACGTACACGGAATACGCCAACGCGGTGCTGCACAACGGCCTCGGCAACTACGGGCTCGCCGCCGAGGCCGCGCAAAATGCCAGTGCCGCAGGTGAGCTCGTGATCTCGCCCTGGGCCCTGTACGAGCTGGTGGAAGCCGCGGCCCGAAGCGATCAGCGAGAGCAGGCCGTGGCGGCGGCTGACCGGCTGTCGGAGATCGCCGCGGCGAGCGCCAGCGACTGGGCCTGCGGCGCGGCGGCGCGGTCCCGGGCGCTGCTGGCCGAGGGGCGCGCCGCCGAAGAGGAGCATCGCGAGGCGCTCGAGCGGCTGAGCCGGACCCGGATGGCGACCCACCTGGCCCGGGCCCAGCTGAGCTACGGCGAATGGCTGCGCCGCGAGAACCGGCGGATCGACGCCCGTGACCAGCTGCGGTCCGCGTTCGAAGCGTTCGTAGCCATGGGCACCCGGGCTTTGGCCGAACGGGCCAGGCGCGAGCTGATGGCCACCGGCGAGAAGGTACGCAGGCGGACCGAGGACACTCGCGGCGAACTGACTCCGCAAGAGGAAGAAATCGCCCAGCTGGCCCGGGACGGCCGGACCAACCCGGAGATCGGCGCCCAGCTGTTCATCGGGGCCCGCACCGTGGAGTGGCATCTGCGCAAGGTGTTCACGAAGCTCGGCATCAGCTCCCGGAAAGAGCTCCGCGAGGCGCTGCCCGCCCGCGTCCGGGCGACCCTGTCGGCCTAGCCAGGCCTCTGCTCACCGGCCAGGGCATTGGCCAGGGCTTCCACTGGTGCGGCGGCCACCCCCAGGCGCTACCGTGGACGCCAGCACCAACAGGCGACGAGAGGCGGGAGATGAACGAGACACGTGACCGGTCGGCCAAAGCCGAAACACCCTTCAGGATCGGGGCCGACGCCAGGTGTGCCGATGGGGTCTGCGGCAAGGTGACCCGCGTGGTCGTTGACCCGGTCGCGCGGGCGGTCACCCATCTGGTGGTCCAACCGAGGCACTGGCCCGGCCTGGGCCGGCTTGTCCCGCTCGACCTTGTCGCTGCCGCGACGCCGAAGGAGGTCCGGCTGCGCTGCACTCGGGCAGACTTCGATGAGCTCGGCTTCGCCGAGGATACGCATTTCGCGCCGGGGACCAGCTCGGACCAGTACGCAGGCTACAGTACGGAACAGTTGCTCATGTTGCCCTACTACAGCCGGGTCGCAGGCGAGGGCATGGCCCAGACCCCAGAAGATGAGCCGACAGGCACCTACAGCTCTCTGCCCCCGGGCGAGGTCGACGTGCGCCGCGGTAAGCGCGTCTATGCCACCGACGGCGAGATCGGGCGAGTCGAGGGGCTTGTCATCGACCCTGGCAGCCACCACTACGTGAGCCACGTGCTACTGCAAGAGGGGCATTTGTTCGGCCACAGGGAAGTGGTCATCCCGATCGGCGCCGTCTTGGGGACGGTGGACAGCGTCCAGCTCAACATCACCAAGCAGCAGGTGGAGAACCTGCCGCCCGTGAACATCGATCGCCCCAGCGGGTAGAGCGACCAGGGCATCGGCCAGGGTACTCAAGGGCGCGACCGGGGACGCGGAGCCGGATCGTGGTACTAGTGCCCGCCGCATCCCGAAACCGCCCGCCGCGGCGCGTCACTCAGCCGACGCCGAACGGACCGATAACCCTAGTGACCGCACCCGACCCGGACCGGCTGCTCATTTTGCTCACGCCCGGTTCGATCACGCGACCGGGACCAGGGTAACGGCCAGGGTATCCCCCAGGGGCGACCGGACGCCGCAAATGCGATTGTGGATGCCAGCAGCAACCAGCACCAGCCAGGAGAGGAATCGCAGTCGTGGACATGAAACTAGAAGTCGTCGTGGTGCCCGTCTCCGACGTGGACAAGGCCAAGGACTTCTACCAAGCCCTAGGGTGGCGGCTGGATGCCGACTTCGCCAAGAGCGAGGACTTCCGGGTGGTGCAGTTGACCCCAGCGACATACGATTCCGCGGCCGGGCTGGCCGAGGCCGCACGGGGAGCCAGCGGATGAACGCCGACTACGACGTCATCGTCGTGGGCGGCGGCTCGCCTGGCGAGCACTGCGCCGGGGCGCTGGCCGAGGGCGGCCTGCGGGTCGCCCTCGTCGAGCGCGAGCTGGTCGGGGGTGAATGCTCCTACTGGGCCTGCATCCCGTCCAAGACGCTGCTGCGCCCCGGCGAGGCGGTGCAGGCCGCGCGCGACGCGGCGGCCCACGCACAGGTCGACGTCGAGGCCGCGCTCGCCTATCGCGACTTCATGGTCTCCAACTACTCCGATGCCGGGCAGGAGCGCTGGCTGGCGGGCAAGGGCATCGACCTGCTGCGCGGGACCGGCCGACTGGCCGGGCCGGGCGTGGTGGAGGTCGACGGCGTGCGCCACACCGCCCGGCACGTGGTCGTGGCCACCGGCGCCGATGCGGTGGTACCGCCCGTCCCGGGCCTGCGCGAGCTCGACGGCATCTGGACCAACCGCGAGGTGACCGGCATGAAGGCCGTCCCGCGGCGGCTGCTGATACTCGGCGGCGGACCCGTCGGGGCCGAGATGGCGCAGGCCGTGCGCCGCCTCGGCGGGGAGGTGGCCCTGGTCGAGGGCGCCGGGCACGTCCTGGCCCGCGAGCCCGCGCCGCTGGGCGACGCGCTCGGCGAGGTCCTGCGGCGCGACGGCATCGAGCTCTTCCTGGGCATCCACGCGACCGCCGCGCGGCGCGACGGCGACGACTACGTCATGACCATCGAGGGCGACCGCGAGCTGCGCGGCGACCACCTGCTCGTCGCCACCGGCCGCCGTCCGCGCGTGCCCGCCGGCCTGGAGACGGTCGGCGTCCAGGCCGGCCCGCAGGGCATTCCGGTCGACGCGCACCTGCGCGCCGGGGAGCGCCTGTGGGCCGTCGGCGACGTGACCGGCGTGCGACTGCTGACCCACGTCGGCAAATACCAGGGCGAGATCGTCGCCGCGAACATCCTCGGCGAGCCCCGCGAGGCCCACTACGAGGCCATCCCGGACGTCGTCTACACCGACCCGCAAGCCGCCGCCGTCGGCGCTGCGCAGGCCCAGTTCACCGCCACCGCCCCGCTATCCGAGGTGGCCAAGACGGCCACCTACACCCACGCCTACGCCGAATCGAACGGCTTCCTGACCCTGCTCAGCGACGGCGAGGGGCTGACCGGCGCCTACGCGCTCGGCCCCGAAGCCGGCGAATGGCTGCAGCAGGCCACGCTGGCCATCCGCGCCCGCGTGCCGGTCGACGTGCTACGCGACGTCATCCAGCCCTTCCCCACCTTCTCCGAGATCTACGTCGACGCGCTGAAAGCGCTGCACGGCCAGATCGCGGCTACCCGCCAGCCGGTCGCGACGCCGTGATGCGGCACTAGGAGGAATCAACATGACCACTCATACCACTGTCGCTGTCACCCAGCGCGAACCCGAACTGGCCGGGCAGACCGTCGTCGTGATTGGCGGCAGTTCCGGCATCGGGCTGGAGACGGCCCGCCGGGCCCGCGCCGAGGGCGCCAGCGTCGTCCTGACCGGCCGCAACCCCGACCGCCTCGAGCGGGCCGCGGCCGAACTCGGCGCGCTCAGCAGCGCCGCCTTCGACGCCACCGATCCGGCCGCCCTCGATCGGTTCTTTGGCGACTTGCCGGAGACGATCGACCACGTGCTGGTCACGGGCCCCGGTCCGTACTACGCGCCGCTGGCCGACCTGGACCGCGAGCGGGCGCACCGCGATTTCGACGACCATGTGTGGCTGGCCGTCGCCGTCGCCCAGCACGCCGTCGGCCGGGTGCGGCCCGGCGGCACGCTGCTATTCATGGCCGGCACAGGCGGCGAACGGGGACCCGGCCTGTCGCTCATGGCGGCGGGCACCGCCGCGCTGCCCGCCCTGATCGCCAACCTCGCGGTCGAGGTGGCGCCGATCAGGGTCAACCTCATCGCCGCCGGCTTCGTCGACTCGCCGCTGTCCGCGTCGCTGCTCGGCGACGACCTCGACAAGCGCCGCGACCAGCTCCGCGCCACGCTGCCCATCGGGCGCGTGGTCGGGCCGGCCGACGTCGCCGCCCTCGCCGTGCACATCATGACCAACACGGCGCTCACCGGCGCGACCTACGACATCGACGGCGGCCAGCAGCTCGTCTCGGGAACATGATCGGGGTGAACGACCTGCGTCACCGACGTCACCTTCAGCTAGGAGCAGACCCATGCGCGCTGACATCATCCCCGGCGGGACCTTCCCCGACTACGAGCTGACCGACCACACCAAGACCCGGCGGCGGCTGAGCGAGCTGCAGGGGATCGACCCGATGATCCTGGTGCTCTCGCGCGGCGGGTTCTGCCCCAAGGACCACCAGCAGCACCTCGAGCTGGCTGCCAACTACCCCAAGATCCGCGTCGCCTACAGCCAGATCGTCACCATCTCGACCGACAACATCCTCAAGACCAACGAGTTCCGGGACTCGGTCGGTGCGCAGTGGACCTTCCTGTCCGACGCCGGCCGCAAGATCCAAAAGGACCTCGACATTCAGGAGTACACCGACTCCTACTACGACCCGATGATCCCGTACACGCTCGTGCTCAAGCCGGGGCTGGTCATCTACAGCAGCTACAACGGCTACTGGTTCTGGGGCAGGCCATCGTTCGAGGACCTCCGCCGCGATCTGCGCGAGGTGACGCGCGAGATCCGCCCGGACTGGGACCTGGCCGCGCCCGGCCTGCGCGAGAACTGGGAGGCCGGCGACCACTCCAGGCACCACCCGTACCAGGCCGATCACGGGCGAAGCCCGTCAGCCGCAGACACGCCGAGCGCCGCGGCCGTTCCAGGAGGTGCCTGACCATGGAATACCTCGTCACCATGACCACCCACGTGCCAGCCGGAACGCCCGAAGAAGCCGTCGACGACATCCGCGCCCGCGAGGCCGCTCACTCGCGCGAGCTCGCGGCCCAGGGACATCTGCTGCGCCTGTGGCGCCCTCCGCTGCAGCCGGGCGAATGGCGTACGCTCGGGCTGTTCGCCGCCGCCGACGGCGACCGGCTCGAGGAAGTCCTCGCCTCGATGCCGCTGCGGGTGTGGCGCAGCGATGAGGTCACCCCGCTCTCGCCGCACCCGAACGACCCGGACCCGGCGACCCCGATGCCCGGAGCGGGCGAGAAGGCCGCGGAGTTCCTGGTGACCTTCACGCTGGCCGTCCCGCCGGGCACCGCCGCCCAGACGGAGCAGGACACCAAGGCCCGCGAGGCGCAAGCCGCGCATGACCTGGCCGTGCAGGGACACCTGCTCCGGCTGTGGGCCCTGCCGGGCGCCGGGCGCACGCTGGGCCTGTACCAAGCCCGCGACGCCGCCCAGATGCAAGCGATCCTCCAGGTGCTGCCGCTGGCTCCCTGGATGACCGTGGATACCACGCCGTTGTCGCCGCACCCCAGCGATCCGGGGATCGTCTACCCGCCGGCCACGGCGCCGACTGGAACGCCATGAACCAAACGGGCCAGAAGGTCGCCATCATCACCGGCGGCTCCCAGGGCATCGGCGCAAGCCTGGTCGCCGCCTACCGCCGGCAGGGCTGGGGGGTGGTAGCTACCGCCCGCACGATGAAGCCGACCGAGGACTCCGACGTGCTCACCGTCGACGGCGACATCGCCAAGCCCGCCACCGCCGACCGGATCGTCAGCGGGGCACTGGAGCGTTTCGGACGCATCGACACGCTCGTCAACAACGCCGGCGTCTACATCTCCAAGCCGTTCACCGACTACACCGCGGAGGACTACGCCCTGGTGGTCGGCGTCAACCTCAGCGGATTCTTCTGGCTGACCCAGCGGGCCATCGCCGAGATGCTGAAGCGGTACGGCGGCCACGTGGTCAACATCTCGGCCACCATCGCGGAGGTCGCGAACTCCAGCACGCCCTCGGTCCTGGCCGCGCTGACCAAGGGCGGCCTGGCCTCGGCCACCCGGTCCCTGGCCGTTGAGTACGCCTCCCGCGGCATCCGGGTCAACGCCGTCTCGCCTGGCATCATCCAGACGCCGATGCACCCCGCGGAAAGCTATGACGGACTCGGTGACCAGCTTCCTCCGCTCGGCCGCGTCGGCCAGGTCAGCGACGTCGTCGACGGCATCTTGTTCCTGGAGGCATCGCCGTACATCACCGGGGAGATCCTGCACATCGACGGCGGCCAGATCGCCGGCCATTGATCGAGCGCCTGGCGGACTGGCCGTTATCGGGTCATGACCCGAGTGTCGCCTGGTATTCCTCGGCGCTCTACTACGACGGTTTTCCTTGGCGTTGACCCACGCTCCAGCGGGCAGGCTAACTCCGTCCCAGCTAGCAGAAAGGCAAGGCAATGGCGAAGATCACCGTCGGCCGGCAGAACAGCGAAGAAATCGAGATCTACTACGAAGACCACGGCGCCGGGCAGCCGGTCGTGCTGATCCACGGCTACCCGCTCAACGGGCACTCCTGGGAGAAGCAGGAACGCGTCCTGCTGGAAGCCGGGTACCGGGTCATCACCTACGACCGCCGCGGCTTCGGCCAGTCCAGCCAGCCCACCATCGGCTACGACTATGACACCTTCACCGCCGACCTGCACGCCCTGGTCTCCTACCTGGACCTGCACGACATGGTCCTCGCCGGGTTCTCCATGGGCACCGGCGAGGTCACCCGCTACCTGGGCACCTACGGGTCGTCCCGGGTGGCCAAGGCGGTGCTCATGGGCGCCATCCCGCCGTTCCTGCTCAAGACGAGCGACAACCCCGACGGCGTGGACCAGGCCGTGTTCGACGGCATCAAGGCCGCCGTCGTCGCCGACCGGCCCGCCTACTTCAAGGACTTCCTGGACAACTTCTACAACGTCGACGTGCTGCGCCCCGCGCGGATCAGCGACCAGGCCTGGCAGAACAGCTTCATCGTGGCCGTGGGCGCCTCCGCCTTCGCCGCCTACGCCTGCGTGGACACCTGGCTGACCGACTTCCGCGCCGACCTGCCCAAGATCGACGTCCCGGTCCTGCTCATCCACGGGGACGCCGACCGGATCCTGCCGTATCCGTCCACCGCCGCCCGGCTGCCCGCCCTGATCAAGGACCTGACCTTCGTCACCGTCGAGGGCGGCCCGCACAACGTCGCCTGGACCCACCCCGACATCGTCAACCCCGCCCTGCTCGAGTTCCTCGCCCGATGAGGACCAGCCCGTCGGCTGGTCGCCCTGCTCGAGTTCCTCGCCCGATGAGGACCAGCCCGTCGGCTGGCGGCCGCCAGCCGCACACTGTTAACCGCGGGTAGAACATGGCGTTAACCGCGGGTAGAACATGGCCCACACGACCTTTCCGGTGTCACTCGGTGCGTACCCCCACTGGTCGCTGAGCGCACAGATGATGTGCAGTCCGCGGCCGGTCTCGGCGAGGGAACCGGGCGCTCGGGGCGCTGGAGCCAGCCTGCTCGGGTCGGCGACCGCGCACAGCACGCATGGCCCGGGCTGTAGCAGGCCGAGCCGGATCGGCCGCCCGGGCCGGCTGTCGCCGGATCGGGGCAGGGCGTGCCGCAGCGCGTTGGTCAGCAGTTCAGACACGACGATGACGATGTCCTGGCTGCGTTCTGCCGTACCCCACCGGTGCAAGGTGGCTGAGGTGAAGTCCCGGGCTGTGCGGACTGATCCGGCGTCTGTGCCAAGCGTGCGGGTGGCGATCCGCGGCATGCGGGGCCGGCCTGCCGAGACGGGATCCGGCGATGGCCGCCAGCTGCCATTCGCCAGGCCGGCCATCTCCGCGGCCAGCATAAGCCAGCGGCGGCCGGCCCACCCCTGGTTGCGTGACGGGCGCGCTGCCATAGCCGTCCGGTCAATCTCCTCGTGGTAGGAGGAGAAGGTGCCGGCACCTGCGTGGTGCCATTGACTGGGGAAGCCATCCCCGGCGTATTCCTGGATCATCAGGACCCCCATCTGTGCTCACCGGCTTCCCGGATGCGATCCGGCGGCCGCGTAAGCTCGCCGACGAGGGCCGCACATGCTGGCTGACGTTCAGCGCGTCCGCCGGCCTGCGGCCATGGTGCTAGCAGCCGGGTGCCCGGGTGCCGTTCTGTTGCCGGGTACTGCGGCCATCCAGGCGGCCTGGGCGATGGCCGTGTGCCGGTCCCACGGCACGACCGGGCGAGAGACCCGGAAGCCCGGGTCGGTCTGCTGGCATTGCGGGCAGGCCAGCCTGCCGAAGGCGTCGATGCGCCAGCCGGCCCGGATCGCGCGGGCGCGCGCGTCGCCCTCGCCGAGCGCTCCGGGATCGGAATGCCAGGAGATGCAGGAACCCATCTCGCACCACATGATCGGCATCCGCAGCTGATCACCGATCACCGCCCGCACAGTAGCCTCCGGGGGCACAGTGCCCTCGGCTGGGACAGCGTGATCGGCTGGGACAGCGTGATCAGCCGGGACAGCGTGATCAGCCAGGACAGCGTGATCAGCCAGGACAGCGTGATCAGCCGGGACAGCGTGATCGGCGAGGGCTGCTGGCCGGGCATCGCCGCTGGCCGGCCCTCCGCCGCCCTCGCCGAACGGCTCGGCAGAGCCGTCGTCCCGCAGTTCGGCGAGCCAGTCGTTCATCTGGAGCATGCTGGCTTCGTCTGGCTGAATCCTTATCTTCATGTCGGGCCTCCCCTTGAGCCGACGGTGAGCGCCGCCCAGCAACGGGTGACTTGCCCTAGGACAAGCACGTGCACTGGGATGAAGGACCGGGCGGCGACTACGTGTCCTGGGCATCCCAGGCTCCGCTACGGCCAGCGGGGCATCCACGGTCGTGCCGGACGGTCATCCGTCGGCCCGGGAATGCGTCCCGCCGTCAGCAAGCTCCTGGTTTGCCCCGGTGGGCGTATGCCGCCATTGCGCTTACCCTCCCCTATTCAAGCGCCCGGGCTCACCGTCTCTCGGTTTTAAGCTTTCACGGTCCCGACTCCGAATTACAGATGGATATCCTTGAGATAAACATTTGGCTTATATATGAGCTATCACGGCGTGGCGCGTAGACAGTTTTAGATTTTCTCTATGCACAGGGTGTGGATCGCATTCTTCCAGCTAACGATCCTGTTATGCGTGTGGCCCAGCAGCGGAATCCCCAGCATTTCCCCCGCCTACGCACAGCACAGGCGCCGTTTTACACAAGTCATCCACAGGTTCGTACACAGAAAAGCCTGGGGCTCTTGCGCCGCCCGCCAGCAGCGGATTAGCCACAGTGCGCATACGCCAAGTAACGATGCGGACTAGCTGCCCGTAGAGCCATCTGAGCACCCAATTACCTTCTGGCCGGGTGTAGGCACTTGGTAACTAAATGTCGTTTGGCCGAATTGATCAGACCGGGTCATGCGCAAGATGAAGCCGAACAAGTCGACCGAATCCGACTTTGCGGTCGAAAGTTACATTGCCAGGCCGAAAGCCGGCCAGCGCCGACTACCAGCGCGGGAGCCAGCACCGGAGCAGACGGCGCCAATGGCGCGTTAGGGCTTCCGGGCAACTCCGGACCAGGCTGTCACCTGGGACGGACTAAAAATGCCCGGCTCGGGCCGCCACTGCTGAGGCTGGACCACGCCCGGCTCGAGCAGTTCGAGCCCATCGAAAAAGTGCGTGATCGCAGCCCGGTCACGCATGGTTGCCTTCGGCCCGCTGATGCGCTGGTTCACGCGTTTGGTCATCTCTGCCATCTGCACCGCGCGGATGTCGCTGGCCGGATGCGCGAGCACGAGGTAGCTGCCGGCCGGCAGCGCCGCCACCAGCCTGGCCACGATGCCATACGGGTCGTCTGCGTCAGAGACCAGATGCAAGATGATCAACAGCATGAGCGCGACCGGCTGGCCAAAGTCCAGGGTCGCCGACGCTGCCTGCAAGATGGTCGAGGTGTCGCGCAGGTCCGCGTCCACGTAGTCGCACGCGCCCTCCGGGGTGCTAGACAACAGGGCGCGGGCGTGCGATAGCACGATGGGGTCATTGTCCGCGTAGACGATCCGCGCTTCCGGGGCGGCCGCCTGCGCCACCTGGTGGGTGTTGCTGGCCGTGGGCAGCCCGGTGCCGATGTCAAGGAACTGGCGGATGCCGCACTCCGATGCCAGGTAACGCACCACCCGGACCAGGAAGGCCCGGTTCGCCCGCACGTCCGCCACGATCCCGGGATTCGCGGCGATCGCCTGCTCCGCTGCCTCCCGGTCAGCGGCAAAGTTGTCCTTCCCGCCCAGCCAGTAATTGTAAACGCGAGCCGAATGGGCGTGCTTGGTGTCCAGGTCCGGCGCCGTTTCCCGGGCGGAGAACCCCTGGATCTCATTCCCGGCCTGTCCTGACATGGGGCGATCTTAGCGCTCAGCGCCAGGCAGGGGTGGCGTCAGGCCGCCGCAGCGGCTCATATCGGTCACGCGACCCATCCTGCGGCGGGTGGCGGTGACCGGGGCTGGCACCACGGCTCGTTCGGCAATCCCAGGCGTGTCGTAGCCGGGCCTTGGCCTGCGGACGAGCCGGGCGTATGCCTACTTGGGCGGCCGGCCGAGCCGCGGGCGGATGGGCGGGATGGCCTCGGTGGAATGCGGGCGCGGGCCTGACCACTTGGCCGGCACCACGTCGAGGGCGTAGGCCACCGCGTAGGCCGCCTGCTCGTAGTTGATCCGCCAGCCGACGAAGTCCGTCCAGGCCTCGGCGGGGTCGCGCTCGATGTTGAAGCCGACCTCGCGCATCCGGGCGACCGCGTCGAGAAACTCCTCGTAGGTCAGGCTGATCCCGCCTCCCGGGTCCGGCTCCTCGGGCACCGGGAAGCCCATCGCCCGGGCGATCCGGCCGAAGCACAGGAATCCGCCGCGCAGGCACAGGCGAGCCGGTACCGCCGGCGCGGCCCCGGGAGACAGGGCCAGGAACAGCGCGGCGGAGTCCAGCACGGCCAGCAGCGCGGTCACCCAGGACGACAGGGGCAAGGGTGACCGGAACCGCACCAGCGGCAGGTAGGTGGTGTGGCTTTCGGCGATGTCAGCGGACCAGCGTTCCCACTGGGCATACAGGTCGGGCATCGTATCCAGTGTCGACATGCCCGTCCCCAGTGCGTAGTGGGTACGCGCCAGCAACTCCGGGCCCCACGACGGAACCCCGGCCCGCGCGTTCAGCAGCGCCACCTCGGTTTCCCTGCGATTGAACGCCGAATACAGCGTGGGCAGGTAGGCGATCTGCAGCGTCACGATCACCAGGCCGGTCGCCGAGGCCAGGAAGACGATCACCGCCGGCACGGCGCCGACCGGCTCGGCGAATCCCAGGGTAAACAGTGAGGAGCCGGCATCGGTGAACGCCGACGCGATGCCGCGGGTGGCGAAAGGCCACAACAGCAGCGCGAACCCGACGAAGGAGATCCCCAGCCAGGCCGCCAGCTGCGTCAGCAAGATCGCCGCCGGCTGAGTGGCGAGCAGCCGGTCACGCCGCCTGTACTGGGGGATGACGCCGGTCGCCAGCCCGAATGCGCCGGTCACGATCCGGTCCACCCACCGTGTCAGCCAGCCGCTGACCGAACGCGACACGATAAGCGTCCCGGTGACGCTGGCCCAGGCCGCGAGCACGAGCAGGCCGCCGGCCACCGCGGCCACCAGCCGGCCCGCCATTGGCACCACCATGGCTTCTCCTCCGCGTCAATAACCTATCCAGGCCCGCTTGCGGGACGCAGCGCGGCCAAGCCGAGCACCCGGGGAGGGCAATCCCGGCGGGGCGACGGCTTTGCGTACGCTGCAAGGCATGATCAGGACGCTGGCCTATCTTCTGCCGGAGGCTTCCGGCCAAGTTACCGGGCAGAAGTTTCACGTGCACGGCGGGTGCCGAGCCAGATGAGGGGGACCGCACAGACGGCCGCGGTGATAGGCGGCGGCATCGTCGGGCTGGCGGTAGCCAGGGAACTGACGATCCGCTACCCGGGCCTGCAGGTGACCGTGTTCGACAAGGAAGACCACGTCGCCGCCCACCAGAGCGGGCACAACAGCGGCGTCGTGCACGCGGGTCTGTACTACGCGCCCGGCAGCCTGAAGGCGCGGCTGTGCGTGCGCGGCGGGAGCCTGCTGCGCGAGTTCTGCCATCAGCACGACATCCGCCTGCGCGAGCTCGGCAAGCTGGTGGTCGCGAGTTCGGAGGCGGAGTTGCCCGGCCTGGCCAAGATCGAGCGCCGGGCGCTGGCGAACGGGGTTCGCGGCATCCGGCGCGTCGCCCGGACCGAGATCGCTGAGATCGAGCCGTACGTGCGGGGCGCGGCGGCGCTGTATTCGCCCCACACCGCGTCGGTCGACTTCGTCGGCATGTGCCAGGCCCTGGCCCGGGAGGTCACGTCGGCGGGCGGCGCGGTCCGGCTGGGCACGCATATCCGCTCAGTCTGCGAAGACACCCGCGGTGTGGCGGTCCGGTCGGACACCGATGCGTGGACCTTCGATCAGCTGATCGTCTGCGCCGGCCTGACCGGCGACCATCTCGCCGCGCAACTGGGCAGCCTGGCCGATATGCGGATCGTTCCCTTCCGCGGGGAATACTATGAGCTCCGCCCGGCGGCCCGGCACCGGGTCAAGGGCATGGTGTATCCGGTTCCCGACCCCCGGTACCCGTTCCTCGGCGTCCATCTGACCCGCGACGTCGACAACGGCGTGCACGTGGGCCCCAACGCGGTTCTCGCCCTGGCGTTCGAGGGCTACCGCTGGCGCGATATCGGTCTTCGCGACCTGCGCGACATCGGGAGCTGGCCCGGAACCTGGCGGCTGGTCCGCCAGCACTGGCGGAACGGGCTGGCGGAGATGGCCGGCTCCCTGGTCAAACGACGGTATCTCAGCAACGTCCGGGCGTACCTGCCCGACATGGAACTCGGCGATCTCGTTAGGTCGACGGCGGGTGTCAGGGCCCAGGCGATCCGGCGGGACGGCGGCCTCGTCGACGATTTCGTCCTGCAATCAGCGGGCCAGGTCATGCTCGTCCGTAACGCGCCGTCGCCGGCGGCGACCTCCAGCCTCGCCATCGCCGAACACATCGTGTCAGCACTGAACGGGCAGGCGGCCGCCTCCTAGGCGTGCGGTCCGCGCTGGCTGGGCGCCATGCCGCCGGGCGGCTGTCGAACGTCGTAGTCTCACTGATTTTGCTTTCCAGTATGAAAACGGCCGAAGGCCGGAAACACGGTCCCGGCCTTTCGGTCGTTTGGTCGAGCGTATGCGTGCCTGATCAACCAGCCATCTGGTTGTTGCCGTGGGCCAGGAAGTTGGCCAGAGCGGGGCCTGGATGCAGACGCGACCGCGGAGAAGTGCGACGTCGGCACCCCAGCTTCGGCCCGCCCAATTTACTCATTTGGTTGATATGCCTGTGATCGTGAGGCACCAGGACCGAGGCGCACTGCGCCTCGATCACAGGCATGATCAGGCATTATGCCGCCGGAGGGCAGTGATCTGATCTTCGATCACCGGCATAATGCCGCGTTACGTGCGTGGTGGAAGGCCGGAGCAGCCGATTCAGGTTGACGGTTTGCGGGCTGAAGCGGCAGGCACGCGGGTGAGCGCTTGTGCGGACAGGGCTGTGAGCCAGCCGAAGCCGGTCATGATGCTGGCTCGCTGGAACAATCCAGCGAGGTGGACCAGCCGGGGTGATTGGTTAAAGCCGGCGCCGGCCAGTGCCGTGGTTGCCAGCATGGTCGCTGCGGTAGCAGCGCAGTACAGGCCGAATCCGCGGTGGCCGGTCCGGACGGACTGCCAGCTGCAGGTGAACGCGGCGGCGGGCAGGCCGAGGAAAACCGGGACTGCTGCGAGGTTATGCATCACGCCGGTGCGGCTGGGCTGAGTGAGCGCGTCGGGTGTTCCTGGCGGGTAGCCGCTCACCGGGTCGGTGGCGAAGACGGCTGCGCCGATGAGGCCGGCACCCGCTGCGCCGATCAGGGCCCGTCCCGCCCGGCTGCTGAGCGCGGGATCAGCGGCGCGCCCCAAGCCGGCGGCGCCGGCCAGGACCAGCGTCCCGGTCACGGCGAAGTTCGCGGCCTGGACCCGGCCGCGTGGCCCGAGAGCAAGCGAACTGACAGGATGGCGCGAAGGGCGGTACCCGTCCCGGGTGGCGCCCTCGACGAGGAAAGTCGTGACGAAGACCGGCCCGGCAGCCAGACCGCAGGACAGCAGACCGCGAGTCCATCTCGCCGGCCGGCCATGCGCGCTGGCGGGTTCCACGAGCAAAGAGTAGCGAGCCGGGGGCTGCCGTACTGGCACCTCCCCTGTGCGGCGCCGTCTTCGTCGAGGACGAGCGCGGCGTGGGCGCGACCTGTCCGGACCCGGTCCTGCTTGACCGCTCGGTAGCTGATCCCCTTCTGGCCGCATTCCGGGTGGTAACCGATGCACCAGCACCCGCCGAAGATCCCGTTGTTGCGTTCGACAAGCTCCGCGAAGGCAGCCCACGTGGAGGCGTCGAGGGGTCGGATCGTGTACGACATCGTCGTGTCCTTTCGAGCGTGAGTGCTCCCGTCTTCCCGGCCGGCGAGCTTAATTGGCGGGAACCACGGTGAGCGATCCGGCCCCTTGCTGCGGCGGCACGTCAGTCCTCGGCAGCGGCTGCAGCGAGGAGCCGGGCGAGTTCGACCGGCTTACTGATCATGGGCCAGTGGCCCGAGTCGATGTCTGCGAAGTCGAGGTGCTTGGCATTGGCGAGTTCGGGCACGTCACCGGCGCCGATCCACTCCCGAGCCTGGGCGGGCGTGAATTCTGGGCAGACAAGCACGACCGGGACGTCGAACCGTCGCTTGTCCGCCAGATGGACCACGCCCCTAGTCACCGCCTCGGGGACGGGGATCGCAGCAGACGCGATGCTGCATTTGGCCTCTTCGTCGAGGTCAGCAGAGTCTGGCCCCTCGAATGGGCCCCAGCCGGGGAAGGGCATGACGCCGTCTTTCGGCTCGAACAAGTCAGCGTAGAGCTCCCCGTCGGCGGACGGGAAGCCGCCGATGAGGGCGACTTTGGCCACCTTCTCCGGTCGCGCGTCGGCGGCCAGCCAAGCCAGGATGCTGGCGGCGGAATGCCCCACCACCATGGGCTTTCCGGATGATGCATCTACGGCGGCGAGCACCGCTGCCACCTGGTCATCCAGCGTGGCGGACCCTGATCCGTCGCCCTGACCCGGGAGGGTGAGCGGCACGGGGCGGTGGCCCAGTGCCTCGAGCGCGGGCACGACACCGTCCCACGCGGATCCGTCGAGCCAAAGGCCAGCAATGAGCACGATGTCCATGATCAGTTCTTCTTCTCCAGTGAGGTCAGATCACGTTCGGCATAGAGCCGGTGTTCCCATTCCTCGTCGAGGACGATGCGGAGACATTCCTTGAGGGGAAATTCTCCACCCGGGGCCAGCCGGGCTTGGTGTGAGTCACCTCGGAGGCGAGCTGCTCGTCGGTGAGTGACTCCATGACGTGGGAGGTCCTGCTCGCAGAACTCGGTCATGGACATTACGCTAGGACCAGTTCCGGACGATCTGCTTCCGGTTCATCTCGTGACCACCTAATCTGCTCGTATGCCGACCGATCTCAGCCCCACCGCACGAGCTCTGCGTGCCATCGAGATCCTCCAGACCCGCCCCGGCGCGACGGCCGGCGAACTCGCACAGAGGTTGGGTGTCACGGAGCGGGCCGCGCGTCGGTACGTCGGGATCCTCCGAGAGGCGGGCATCCCCGTCGAGTCAGCCCGAGGACCCTATGGCGGGTACCGGCTTGGGCGCGGGGCGAGGCTGCCTCCGGTCGTCTTTACGGAGTCCGAGGCACTTAGCCTGGTCATGGCGGTGCTCGACGGCCAGCCGACAGCCGCTGACGTCGACGACCCCGTCGGTTCTGCCCTGGGCAAGGTCATCCGGGCACTACCGGAGAGCGTCAGCCGGCAAGCGGCGACGTTGCGAGAGCACGCGTCAGCTGCGCCGGACCGGTACCCGGCCCGTCCAGATCCCGCCCCCATCAGCGCACTGGTCGCTGCCGTCGCGGCCCGACGTCGCGTGCTGGTCAAGTATCGGAGCGAGTCCGGCAACGAGTGGGAGGCCGAGGTGGACCCCTGGGCGGTCGTCGTCCGCTACGGACGCTGGTACCTCCTGTGTCACTGTCATCGCGCGGCCGCGATCCGCACCTACCGGGCCGACCGGATCCGCGCGGTCCAGCAGACCGCGCACGAGTTCGAGCCGCCCGACGGCCTCGACCCGGTGGCAGCACTGGAGGAAAGCCTGGGCACTGGGTGGGAGTTCCCCGCCCGCGTGGTGTTCGACGCTCCGCTGGCTGAGGTAGCGCCGTGGATCCGCCCTCCCATGGGACGGCTTGAACCATCGGGAGACGGCTGCGTACTCGTCGGCAGCACGAGCAATCCAGCGATGTACGCGCAGGAGTGGTTGGCGAGCGTGCCGTTCGCCTTCCGCGTCGATGGCGGGCAAGAACTCCGTGCCGCGGTCGCGACGCTCGCTTCGCGTTTCAATGCCGCCCTGGCGGACCAACCCTGACAGCTCTATCGAGGGACTTGATCGACTCAGGGCACAGAGAAGGAAGCGTGACAATGACCGTCCAACCCGCAGTTGGGCGTATCCCGGCACTGGATGTACTGCCGACGGACGTTGGTGACGCAGACTCGGGCGGATGGCTCCAGCCGCGCAAAGGGCCTTGACGGGCAAAGGAGATGATTTTCCGGTGAAGCCTGTACTGGATAGCACTGTCGCGCTGGTGACCGGGGCTTCGAGCGGCATCGGTGCGGCCACCGCGGCCGCGCTCGCCGCCCAGGGCGCGGCCGTGGCGCTGGCGGCGCGGCGCGGGGACCGGCTGGAGGCGCTCGCCGCCGGCATCAGGGACCAGGGCGGTACGGCGCTGGTGCTGGAGTGCGACATCACCGACGAGCAGCAGGCGGCCGGCGCCGTAGAGGGCACGGTCGCCGGGCTGGGCCGTCTGGACACGTTGATCAATAACGCCGGCGTGATGCTGCTCGGCCCGGTGGCCGGCGCGCCCTTGCGGGAGTGGCAGCAGATGGTGGAGCTCAACGTGCTCGGCCTGCTTTACTGCGCGCATGCGGCATTGCCCCATCTGCTGCGCGCCGCCGCCGGCGGGCCGCGCCAGGTCGCCGACATGGTGAACATCAGCTCGGTGGCGGGCCGGGCGGCCCGCAACGGCAACGGCGTCTACTCGCTGACCAAGCACGGCATCGGCGCGTTCAGCGAGTCCCTGCGCCAGGAAGTAACCAGGCGGTACGTCCGCGTCTCGCTGGTCGAGCCGGGCGCGACCGCCACTGAGCTGGCCAGCCACAACCGGCCCGAGGTGCTTGAGAGCATCCGCAGCCAGTTCGGGCAGACGATGCAGGCCGCGGACATCGCCGACGCGATCGCCTACATCGTCACCAGGCCGCGGCATGTCGCGGTCAACGAGATGCTGATCCGCCCCACCGAACAGGAGCGGTAACCCGGCACTGGCAGGGTGCGCTCAGCACGTCTGCTCCACGTACCTAGACCTCGCCGCCTGCGCAAGGTGCACACCCGGGTCCGGTGAGATGCGGCGGCCCGCGCGCACTGGTCCAGCTCAGCCCGTCAGGTCTTTCGGCCCTGCCCGTGACCGGTGCGAGAATGGAGCATTGGCCTAAGCCGATGACGTCGGTCAGCTGGCGGCACGGCGGACAGAGCTTGAGGAGGGGCGATGTTCCGAGACAGGCGGCAGGAGCGCCGCGATGGCGGCGGAGCAGATCACTACCAGATGCGCCAGAAGCTGGTATCCATCGGCGAGGACTACTGGATCGAGAACGACCGGGGCGAGCGGGTCTACAAGGTGGACGGCAAGGCCCTGCGGCTGCGCAAGACACTCATCTTCGAGGACGCCCGAGGCGCGGAGCTGGTGAAGATCCAGGAGCGCATGCTCCACGCCCGCGACACGATGGAGATCGAGGACCGGGCCGGGAACAGGGTCGCCATGGTCAAGAAGGCGGTGATCACGCCGGTGCGCGACCGCTGGACCGTGAAGGTGGCCGATGGTCCGGACATGGAGGTGAAGGGCAACCTCCTCGACCACGAGTACACGATCGAGGACGGCCGTGCCAAGGCGGCGGAAGTGTCCAAGAAGTGGTTCCGGGTCGCCGACACCTACGGCGTGGAGGTCGCTCCTGGGCAGGACCCCGTGGTGATCTTGGCCGTCACGGCCGTCCTGGACACCATGGCGTACCCGGAGCGCTAACCCCCTCGTCCCGAGCTGAGCACTACGACGCCATGTCCCCCTAGTCAGGGCATGTACGACCATTTTCACGCAGGACAGCGCATTGGCTAAGATCACGAAGTGATCAACGGCGTGCACGCGGTCGTGTTTTCCCGTGAAGCGGGCAAGGTCCGGGCGTTCTTCGCGGACGTGCTTGGCCTTGCGGCTGTGGATGCGGGCGGCGGCTGGCTCATTTTCGCGCTACCGCCGGCCGAACTGGCGGTACATCCGGCCGACGGGGACGGCCACCACGAGTTGTACCTGATGTGTGACGACATCCATGCCACCCTCGCCGAGCTGAGGGGCAAGGGCGTCGAGGTGGCCCGGGAGGTCTCTGACCAGCGCTGGGGGCTAATGGCCGCCATCCGCCTGCCAGACGGCAGCGAGTTCGGAATTTACGAGCCCCGGCACCCGTCGCCGCTTCAGCCTTAACGCGCGAACTCCCATCCGCATGGCGGTCGTGTCGCGCGAGGACGAGATCGAGATCCCGGACGCGTGGCGCTTCGCGGTGCATCCAGGCAACCGACGCAACACGGGGGCGACAGCGGATGGTAGGAGCGCGGCCAGAAGGTGCCGACGTCCCACAAGACCCCGATCGTGCGCCGCTTAGTGGGATCACTCCAGGCCGAGTACAAGAAGGCCATCAGCGCGGGCAGCACCAGCCCGGCGAGGAAGACTCCCACGTTGCGGATGATCACCGGTGGCTGGACGTGGAGCTGCCAGACGCACAGGGCCATGACCAGCTGCCCGGCGATGATGCCCCACAGCGAGTGCACACGGTATACAGAAGAGAGCCCTGGGCGGCTTGCCGGCGGGCGCCTGCGCCCTATGCTCCGCTGATCCGCTTGTCCTGCCCGGCCCATTCGCGGTCGCGTAGCACGAACTTCTGGATCTTGCCGGTCGAGGTCTTCGGCAGCGGCCCGAACTCGATCGCGTCGGGGCACTTGTAGTGCGCGAGGCGGTCGCGGCAGAACGTGATGATCTCCTGCGGGGTCGCCGCGGCGCCCTCGTTGAGTGTGACGAACGCCTTGGGCCGCTCTCCCCAGTGCGGATGCGGGATCCCGACGACCGCGCACTCCAGCACCGCGGGATGGGCGCAGATCGCCTGCTCGACTTCGATGCTGGAGATGTTCTCGCCGCCGGAGATGATGATGTCCTTGCCGCGGTCGCGCAGTTCGATGTTGCCGTCGGGGTGCCACACGGCGAGGTCTCCGGAGTGGAACCAGCCGCCGGCGAACGCCTTGCCGGTGGCCGCCTCGTCGCCGAAGTAGCCGCTCATGACGTTGTTGCCGCGCATGATGACCTCGCCCATCGTCGTGCCGTCCTGCGCGACGTCGTTCATCTGCCCGTCGACGACGCGGACCAGGTCGGCCGAGATGTAGGCCTGCCCCTGGCGCGCCAGGTACTTCGCGCGCTGCGCCACCGGGAGCTCAGCCCACCCCTGCTGCTCGGGGCAGACGGTGATGGGGCCGTAGGTCTCGGTCAGGCCGTACACGTGCACGATACGGAAGTTCAGCTCGCTCATCCGGGCCAGCAACGTCGGTGAGGGAGGAGCGGCGGCCACCATCGCGGTCACCGGCCGCTCCAGGCGGTGCGCCCGGGGGTGGTTGATGACCATCAGCTGGACGGTCGGCGCGCCGTTGTAGTGCGTCACGCCCTCACCGTCGATCAGCTCCCAGACACGCTCCGGGTCTACTGCGCGCATGGTCACGTGGCGTGCCGCCACCGCAGTGACCGCCCACGGGAAGCACCAGCCGTTGCAGTGGAACATCGGCAGCGTCCACAGGTACACCGAATCGGGTCCCAGGCCGGCGATGATCACCTCGTTCAGCGCGTTCAGGTACGCACCGCGGTAGGTGTACTGCACCCCCTTAGGCCGACCCGTGGTGCCGGAGGTGTAGTTGACCGAGATCGTCTCCTCTTCGTGCTCAAGCCAGCTGGCCGGCATCACCGGCGACGCGGCGGCCAGGAACTCCTCGTACGGGTCCGCCGCGCTGCCGGTGCCCGCGCGGCGGATCACGGTCACCCCGGCCAGCTCCAGCGGCGCGGCCAGCGCCTCCAGCCCGGTGTCCAGCAGCAGGTACCGCGCGCCGCTGTGCTGGAGGATGTACCCGATCTCGGCGCTGGCCAGCCGGTGGTTGACCGCGACCAGGATCCCGCCCGCCGCCGGCACCCCGAAATGCGCCTCAAGCATCGCCGACGAGTTGAACAGCAGCGTGGCGACGCGATCTCCCTTGCCAAGACCGGCCGACCTGAGCGCGTTGGCGAGCTGCCATGAGCGCTCCGCGAGATCCCGGTAGGAGTACCGGCGCTCGCCGTCCACGACCGCGACCCTCTCCGGGTACATGTACGCCGCCCGGCGCAGGAAGTCGACCGGGTTCAGTTCCGACCGGAACACCTTGCCCGGTACCGCCTCGGGCCCGGGCACACCGGGAGTCGCGGAGAGCACGTCGCTCATCGCCTGCCTCCTTCATGGCTGAAGCTCACGGCCCGGCTAGCTGCATCCCGACCCTCACGTTCCGCCGGAATCGGCATCCCAGAGCTCCCAGCCCTCAAGCCGAATCCCCTACATCCGAACCACCCAGGAACCACCATAAAGGTAAGGTGCTGCCTAGGCCGGGACAGGGCATCACCCGCCCTGGGTTAGCACCATCAGCCAGGGAGGTACTAATCCACCCGCCGAGGCGGTTGCTTGTCTTGGAACCCGTGGCTGGAGTTGCGCCGTTTGGCTCCCTGTTTGGCTCCCTGTTTGGCTCCCCAGCAACAGAAATGAAGCAGAGATTTGCCTGCAAAGCCGTGCTTCGAGTATGACTCGAACTTACGACCTACTGCTTAGGAGGCACTCCTGAAGAGTCGCCGGCCTCGGCCGCACGATGCTCCGTCTGGTCCCCGCCAGCGCCTAACCTGGGGCGCGTCCCATGAGGTAGGTCCGTTATGGGTATAGGAGGGCTTCATTGACAGGCGCAATCGCTCCGCTGACTGACTTTAGCGGGTGGGCGCGCGGCGACCTGCTGGTGATCGTGCTGCTGGTGCTGGGGGCAATTCTGCTTACCCGGCTGACGATCTGGGTGCGCGGCCTGGTCATCGCGCAGATTGATGCGCACGCGATCGAGTCCGATGAGCTCGTACGTTCTGAGGCGGCCAAGCACCGCCAGGTCGTCGCGCAGGTTGTCACGTGGGCGGTCCTGGCCGTCATATACGTCGTCACCGCGGTGCTGGTGGTGCAGCGCTTGGGCGTGCCCCTGGCGGGCCTGGTTGCACCGGCCGCCTTGCTGAGCGCCGCGCTGGGGTTTGGCCTGCAACGATTTGTCCAAGATATCGCCGCCGGGTTCTTCATCACCGGTGAGCGGCAGTACGGCTTCGGCGACGTTGTCCGCATCGAGGTGGTCGGCGTATCGGAGCCGGCCACTGGCACGGTCGAAGACGTCACCCTCCGGGTCACCCGTCTCCGGTCGGTCAGCGGTGAGGTCATCACTACGCCCAACGGCCAGATCGTCCAGGTCACTAACTTGTCGCGTGACTGGGCGCGGGCCGTCCTCGACATTCCTGTCCCGTCCTCTGTCGACGTCAGCCATGTCACCGACATCCTCCGGCGGGTCGGCCAGGATGCCTACAGTGACGATAGGTTGCGCAAGCTGATGCTCGACCCGCCGACCGTGATGGGCGTCGAAAGAATTGAGGTTGACACGTTCTCGGTGCGGATGGTGGCGCGGACGCTGCCCGGCACGCAGTTCGAGGTCGGCCGCGAACTTCGAGCGCGGGTCGCGTCGGCCTTCCGTTACGAGGGCATCAACGTCTCCGCTGACCTCGAAACCGGCCGCGCGACCGGCGGCGCCTCATGACCGGGCGGCCCCGCACCTCGACCATCGTGCTCACCGGGCTGTTCCTGGCCGTGCTCGCCCTGTACATCGTGGTGCGCCCGGTACCTATGTCCGCAGTATCGCCGGAGCCGACCTACAGTCCTTCCTCCACGCCCAGCCCCGCGCAGTCTGCTCCCAGCCCCACGCGGTCAGCCAGTCCGTCTCATATGCCGCGCATCAGCCGCTCGCCTACGCCGACTACTTCAGCCACGCCGAGACCCACACCCAGTCCGTCACCATCCACCGTCTCGCCCAGCCCGTCACTGTCAGCGGCATCGCCCACATCCAGCTAGCCGTGATCCCTGCCATACCTACCCGTAGGCAGGATGCTGCGGCCAGCCAGGCGGGGAATCTTCCCAGTCCTCCTGGCGTCCATACGGGGTGAGGTCGAGGATGTTGTTGACGAACAAGAGCCGATCAACGCCGCGAGCGGTGGTGCAGTAGGTCCGGTAGACGTCTTCGCCGTCGCGCAGGAACACGCTGAGCATGAAGCCGCCACCTGCGCCGCAGTCGTCGGCGAACGTCGTGCCGCGCGACGACGCGAACGGCATGGTCCAGCCCATCCGCGCCTTGTAGGCCTCGATCTGGGCGAGCGGCATGTTGGACACTGTCGCCCAGCTAACTCCGCCGTCGGCCAGCGCGGCTAGGCCGGCGACGTTGCTGGTGAAGTGGGTGCAGCCGGGGCAGTAGTCGTCGGGCCCGTTGTCCATGAATTGGTAGACGACGAGCTGTCGCTGGCCGGCGAACAAGTCGAGCAGCGTTTTCGGACCGGCTGAAGTGTCGAACACGTATCTGTTGTTGTCGAACTTGACCATCGGGAGCCGGCGGCGACGCGCGGCGAGCGCGTCAAGCGCGCGCGTGGCCTCCTTCTCGGCCTTGAGCAGCTCGTCGCGATCCCGCTGCCACTTCTCAGCTGAAACGATCTCCGGCACATTGGCCATCTTTCACTCCTTTACGATCGTCGACGATCCTGCCGTTGAAAGCACTTCGGACCAGCGGCGCTGCCTCCTGGGCGGGAGTTGCTCGCGTTGTGTTAGACGCCTCGGCGCAACGGAACTCATCGGTGCGACCCCCAGTCGTCCCGGCCATGCTTGCCGCCACCGTACTGGCCGCCAGTACCCGGCGGGCCGCCCGCGCAGGACGCTGGCAAAGTCGGTCATGCCGCCGACAGGGGCGTCGACCCGGATCGTTACGGCACCTGCAGTCGCGTCTATGGCGTTTCCGCGGAAGCGCATTGTGCAGTGTTTCACAAGCCGCTTCCGCGGAGACGCGCTCGTCTGGGCGGATGCCTGCCCTTCCCAGTGGAGGTCCGGCACCTGCGGTGGCGCGGATGTCAGGATGAGGTATGGCCCGTGATCGTGACGTCGCGGCGTTCGGCGAGCGCGCGCAACGGTATGACGAGGGATGGCTCGGCCAGTTGCATCACCAGATCGCCGACCGCACAGCGGACCTGGCCCTGACCTGCGTGCCAGCGCCCACGCGGATACTCGACGTCGGGTGCGGGACCGGCTACCTGCTCGGCCGGCTTGCCGCCCGCGCCCCGCAGGCCGAGGCCCTGGCCGGGATCGACGCGGCACGCGCCATGATCAGGGTCGCCAGGGACGCGGCCACCGATGACCGGCTGCGCTTTGTGGTAGGCACCGCCGAGCGGCTGCCCTGGCCCGCAGCAACCTTCGACCTAGTGGTCAGCACGACCTCGTTCGATCACTGGGCGGACCAGCGGGCAGGTCTAGCTCAGTGCGCCCAGGTGCTGGCACCGGGTGGCCGCATCGTCCTAGCCGACCTGTTCTCGGTGCTGCTGCTGCCGACCCAGCTGGCCGGGCGGCGGGGGAAGGCGCGCACAAAACGACGGGCAACCCAGCTGGTGACGGAAGCGGGATTGCATTCGCCGAATTGGCACCGCCTCTACGCCGTCATCATCCAGGCAGTTACTGCTACCAAATAGCCACCGCGCATCCATGAGTACCGATTGGCGTCCGGTGCGGCATCTTCTCCCCTACTCCTGCCGACACGGTCACCCCGGATCAGCGAACTACGCACCCGCATTTCTCGGAAGTTTCGGCGCTACCTACGCTGCCATCGCCAATCGGCGCGGGACCAAGATCGCCACCATCGCAATCGCCCGCAAGCTGCTGACCCGCGCCTATCACCTGCTCGCACGCTGGCGCGACGCCGGATGGGTGCTTGCGAGACCACTCCGCCCGCCACGCCGGGGACAACCACGACATTCCCCGCGCCGACCGCGCCTAAGAAAATGCATGTGCCGATGCACGTGCAGATCCTTGACAATCCCGCCGCGCAGGAGCACCATAGTTAGGAACCGCAGGACTAGACTTTCTCTCGTCACAGTCCTGCGTTGCCAGGGACACCCCGGCAACGCCGCAGGACCCCGCTACCCCCCCAGCGGGGTCCTGCGGCCAGGGGCCCACGGCATCAGCGTGCGCCTCGACCGGCCCGGACCCGGGGCCGGGCGCACTTGCCGCAGAAGACCCGGCCGCGTTATGGCGACGCGTTGTGGTGCCGCGACGCTCGCCCCCGATGGCTTTCTCGAACCCAGTCGCGCGATCGGTATAGCCGGGCAGCAGCTCACCGTCGCACTCGGTCTTCATTGCTGTGTGCGCGGCGTAACGGTGCACTGGGGTCGCTTGTGCGGTTTGCCGGCCCGCCCGGCCAGGAATAGGGTTCGCCGGGACCCTGTTTTGCGGTCCCGGGCACCTGCCGCGTGGCTGGGCGGCACGGGAAGGGGCGGGCTCACCCTGCTGATCTGGAAAGGACTGTTGCATGCGAGCGCTGCAGTTTACGGCTTACGGAGGTCCCGAGGTCCTCACTTGGGCAGACGCTCCTGTTCCGCACGCGGGGCCGGGGCAGATCCGGATCGCTGTGCGGGCGGCCAGCGTTAACCCGGTCGACTGGAAACTGTTGGCCGGGGCCATGTCCGGTGGCCAGCCCCTGGCCGGTGCGGGTTATCTCGGATACGACGCCGCCGGCGTGGTGGACGAGGTCGGTGAGGGGGTCACGGGGGTCTCCATAGGAGATGACGTGTTCGGCCGCGGCCAGAACACTCAGGCCGAGTACGCCGTGCTAGACGCCTGGGCGGCCAAGCCGCCGTCCATCGACTGGGCGGTGGCAGCCGCGGCCAGCGTGGCCGGTGAGACTAGTGAACGCGGTCTTCGCCTGCTCGGCATCAAGGCCGGTGACACGATCTTCGTCGACGGTGGCGCGGGCGGCGTGGGAGCGGTCGCCGTGCAGATGGCGGTGGCCCGCGGGGCGAGGGTGATCGCCTCCGCGAGCGAGGCCAACCAGGACTACCTGCGGGAGATCAGGGCGATCCCCGTGCTGTACGGCGAGGGCGTGGCCGCCCGCGTCCGGGCCGCTGCCGACGGGCCGGTCGACGTCGTGTTCGACGTTGCGGGCAAGACGCCAGTCGGGGAGCTGATCAGCCTGGTATCCGAGCCATCCCAGGTTCTGTCCATCGCCAACTTCGCAGCCGACCAGGCCGGAGCCCGGGTGACCGGTGGCGGCGCGGACAGCAGGCCCATGCAGGCGCTGGCAGAGGTCGCTGAGCTGCTGGCCCAGAACAAGGTCGTGATCAAGGTGCAGACGTTCCCGTTCGACCGCGCCGCCGAGGCCTACCGCATCAGCCAAGGCGGCCACGTCCGGGGAAAGCTCGTCTTGATCCCCTGACCGCGGCGACCGCGGCCAGGTCGCCCGGGATCCAGCGAGGTGACCCCTGGACCTCGGCCGGGTCGCGTGGTGACCTGCCCTTCGCTCTCGAGGCTGCGCAACGCCCAGAACTCGCCGTTCTGTACCGCACCGTCCAGCTGAACTCGCTATCGACAGACAGTGCGTATTCGGCAGGCTCCCCGAGCGGGATGGTCCTCGTCACGCTGCGTGATCAGCCCCAACGCAGTGTGCGGAACGCCGCGCGCAACTCTTCCGAAAACAGTTGCGGTTGTTCCCAGGCGGCGAAGTGGCCGCCTTTTTCGGCTTCGTTGAAGTAGATCAGGTTGCGGTACGCCTTCTCGGTCCAGCTGCGCGGCGCGGTGACGTACTCCTCCGGAAACACCGTGACTGCCGCCGGGAAGGAGAGGTCGGCGGCGGCGTAGAAGTTTCCGCCAGTTGTGGCTTGTTGCCAGTACAACCGTGCCGCGGACGTCCCGGTGTTCGTGAACCAGTAGAGCGAGGTGTTATCGAGCACGTCGTCGCGCGTGATGGCGCCGTAGGGGTGTCCGGCAAAAAGCTGGGCGAGGTGCTCGTAGGTGGTCGTGTCGTGGTCAAGGAGCCAGGCGGCGAGGCCGACGGGTGTGTCCGCCAGGCTGTAGCCGATCGTTTGCGGACGCGTGCCCTGGATAACGCCGTATCCGCGGTGATACGTCGCGAACGCGATTTGTTGATACGCGCGCTTTTCCGCGTCCGAGAGGTCAGCCGGCGCTGGATCGCCGTTGCGGATGTGACCGAGCATCTCGAGCGGGACCATCTGCGCGAAGTTGACGTGGATGCCGAGCAGCCCTGCGGGCGCCTGGCGCGCCATCGCGGCCGAGATCGCGGTGCCCCAGTCGCCGCCCTGCGCGACGTAGCGCGTATATCCGAGTCGTCCCATCAGCACCGCCCACGCGCGTGCGATCCGGTCGGGGCCCCAGCCGGTGACAGCGGGCTTGCCCGAAAATCCGTAGCCCGGTAGGGACGGAATGACCACATCGAATGCGTCCGACGCGCTCCCGCCATGTTCGGTGGGATTGGTGAGCGGCTCGATGATCTTCAGCTGCTCGATGATCGAGCCGGGCCAGCCGTGCGAGACGATCAGTGGCAGCGCGTTTTGCTGCGGCGACCGGACGTGGATGAAATGGACGTCCAGTCCGTCGATGATGGTGATGAACTGCGGCAGCGTATTCAGCTTCGCCTCGCATCTGCGCCAGTCGTATTCCGTTGCCCAGTAGTTCGCGAGGTCCTGCACCGTCGCGAGCTGCACGCCCTGTGACTGATCATCGACAGGCTCCCGCTCGGGCGGCCGCCACGCCGCGATCCGTCGCCGAAGGCCGGCGATCGCCTCTTCGGCAATATCGACATGAAACGGCCGGACGGCTGGATCCGCGTTCATGGCAGCAGTGTCGGTGCTCATGATCTGTGTCCCTTCTCGCATGTCGAAGACGATTCCGTTGATGGGTTACCGGCGTGCGGTCACAGCGCGCCCTTCTGCGCGTTTCCGGCCGGGTGTGCAGTCATCTAGCGGAGCGACCGGAAGCCCGCGCGGATTTCTTCTGAAAACAGTTGCGGCTCCTCCCAGGCCGCGAAGTGGCCGCCCCTGTCGGCCTCGTTGAAGTAGATGACGTTGGGGTAGAGCTTCTCGACCCAGCTGCGCGGGGCCCGGAAGATCTCGCCGGGGAACGTGGTGAAGCCGACCGGGAGTGTGACCTCCGAAGGAGCCTGGCCGACCGCGTGAGCTGCGGCCTGTCCGCCCTCCCAGTACGAGCGGGCGGCCGAGGCCCCGGTGCCAGTCAGCCAGTACAGCGTGATGTTGTCGAGGATGTGGTCCCCGGTGAGATTGCCCGCGGGCCGCCCGTCGAGGAAGGCGCGGGAGATCTTGTAGTAGCTGTCGGTGTCGTGGTCGAGCATCCAGGCCGCAAGCGCGACCGGTGAATCCAGCAGGGCGTAGCCGATCGTCTGCGGCCGCGTGGCCTGCTCCAGGAAGTAGCCGAAGCCGCTCGTCCTGAAGGTGTTGATCGCGGCGACCGCGGCGCGTTCCTCCTCGGAGTCCGCGGGCATGCCGCTGACGTTGCCCAGCGCCTGCCTGAGGAAATTCAGGTGGATGCCGAGCAACCCCCCGGGTGCCTGGCCGCCCATCGCGTCGGTCACGGCGGCGCCCTGGTCGCCGCCTTGGGCGACGTAGCGGGTGTAGCCGAGGCGACGCATCAGCTCCGCCCACGCTTGCGCGACGCGGCCGGGGTCCCAGCCGACCTCGGTCGGCTCGGCGGAGAAGCCGTAGCCGGGCAGGGACGGCAGAACCAGGTCGAACGCGTCCTCGGCGCGCCCGCCGTGCGCGGCCGGGTCCGTCAGCGGGCCGACTACCCCGAGCAGCTCGATCACCGACCCGGGCCAGCCGTGCGTGATGATCAGCGGCAACGCGTCCGCGTGCCGCGACTTCACGTGGATGAAGTGGACGTCCTCGCCGTCGATCTCGGTCTTGAACTGGGGCAGCGCGTTCAGCCTTGCCTCGCACGCGCGCCAGTCGTAATCGGTCGTCCAATAGCGGGCGAGCTCCTGGACCATCGCCAGCTGCACGCCCTGCGACCGGTCGGCGACGAGCTCCTTGGTGGGCCAGCGGGTAGCCGCGATACGCGCACGCAGCGCCTCAAGTTCCGCCTCGGGAACCTTAGGGATGGTGTACGGCCGGATCGCTGTCGCGCCCGCCGAGTTCCCGATCGTGGCAGACATGCGGATCTCCTTGGTTGGTTTGACGGTCGATATGGGGCTGGCTCTTCTAGCCGGAGCCGGGGCATTCCGGGCGGGGTCTCGGGGGCGCCGCCCTGGACGCGGGCGGCGCCACTGCTGGGTCGCTGTGGGCGTGACCGGGGGTTTCCTAGTTCGCGGTGCCGAATTCAGATCCCCACAGCTGGTTGTCGGGTACGTCGGCCGGGTTGCCGATCATATGCTGGAGCTCGTCGCCGCGGCGGCGAGCACCTTGGCTTTGCTGGACATGGCAGGTCCTTTCGTGAACGGCAGCCGTGCCCTGCGCACGGCACTGTGGTGCTGGTCAGCGGATGAGCGCGGCCCGGATCAGGACAGGAACGGCGTTCCCGTGACCCCCTGTGTGCAGGAGGTGAGCGCTTAGGCGGCGGCGTGGATGCTCCCGGGCGGACGGCTAGACATCGGCAGCATGCGGCCTGGGGTTGGCGCCGCGGCCGGGTCCCTCCCGGTACCTGGCCAGGAACGCGGTCAGCGCGGCCAGCGTCTCCTCGGGAGCCTCCTCGGCCGGATGGTGGCCGCAGCCGGGAACGACCAGGGTCTGCACGTCGTCGGCGCCGAGCTTCATCGTGTCCGCGACCTGTTCACCTAGGCTTTTCGCGCCGCCGATCCCCAGCACCGGCATCGTCAGCCGCCGGGTCTTACGCTCCTGGTTCTGCGCGATGGTGGCATCGAGCGCGCGGTAGATCGCGAAGCTGGCGTGCAGGGCGGCGGGGTCGGCGGCGAGGGTGTCCACGTAATACCGGACCGCGTAATCGGGCAGCGGTCGCGCGGCCTTGGCGGCGAACTGCCAGCCGAAGTAGATCTCTTCCCGGCCGGTGACGAGCTGGTCGTTCACCGCGGCGAGCCGGTTGAACGCGAAGTGCCACAGCGCGTTGTTCAGGTGCGCGTTGGCGAACAGCGGCGGGGACGGGGACACCCCCGGAAGGGGGGTCTCGGCGACCGCCAGCCGAGCGATCCGGTCCGGGTGGTCGGCGGCCAGGGCGTAGCCGATCCACATCCCGGTATCGTGGCCGGCCACGGCGAACAGCCGGTGGCCCAGCGCGTCCATCAGCGCGACCAGATCCCCGACCAGGGTGCCGGTGTCATACCCGCCCTCGGGCCTGCCGGACAGCCCGCACCCGCGCTGGTCGGGCGCGATGACCTGGAAGTCCCGGGCCAGCGCAGGCATCACCAGCCGCCAGGCGTACCAGGTCTGGGGCCAGCCGTGCACCAGCAGCAGTGGCGGCCCGGCGCCGCCGGTGACCACGTGCTGGCGCAGCTCCCCGGTATCGATGTACCGGCTAGTGAACGTGTCGTTGAAGCCGGCGGGCAGGGTTCGGCGCCCTGGAGACCGAGCCAGGGCCTTCAGGGGTCGACGGTGAGTTCATGAGGGTCTCCGAGTTCATGAGGGTCTCCTTTAAAAGCGGTACTGCGCGCCGCGCCGGTCACATCCCCGGCCGTTCACCCCGGCCGACGATAGGGCGCGACACTTACCTCTCC